>Ga0172370_10006601_pt1 | contig 14528 bp, 12 predicted proteins | sample LakKiv5m_FD_114538 | JGI IMG/M metagenome (GOLD analysis project Ga0172370, IMG submission 114538) | Freshwater microbial communities from Kabuno Bay, South-Kivu, Congo - kab_022012_11.5m | ecosystem: Environmental > Aquatic > Freshwater > Lake | place: Democratic Republic of the Congo...
GATTCCCGGAGGCATCTGGACAGTTGAAAACAGGGCGTCAAAACCCTGCAAAGGGGATGAATTTATGGGTATGCCTATCACAGGGAGTATTGTATGCGCCGCGATAACTCCGGCCAGGTGCGCTGCGGCGCCTGCGCCTGCAATGATTACTTCAAGGCCTTGCCTTTCAGCGTCTTTCGCAAGTTTTGACGCTCGCGCAGGCGCGCGATGCGCCGAAGCTATTGTTGTTTTAAAAGAGATTCCGAACTCTCTTAACATCTTTTCTGTTTCTTCCATAACAGGCAAATCAGAATCGCTCCCCATAATTATCAAAACCTTTGGCTTCATAATCTCTCCTTTTATTTCCCTTTACTACTTACTACTATCTACTTGCTACTGTCTTTTTATCGCCCGGTCCGCAATGTCTTTCCTGAATTGCATTCCCTTAAAATGAATCTTTTCTATCGCCTCATACGCCTTAGCCTTTGCCTCAGCTATACCTTTGCCAAGCGCTGTCACTCCGAGAACCCTTCCGCCTGATGTCACAATCTTATTGTCCTTAAATGTTGTGCCTGCATGAAAGACCATGACATCATCCATCTTTTTGACGTCATTCAGCCCTTCTATCACCTTGCCTTTCTCGTATGAGCCGGGATAGCCTTTTGACGCTATTACAACGCAGACCGATGGCTCAGGCCTCCATTCAAGAGTTATGCTTGATAGTTTTTCATCAGCTATCGCAAGGCAGACATCCACAAAATCTGTCTTAAGCCTTGAAAGAACCGGCTGGGTTTCAGGGTCTCCAAGCCTGCAGTTAAATTCAAGCACGCTCGGCTTATTGTCCTTTATCATAAGCCCTGCATAGAGTATTCCCTTGTATTTAATTCCCTCTGACTGCAAGCCCTTAACCGCGGGCTTCATTACCTTTTCCATCACTATTGATTCAAGCTCAGGCGCAATAATCGGGGCCGGGCTGTATGCTCCCATGCCGCCCGTATTCGGCCCTTTATCTCCGTCAAAAATTCTCTTATGGTCCTGAGAGCTTACCATCGGAAGGATTGTCTTTCCATCGGTAAATGCCATAAAAGACGCCTCTTCTCCCTTAACGCATTCTTCAACAATTACCTTATCTCCGGCGTCTCCGAAGGCCCTGTCTTTCATAATAAGCTTTAAAGCGGCTACTGCCTCGGCAACTGTCTCGGCAACAAGCACGCCCTTGCCTGCGGCAAGCCCGTCTGCCTTGATTACAATGGGCGCGCCCTTCATGCGGACGTAATCTTCGGCATGGAGATATGAGGTAAAAACCTTATACTCTGCTGTCGGTATTCCGCAGAGCCTCATAAGGTCTTTTGAAAAAACCTTGCTTCCTTCAAGCTGGGCAGCCCTTTTATTAGGGCCGACTATCTTTCTGCTGTTTTTTTCAAAAACGTCAACTATGCCTTTTGAAAGCGGAGCTTCGGGCCCGACTATCGTAAAATCAATTCCTTCATACTTAACAAAATCAATCAGGGCATCAAAATTACTGTCATCCAGGCTTATACATTCAGCCATTTCCGAGATGCCCGCGTTGCCGGGGCAGCAGAATATCTTATCTATATGTTTGCTCTGGGAAAGCTTCCAGACAACGGCATGCTCTCTGCCGCCTCCGCCGATAACAAGAACCTTCATATTTATTTTTCCGCCTTTGTGAGATAATCGGCTATTGCATTGTCATATCTTGATGTAAGCCTGAAGACCTTTTTCGCAAGCTCAAGCCTCGTTTTATAACTAAGGTCTCCCTTAAGCTCTTTCATCTCCTTAATAATAGTTTCATAATCATTGGCGTCCGTAACCACAGCAACATCTTTAAAATTCTTAGAGGCAGAGCGCAGCATTGTCGGCCCGCCTATGTCTATATTTTCTATGGCCTCGGCAAATGTGACGTCAGGCTTTGCCACGGTCTCTTCAAACGGATAAAGGTTTACTACAACCATGTCAATCAATTCTATGCCGTATTCTTTTATGTCTTCCAGGTCCTTAGGGTTATCCCTTCTTGAAAGAAGCCTGCCGTGCACCTTTGGATGAAGCGTTTTAAGCCTGCCGTCAAGCATCTCGGGAAATCCCGTATAATCGGAAACGTCTTTCACAGGAACGCCGGCGTCCCGCAGCGCTTTTGCGGTTCCGCCTGTTGAGAGTATCTCAACCCCCAGCGCGTGAAGAGCCTTTGCAAATTCAGCCAACCCTTTTTTGTTAGATACGCTTACAACCGCCCTCTTAATCTTCGGCATTTAATCCTCCCGTGATTTGATAGTGTCATAGGGTCAAAGGGTCAAAGTCTTAAAGCTGTGATACTCTGATACTCTGATACTCTGACACTTTTATTTCTTGATGTATCCTTCATCCATCAAGCTTGTGTGCCTGCTGTCTCCTATTATCACATGGTCCAGAACCTTTATTCCAACAATCTCGCCGGTCTGCACAAGCCTCTCTGTCATTGCTATGTCCTCGCGGCTTGGCGCGGGGTCTCCGCTCGGATGGTTATGTATAAATATAACAGCTGCGGCTGATTCTTTTATCGCGCTCTTAAAGGCCTCACGCGGGTGCATGAGAGAATTTGTGAGTGTGCCTTCCGAAACCCTGCAATTATTCAGAATCCTGTTTTTTGCGTCAAGCATCGCGCAAAAAAGCACCTCTTTCTTAAGTCCTTTGACAATCGGATGATAATATGAATACACATCCTGGCTTGAAGAAAATACAGGCCTTTTTTCATCGCGCTCTCTTAGGAGCCTTCTTCCCAATTCAAATGCGGCCTTAACCTGCGCTGCCTTTGCAGCGCCTATTCCCTTTACCTTTGCCAGCTCTTTTACTGATGCTGTCTCGATATTCTTCAGGCTCTTAAACGAATCCAGCATTTCAATGGCAACGTCTATCGCACTTTTGCCTCCGCCGCCTGTCCTTAATATGATGGCAAGAAGCTGCGCAGAAGAAAGGCTTTCAGCTCCCATCTTGAGAAGCCTTTCTCTCGGTCTTTCTTCTTCAGGCCAGTCTTTTATGCTCTTGTACGACATAAGATTTTCTAACGGGATTTAATTAAAACCACATCATCTTTTGGCACACAGAGTTTGCCGTTTGGTTCGTTCGTGCAATAATTATTCCCTTCCTCAAAATAATCGGCCCACAACAGTATCCTGCCATTTTTCATTTCAACAGCAATATTGCGCGGACGTGTGTCCTGAATTACCGGCTTGTCAGATGGAGTCCCAAATTTCTCTTGGTATATGGCTTTTATTCTGGCAATAACATTAAGCGCATAAGGCATAACCTTGTCTTTATAAGAAGGAAACATAAATATACCTGCAATTATTGAAGCAGCAATAATCAAAAAGATTATGCAGCTAAGGCTTCCCTTTCTTCTTGGCATTGACGCCTTAACAGGCTTGGGAGGCTTTTCCTTTTTTGAAGGTTTTGGTTTTTCAGGAACCGCCTCTTCGATAGGCGCAACCGGGACTATCCCTTCCTCTTTTTCAAGTTTTAGAGAAGCGAGTTTTTCAGACATCTGCTCTGATTCAATCTCGCTTCTGAACAAATCATGCATATACCTCTTAAGCATTAATGCGGGGTTCCCGTCTGTGAGCTTAAGCCCCACGCTCCAGAGGTCTAATTCCATGTCAGAGGCCTTTTGATAACGCTCCGATGCCTCTCTTGCCAAGGCTCTTAAAACCTTTGCCTCAAGACCCTCGGGCAAATCCATATTAATTGCGGACGGAAGAGGATCAACTTTTGCTTTCTTTATCATCTCAAGCGTGCTTATTTCAGAGTCGCCCTGAAAAAGTTTTCTGCCTGTAAGCATTTCATAGACCACAACGCCGAGCGAAAAGATGTCCGACCTGCGGTCTAAAGGCTTGCCGCTGGCCTGCTCAGGGGACATGTAAGAGAGTTTTCCTTTAAGCCTTCCTGTTGTGGTCTTTGAATGGGTGCTGGCCTTTGCAATGCCGAAATCAACAATCTTAACATCGCCGTCATAAGAGATAAGGATATTCTGCGGGCTGATATCCCTGTGTATGATATTAAGCTCTCTGCCTGAATCGTCTTTTTGCTTATGCGCGTAATCCAGGGCCGCCGTGACCTCTTTTGCTATGAATACCGCAACGGCAACAGGCATTTTTCTTCTTTCAGCGCTTATCTTTTTAAGTATCGCCTTAAGGTCTTTTCCCCTTACGTATTCCATTGCGATAAAATAATTTTCTTCTGATTTTCCGAAGTCATATATCTGGGCGATATTTTTATGCATAAGCTGCGCGGCAAGTTTTGCCTCGGCTATGAACATCCTGATGAACTCTTCGTCTGAGGATAAATGGGGAAGGATTCTCTTTATGGCAAGCAGCCGCTCAAAGCCTTCAATGCCGACCTTTTTTGCCTTATACAGCTCCGCCATGCCGCCGGTTGCGACTTTTTCAAGAAGCACGTATGAGCCTAATCTTTCCATAGCAGCTACATTTTATCAGAATTGGGATTTCAAAAACCAGAGATTTTATGGGGGAAAATTACTCGAAGTACGGTAACAGCTTACACGCCTTCTAACATGTGGCCTAATTTCTTCTTCTTTGTCTTTAGATAAATGATATTTTTGTCATGAGGCTTTGTCTCTACCGGAACCCTCTCCACCATCTTAAGCCCGTACCCCTCAAGCCCGACAATCTTTTTAGGGTTATTCGTCATAAGCCTCATCTTCCTCACGCCAAGGTCCACCAATATCTGCGCTCCGATGCCGTAGTCCCTGAGGTCCGGCTTAAATCCGAGCTTTATGTTAGCCTCAACAGTATCAAGCCCCTTGTCCTGAAGCTCATAAGACCTTAATTTATTTACAAGGCCTATGCCCCTTCCTTCCTGCCTCATGTATAAGATAACGCCCTTGCCTTCTTTTTTGATAAGCTCCATGGCCTTATGAAGCTGCTCTCCGCAGTCGCACCTCTTTGAGCCGAATGCGTCTCCTGTAAGGCATTCGGAATGCACCCTTACAAGAACTTCGTCATCATGCTTTATATCGCCTTTTACAAGCGCAATATGGATGTTTGTGTCCATATCATTGGCATAAGCAATCACAGTGAAATCTCCGCCGAAATCAGTCGGAAGTTTTGTAGTTGCAATGCGCCTTACAAAAAGCTCTGCCCGCATCCTGTATTTGATAAGGTTTTTTACAGTTACGATCTTCATGTTGTGCTTTTTTGAAACTTCCATAAGCTGCGGCACCCTTGCCATGGTGCCGTCATCGTTCATAATCTCGCAGATGACTCCTGCAGGATAAAGTCCTGCAAGCCTGGCAAGGTCCACCGAGCCTTCTGTCTGTCCCGCCCTCTGGAGCACACCGCCTTTTTTTGCCCTGAGCGGAAATACATGCCCGGGCTTTGAAAGGTCTTCGGGTTTTGTATTAGGATTTATTGCAGTAAGTATTGTCGTGGCCCTGTCGGATGCGGATATGCCTGTTGTCACGCCCTTCTTAGCCTCTATGGAGACTGTAAACGCAGTGCCGAAGGGCGAGGTGTTGTCATCTGTCATCATCTGAAGTTTGAGCTCTTCCACACGCTCAGGCGTAAGCGAAAGGCATATGAGCCCCCTGCCGTGTTTAGCCATGAAATTAATCGCCTCTGGAGTTATCTTTTCCGCTGCCAGGCAGAGGTCTCCTTCATTTTCGCGGTCTTCGTCATCTACCAGGATAATCATCCTGCCTTTTGCTATATCCTCAATTGCTTCGTCTATTGTGTTGAATTTATATTTTTCCATGATTCAGTTATTAGTGTCAGGCATCCGTGTCAGTAAAGCTGCCACAGTCACTATTCACTGACACTATACATATCCTCCTTCTACAAGCGTTTTCATAAACCCTAAATTCTTACCTCCGGTTTTATTTAAAAACTTCGCCACATATTTCCCTAAGATATCGGATTCAATGTTTACCGTATCTCCTACGCCCTTAAATCCAATTGTCGTAAGCTTTGCGGTATGAGGAATAATCACAATCGTAAAACTATCACTTAAAACGTCAACTACAGTTAGGCTTGTGCCGTCAACCGCAACAGAACCTTTTTCAACAAGAAAGTTCATTACCTTCTGCGGAGCGCCAATCTCAATCTTAAGCATGTCGCCAAGGTTCACCTTTGTGCGTATGGAGCCGACTGCATCAACATGGCCTGTTACAAAATGTCCGCCAATCTTAGTGTCCGGGCTTAATGCTATTTCAAGATTAACCCTATCGCCTTTTTTAAGGCTGCCGAGATTCGTGCTTTGCAGGGTTTCATCAGAAAGGTCAAAGGAAAGCATGTCTGATTTTTTTTCTACTACAGTAAGGCAGACGCCGTTTATCGCAAGGCTGTCTCCAAGTTTTGCTCCGGCCGCTGCCTCACCCGCCTTAAGTGAAAGCAAAGCGCCTCCGCTGCGTTTTTTAACGGATGCGATTTCACCCATTCCGATGATAAGCCCTGTAAACAAATCACTCCTCTACGTCTATCTTAAAGTCGTAGGTTTTTTGATATATGCCTAATATATCTACGGTCTCAGACCATCCTGTTTTTATACGCGTTCCACGGACTGTTTTAATAACCTCTATATCCTGCTCTTTTATCGGGATATTTGCTTCCTGAGCCCTCTCAAAAACCTGCGCCCTGGTTCTAGCAATATCCATAGCAACACTCATCCTTGCAATCTGCTCCGCATCCGATTTAAATGACGTGTACCTGTAAAAGGGAATTCCAAACTGAAAACCTGCATAAATAAGAAACGCAATAAGCGCCAGGACAAAAACAAACTTAAAAAATCCCTCGTGATTGCCTAACATGCGCCCCTCCTTAATGTATCAGGCTGCCGATCCTTTTGAATCTCACCCAGTTTTTATCGCCATCCCACGACCAATAAAGAATCAGCGCCTTGCCTTTTATGTCCTTCATATCCACATATCCCCAGTAGCGGCTGTCATAGCTCTGGTCGCGGTTGTCTCCCATTACAAAATACTTGCCCTTCGGGACGATAACCGGCCCGAAATTGTCCCTCGGCTCAATCCCCATCGGCCGCATAGAGTCGTCAGTATGCTGGGCATAAGGTTCATTTACCTTATTTCCGTTAACATGCACTGCCTTATTCTTTGATTCTATTACATCTCCTTCCACTGCTACAACCCTCTTGATGAAATCCTTAGAGGGATTCTCCGGATATTTAAAAACTATTATATCCCCTCTCTGTGGTTTCTTAAATAAAAGAACCCTCTTGTCCGAAAAGGGAATTTTTGTGCCGTAGAGAAATTTATTCACAAGAATATGGTCTCCTATAAGCAGGGTGGGAATCATTGAGCCTGACGGAATCTTGAACGCCTGAATAATGAAGGTCCTTATCAGCATTGCCAGCACAAGCGCTGTGCCTATAGCCTTTGTATATTCCCATACTATCCTCTTTTTGCCTGTCATTCAGAATTTCTCCTCATTTGCTGTTTCCGTATTATATCTTTTTATTTCTATTAAGACCTGCCCTCTGCGGAAAACAAAAGCCCGGCCGCTCCTATCATGCCTGCATCATCTCCCAGTAAAGAAGGGATTATTTGGGTTTTATCAAAAAGAGCCTTAAACGACCTTTTTGACGCCTCTTTTATGGCCTCCTGCACATAGATATTCCACGCACCCACAAGCCCTCCGGTAAGAATAATAGCCTCGGGGCTGATTATATTTATTATATTCGCAAATCCGATTCCAAGATACCTTCCCGCCTCCTTGAGCGCTTCCCTGGAAAGGTTATCGCCTTCAAGCGCATGTTTGTAAACATCCTCTGCCGTAATCTTATAAATATTTTCCTGGCAGCATTCTCTCAGCAGGCTTTCATTCCCGTGTTCAAGGGCGGCAACCGCTTTCGCATGTATTGCATTTGCCGCTGCGTACAACTCAAGACAGCCGTAATTGCCGCAAGGGCATTTTTCACCGTCTGCATTTATGCTCATATGTCCTATCTCGGCAGCGCAGCCTGCAAGCTGGCCTTTATAAATTATACCGCTTCCTATTCCTGTGCCGAGCGTAAGAAGGACAAAAGAATCAAATTCCCTGCCTGCTCCAATCCACTTCTCCCCGAAGGCCGCTGTATTTGCGTCATTTTCAACAAGCACAGAGACCCGAAACTGCCTGTTCAGAGACTCTTTAAGCTTAACCCCTTCAATCTCATGCAGATTAGGCGAACAAAGGACAACCCCTTCATTTTTGTCTACAAGCCCGGCTACTCCTATTCCTATGCCTGCAACATTATCCGAAAAAAGGCTTTCAACAGCCTTCTGCAGAGACTCGTTCACATTAACCTTTGAGGTCTCTTTTATCTTCCCGACGACCTCTCCTCTGCCGGATATTAAAGCAGCCCGCAGATTGGTTCCGCCGATATCTATCCCTATGATATATTTCTCTGACATACCATTTGAGGTTTTAAAATGAAGATTTTGAAGTTTACCACAAAAATCTTTATACTGTAAACACATAGAGGCGGAATACGCATAAATCCGCCCTTCCTTATGCGCTGAAAAGGCATACCTGAACGCTTAACTGTTTTATTAATGGAAAATGAGATGTAGGTGGTTTTATAATAGACAACTGATTATTTTGTTCGGGAGGGTGTTATGGCTAAGATAAATAGAATCGGAATTATTACAAGCGGAGGAGACTGCGGCGGGCTTAATGCGGTGATAAAAGGGGTTGCCCGGGAGGCATATGCTCTGGGAATAGAGTCTGTCGTTATTCCAAACGGTTATGCAGGCCTTTATAATCTCATTGATCTGGAACAGGTGGTCCTATTAAACGCAGAGAGGGTAAGCCGCATTGAGGCTTCTATTGCAGGTTCTGAGGCAGGGCATTCCAGGGTTAAGATAAGCAAGATAAAGGACGAGAAGAGATACGAGCGTATAAAAGACGGGTTGAAAAAACACGGCATAGACGCGCTGATTATAAGCGGAGGCGATGACACCGGAAGCGTTGTTGTGGACCTCACCTCTCACGGCATACTGTGCATCCATGTCCCGAAGACAATGGACCTGGACCTCCAGCCTTACAGCGTGGGCGGAGATTCTGCGGTAAACAGGATAGCTATTTTTACGAGAGATGTTAAGACAACAGGCATGAGCCATAACAGGATAATTGTTATGGAGGTCTTCGGCAGGTATGTAGGACACACGGCGTTCAGGGGCGGCATAGGCGCCGAGGCCGACTGCATACTGCTTCCTGAGATACCTGTTGATTTTGATGTTGTCTATGAGCATATGAAAACAACATTTTTTGCAAGGGTATTGAGGAGTGATGTAAAGGCAGGCACATACATCATTGTTGCCGCAGAGGGCATTAAGACGGCAAGCGGCGAACTCCTTTATGATGAGTCGGCAGGGCTTGATGCCTTCGGGCATAAAAAGCTTGCAGGCGCAGGCAAATATGTCAAGCAGCAGCTTGAAAAAAGACTAAAGAGCGATCCTGACGTAAAGGAGTTTATGAAAAAAACCGGGATGTATGCTCCGGGAGTTTATGAGATACCGGAGGTAAGAGAGGTAATACCCGGGCATCTTGTGCGTTCCGGACATTCATCGGCATATGATGTGAATTTCGGCTACAGCGTCGGAGCTGCTGCGGTTCTGCTTTTGCTTGAGGGGAAGACAGGGAATACAATTGTTGATGTTGCAGGGAGCAGGATAAATTATATGCCTACCGCAGAGGCTATAAAAAGGAGAGAGGTGGATATAAAAGAGGTTGCGCTCTTTGAAAGCCTCGGCACATGTTTCGGCAGGAAACCCGAGAAATACGCCCCTGAGACTGTGGAGGTAAGGGGCAATATAGGCAGACATCTGTAATGTTAGGCGGTACGCAGGTGGGCAAATACTGAACCAAAGCAGCGCTGTCTATGCAAAGGGTTTATAGCTATCAGCTATGAGCTTTCAGCTAATTGCTATTTTATACTCCTTGACAAAGAGACACAGCAGGTGTTTTAATTAAAAACAGTGCGTTACCCGGAATGCCTGATAGAAGAGGACAAGTCTTCTATCCTCATTGTTGACGACCTTCAGGTCCACTTAGAGCTTCTGGAGGCTATCTTTGAGAAAGAAGGCTGCAGGGTTATGACTGCCCGCAACGGCCCGGAAGCCCTTCAGATTGCAGATACCTCTTCTCCTGACTTGGCTATCCTGGATGTAATGATGCCCGGCATGAGCGGTTATGAACTTTGCAGAAAGCTGAAGCATAAATACGGCGCAAGATTTTTCCCTGTAATTCTTGTAACCTCACTTTCAGAACTGGAAGATAAAATAGCGGGCATTGAAGCCGGAGCGGATGATTTTATAAGCAAGCCTTTTCAGCCCCTTGAACTTACGACCAGGGTGCGCTCCCTTTTAAAACTGAAACGACTTCAGGAAGAGCTGGACCATTCGGAAAGCGTAATTCTTACTCTTGCAGTTGCGCTGGAATCAAAAGATCCTTATACAAAAGGCCATTCCGAAAGGGTGGGGAGTCTCTCAAAAGAGCTTGTTGTCTTCATAGGGCTTTCTGAAAAAGAACAGAATCTTATTAAAAAAGCAGGCATACTTCATGACATCGGAAAGATAGGCGTAAGCGACTCCATCCTTCACAAAAAAGGCTCTCTCACAAAAGAAGAGCTCGCTTTAATAGAACAGCATGCAGTCATAGGCGAAAATATATGCAGCCATCTTTATTCTTTAAAAGCCGTTCTTCCCGCAATAAGACACCATCATGAAAGATGGGACGGCAGAGGGTTTCCTGACAAGCTGCGGGGCAATGAGATTCCGGTTATGGCAAGAATCCTCTCCGTAACGGATGCGTTTGACGCTATGGTATCAGCAAGGCCGTATAGGGGGCCTGCATCCATTGAAGAGGCTATTGAAAGGATGAAGGCGGAGAAGGATTCAGGCCAATGGGATCCGTTGTTGGTTGAAAAATTTATTACGATGATAAGGACTAAAAAATTTTTATTTTTGTCATCTCCTGATCATCCTGATTAGTTTGCTGTCAGGATGAGAGACAGGGATGACAATCCGGCGGAGAAAGATATGATAAAGGTTGCGATAGTAGGAGCAGGCCAGGGAGGCACAGCCCTTCTGGAGGTGTTTCATATAAACGGAGAGGTAAAGGTTGTCGGCATAACCGATAAAGATAAAAATGCCCCGGGAATTAATCTTGCAAAAGAATGGGGCATAGTTGTAGCAAGGGATATAAAAGGGCTCTGCCGCCATAAGCCCGAGATCGTCATAAACGCTACCGGCAGGTCTGATATTACAAAGCTTATAAAAAAGGCCTTTGCGTATCCTGTGGAGATTATTGAAGGCAGAGGCGCAAAATTCCTATGGGATCTTGTAAGAAGGCAGCAGGAAGCAAAGAGGGACATAACCGCCCTTTATCAAAACGGCATCACGATTACAAAATCTAAAAATCTCTGGCATGTTTTGCATGAGGTGCTTCAATCCGCGCTGGAGCTTACGGAGACGCCTGCAGGCAGCATCGCGCTTATGGAAAACGGCGAGATGTTTATGGCCGCCCATAAAGGGTTGAGCGAAAACTTTTTTAAGAAGCAGCGGTGGACTCCAAGAAAAAAAGGGCTTACGGAATATATCCTGAGCAGGAGCGAGCCGGTTGAGTTTAAGAACACCGAAAAGGACCCCTTGTTTCAGGGGACTGAAATATTAGCCGCAGGGATAAAATCTCTGCTTGCGTCTCCGCTTCTGCTTGACGGCGGCATTGTCGGCATACTCTATGTTGATGATTTTAAGCGGAGGGAATTTACGGAAAGGCATAAAAATCTTATGCAGCTTTTTTCCTCTCTTGCCGCGCAGTCCATAGAAAAATTCAAGCTGATACATGACCTTGAAGAATCGCTTACATATCTTCAGGGAGTATTTGACGATTCTGAGGATATGATAGCCACAACAGATGATAAGGGAAGGATTGTTAAGTTCTCAAAAGGCGGAGAAAGAATTCTCGGTTACACCGCAAATGAGATTGCAGGCAGGAGCGCGGCTGATTTTTATGTGGATAAAGCAGAGAGGGCCAAGATCCTTGAAACCCTGAAAAGAAGCGGAGCCATACATAACTATGAGACGAAACTTCAGAGGAAGGACGGCTCGTATGTGGATATAAGCCTTACCATATCCCAGATGAAAGACAGGTCCGGCAATGTTGTCGGCACTGTCGGGGTAAGCAAAGACATCACTAATGAGAAACGCCTGAGGGAAGAGCTTAAGGGAAAAAATAAAGAGCTTGAGGAGCTTAATACCAGGCTTGAGGAAAAAGTAATTGACAGGACCAGGGAGCTTGAAAGAATAAACAAAGAACTGCGCAGGGCCAACGAGATAAAGGCCAGGTTCATAGCAAATATGAGCCATGAGCTAAGGACTCCGCTGCATTCCATAATAGGATTTTCCGAAGTGCTTCTGGATAAGACCTTCGGAGATATAAATGAAAAACAGCAGAGGCATATAAGTAATATCCTCACGTCAGGCAGGCACCTTTTGCATCTTGTGAACAATATATTAGACCTTGCAAAGATAGAAGCAGGCAAGGTGGAGCTTTCGTACGAAACCTTCGGCGTGGCAGGCGTGGTTGATGAGGTCCTAAGCGTAGTGAAGCCGCTTGCTGAAAAGAAACTGATAGGCATAAAGACCGATATAGGCGAAGACCTTAAAGAATTCAGGGCGGATAAAGTCAAGTTCAAACAGATACTCTACAACCTCCTTTCCAATGCAATAAAGTTTACAGCGCAAAGCGGAGAGGCGGGGATTAAAACGGAAAAGATAATAAATAAAAAATTATTTCCGTGGGCTGCGGAAGGTCAGGAGTTTCTTAAGCTCTCTGTCTGGGATACGGGAGAGGGCATTAAGCCTGAAGAAAAAGACAGGATATTTGAAGAATTTGAGCAGCTTGATGCCTCAAGGTCCACCGAAGGCTCAGGGCTTGGTTTATCTCTGACAAAAAGGCTTGTGGACCTTCACGCCGGCATGATAGACGTGGAAAGCGCTCCCGGCCAGGGCAGCGTGTTCAACGTGCATCTGCCTGTCGTTATGCCTGAAACAGGCGTCCGCGAAAAACCTTTATTTAAGGAACCCGTTGTTTTATCCGGATGGACGGATGAAAATGCCCCGCTTGTGCTTGTAGTGGAAGACGATATGCCCACTGTGGAACTGCTTACCATTCATCTCACAAAAGGCGGATACAGGGTGGCCCATGCATATGACGGCGTTGAGGCCATAAGCAAGGCCAAAGAGCTTCAGCCCTTTGTAATAAACCTGGATATAATGCTTCCCAAAAAAGACGGATGGGAGGTTCTTCAGGCGCTCAAGACAGACCCTGCGACCAGAGATATTCCGGTAATCATACATTCAATCGTAGATAATAAAGAGCTTGGATTCGCCCTCGGCGCGGCGGATTATCTTGTGAAGCCTGTGGACAAAGTCACTCTTCTGGCAAAACTTGCAGAACTGTCTTTACAGACAAAAAAGAAAAGGCATCCTGTAAACGTCTTAACCATAACCGATGACAGGAATGCTCAGGATTATCTTTACCGTGTGCTTGAGAACGAGGGCTTTCTTGTGCACTCTGCATCAGACGGCGAAAGCGGCGTTAATCTTGCGTTGGCGACAAAGCCGCACGTCGCTATTGTGGACCTGAATTTAGCGGGAGGCGGTTTTAATCTCATAAGGGAATTAAAAGACAACCCTGCAACAAAGGGCACGCCTATCTTTGCGCTTACCTCAACATCTCTTTCTCCTGATGAGAGCCTTCAGATGACAGGACAGGTGGAAAGGGTTTTGAGAAAAGACGCCCTAAGCTCAAGGGTGCTCATAAATCATTTAAGGGATATGGAGATACTGCATCCTAAAAGGGCAGGACTTATTGATGACGTAACAGGCATCTTTAACCATAGATATTTCCAGTTGAGGCTTGCTCAGGAGACGAAGAGGGCGGTGAGGTATAAATTCCCGTTAGTGCTTGCAATCCTTGATATAGACCACTTTGGGCATTACATGGATAAGCACGGAGAATATTACGGCAACCTGGCCCTGAGAAAAGTCGCAGAGCTTCTGAGGAAAAATATCAGGGGCTCGGATGTTGTGGTGCGTTACGGCGGAGACGCCTTTGCGATAATACTCACAAATACGCTGCTTTCTTCAGGCGTTAACCTGTGCAAGAGATTTATCTCGGTAGTCAGGGATTATCCGTTTCTCAAAGAGGAGACCCAGCCGAACGGCAAACTCACTGCAAGCATGGGAATAGCCGAGTTCAAAGGGCAGGCGCCTGAGGAATTAGTCCAGTCCGCGGAAAAGGCGTTAATGGCCGCAGTTGAGAAAGGCAGAAACAGAATAGAAGCGGTGTAAAAATCAAAATGCAAAATATGGGAAGTGGAGCTTGTCTAAAAACTATTTTTAGATTTTCAAATAAGCCAAAGTCCTCTTTATTAAAAACAGAAATATCTCTCTGTCTTTCTTAATCTCAGCCTAAGGCTGGAAGTATCCGCTCTTCCTTCCTTATCGCTGCTGTTAATTTCAATAAGTTGTGGGCTATTGC
>Ga0172370_10006604_pt1 | contig 14522 bp, 16 predicted proteins | sample LakKiv5m_FD_114538 | JGI IMG/M metagenome (GOLD analysis project Ga0172370, IMG submission 114538) | Freshwater microbial communities from Kabuno Bay, South-Kivu, Congo - kab_022012_11.5m | ecosystem: Environmental > Aquatic > Freshwater > Lake | place: Democratic Republic of the Congo...
CTTTTGTTTTTTGGCACGTGGTTTTGCAGGAATTCCCCATAACTGTCAATTCCTTCCAGCCTGCGCCCAAGCACTATTTCACAGGTTTTTGAAAACGCTTCCTCAATTCTAGCCCTGTTCGCCTGCATTTGCCTGTTTTTTGGCAGCGAAATGCCCAGCGGCTTCCCATACTTTCCCGCTTCCGCAACAATGTCAAAGAGCGAGAAAATGCGCTTCTTTGCCCGAAGCTCCCCTGCTATTTGCGATAGCAGCATTTCCTTTGTTCGCGCATATTTTTCCCGCGGCAATTCCAGATTGCCTATTGCGTGCCTTTTGCTTTGCGCCCCAAAGCAGAACATGCAGTCTGCGCAGTTTATTGCCCTCGAGCAATAATAAATATCCGCGCAGTCCCAGCACATGTGCGATTCAAATGCGCGGCAATTTCCATGGCTTGCAGTGCACATAATGCTGAATTTTGAATGGGCGTCCGTGTTCACGCCAAACTCATGCTCGCAAGTGCGTATTTTCTCGCTTGAAAAAACGTATTTTGACTCATTCACCATTGATGATTTTGAAACAAAATGGCTGTCTGCAATGTTGCTTGAGCCGTCCACGCATTTCGAGTTCCCAAGAACAATGTTGCCGCAATATACCGCGCGTTCCTTTACTGCCCGTGCAATCGAGTCAATGTCCTTTATCTCATTCAAATTAAGCGGTTTTGCCTTTTGCGCAAAATCTATCTCATCAAATGCAACAAAACGCGAGCCTTGGGCATAATCATTGCTTGCCACTGCCACACTCGTCCCTGATTTGCAGGAAACTGCATCCCAATGCTGCTCCAAATATGCGGCAAGCCACTTTTCATATTCCTTCAGCTCGCCAATCTCCTGCCCAAAAAGAACCCTGCAAGTGGACTTCCAAGCCTTGTCCAGAGTTGCATAAAGCTGCGCATCCACTTGCCCACCAAATTTATTTCTTTCCTTCGCGCGTCCTTGCCCGCCAGCGCTTTACTTCTTTGACTTGCCAGCTTCGTGTATCGCTTTCACCATCTCTTCCACGCGCTTTTTCAAATTTCCGCCACTCTCAAGTGCGGTTCCCACCTGCACGGCATCTGCGCCTGCCTTTATTACATCTGCGGCAGCCTGCGCAGTGCGCACTCCGCCCCCAACAACATACGGGACTTCGCACACTGAGGAAACAGCCTTCACCATTTCAAGGGGGATGTGCCCATCTGCAGGGTTGCTCCCCGCATCCGTAAGCACTATTCTAAAGCCCATGTATTGTGCAGCAAGCGCGTGCGCGGCAGCGATTTGCGGCTTGTTGCGCTTTACCAAATTAACGTCTCCCACATACCCAACTGTTCCGCCAGGCTCTACTACAATGTATCCAACTGGGAGTGGCTCTATTCTCGCCATCTTAACCGCGTATGCAGCAAGCATTTGCGCCCCGCTTATCCAGTAGGGGTTCCTGCTATTCAAAAGCGACATGAAATACACTGCATCCGCATATTTTGTGAGCGTGCTTATGTTCCCCGGAAAGAGAACTACTGGAACGCTGGAGGCACTCTTTATCTCTTTCGTGACAACATCCAGAAGCTCGCCCTGCGCACCCATGCTGCCCCCAATGAGCATTAAATCTGCGCCTCCCTCGCTCGCCTCTTTTCCCGCCCTTATCGCATCAGTCGGGTTCTTGTAATCCACAGGGTCTATGAGCGCAAAAAGCAGCCCGCCTTTCTTCTCAATTTCCGCATTAATGTAGCTTTCAACTTTTCCAATTTTCATCAAGTTCACCCGCGTTTTCCAAAATAATTCCATTTCTCCTTCACTCGCTCCTGCCTGTTTTTCTGAGGTATTCCCCTACCATTTCCTTTACTCCTTCCCTTAATTTAACCTTTGCCTTCCAGCCAAGCTCGTGAAGTGCCCTTTTCACCTCAAAAGCGCGGTGCGAGGAAACCATCTCAATTGCATCAAAATTAAGCGAGGATTTTTTGCCCGCAATTTTTGAGAAAACGTCGTTTGCCTTCGCAAGCAGGCACGCAGTATTTTTCTCAATGTGGCTCGTTGGAGGCGCAACCCCCAATTCTTTTGCAGCCATCTCCAGGAGCTCTTTCTGCGTTTTCCCCTCCCCCACTATGAGGTAAATTTGCGATGGGGTTTTCCTCTCAATCGCCTTCAAAATCGCATCCACAGCGTCATGCACGTGCACAAATGGAATAGTGTTCTCCCCATCCCCAATGATTTTCATCTTCCCTTTTTGCAGCATTTTGAATACTGAAAAATACCCCTCTTCAAACCCTGCTCCATACACTACCCCGAACTGGAGCGATGAAACCTGCAATCTGTCCGCAGCGCAAAGGACAGCCGCCTCCGCAAGATATTTGCTCATCCCATATTCCGTGCTTGGCTTTGCAGGAGTGTTTTCATTCGCAATTCGAGGAAGGCTTCTCCCATACACAGAAACAGAGCTTGCATACACGAACTTGCATCCTGCAGGCGCAGCAGCAAGCACATTCTTTGTTCCCTGCACATTCACATCAAAAAGCGTCTTTCTAGGGGCAGAAGAGTCAATTATGGCAGCAAGGTGCACAATTGCATCCGCGCCTTTTGCAGCCGCATTTATGCTCTCAACATCCAGCACATCTCCCTCAAACTCAACAATGTTTTTACCTCTAATGCTATTCTTTTTTTGCACGAATGCGCGCACAGAATATCCTTTAGACGCAAGCTTTGCGCAAAGCAGGCTTCCTATCCTGCCGGTGGCTCCTGTAACGAGGACTGTTTTCATAGGAAGGATTTCTCAGTTGCGCTTAAAAAGTCTTATACCTTCGCCGCAAGTTCCGCAAGCCGGTTTGAATAGCCCCACTCATTGTCGTACCACGAGAGCACTTTCACGTGCCTTCCTGCGACTACGAGCGTTGCAAGCCCGTCCACTATCGCAGAGTGTGAATTTCCAACTATGTCCGAGCTCACAATCGGCTCTTCAGTGTACTCAAGTATTCCTTTGAGCTTCCCATTAGCAGCCTCTTTGAGTGCAGCATTCACCTGCTCTTTCGTTACATCCTTGGAAACCCTCACAGTAAGGTCGTTCATTGACCCGTCAGTAACTGGCACCCTAAGAGAAAGCCCATCAAGTTTTCCCCTAAGCTTAGGCAGCACTTCCCCAATCGCTTTTGCAGCCCCGGTAGTAGTTGGTATAATGTTCACCGCAGCAGCCCTTGCCCTTCGAAAATCCTTGTGCCCAACATCCAACACCCTCTGGTCGTTTGTATATGCGTGCACAGTTGTCATAAAGCCGCTCTCAATCCCAAACTTCTCATCCAGCACCATTGCAACGGGTGCAAGGCAGTTTGTTGTGCAGCTTGCCATGGAAAATATGCTGTGCTTTTTCGGGTCGAACATTTTGTCGTTCACACCCGGTACAAGCGTAACTTCCACTCCCTTCCCCGGAGCAGATATGAGCACCTTCTTCGCGCCTGAGGAAATGTGCAGCGCAGCCTTGTCCTTCTCAGTAAATGCCCCAGAGCATTCCAAAACAAGCTCCACTCCCAGCTCCTTCCAGGGGAGCTTTGCAGGGTCGCGCTCGTTAAGGAGTTTTATTTTCCGCCCCTTTATTACAAGGCATCCATCCTCAAGCTTTGCCTCTTCAGGGAATCTTCCGTGCACGCTGTCATACTTAAGGAGATGCAGCGCAAGCGCAGCCTCGTCAGTAGAGTTTATTGCAACAAGGTCAAAGGTTTTCCCAAAAGTGCCGTTCTTTATTGCGGCGCGCACAACCATGCGCCCAATCCTTCCAAAGCCGTTTATTGCAAGTTTCATGAACTACACCTCTACTGCTCTCTAACGGATTTAACCATTAAAACGGTTGCGGTATTGTGCGTTCTCCCGCCGTTCTATTCCTAAAAGAATATTTCTTGCAGGAATTATTATTAAGCAGGCAGCGCAACAACTTCTTACAAAGAACCAGAGGTGGTTGAACTCACAACAAAAAACGAAGAAGAACAGATAAGAAAATTCGGTGAAACGGAATACATAAAGCAACTGGAGCGCAAGGCGGAACGCGGTGGAGTGCCCGACATACTCGAGGCAACGGATTCACTCGGGCGGCTTGGCGCGTCTGGCGCGTTAATACGCTTGTGCACATCTGAAAACGAATTCACCCGCGAATGTGCGGTTGAGGCGCTTGGAAAGTTTGGCGACGCAAGCGTGCTTCCAACCCTCCATATTGCTGTTGAAACAGACAAGTCGCAGCCAGTCCGCAACAAGGCTGACAAGGCAATCGGTCAGATAAGCCTTGTGCTGCGCCAAACAGCAGATCTTTTGCAAAAAGACGGCAAAAAGGGCGCGGCAGAAATACAGGCAGCTGCATCACTCTCAAGGCAGCAAACACGGCAGCAGGCGCAGCCGCGCGTATGCATAAGGATAGGGGGTTTATAGGTGGTCAAATGGCAAGCGTACAAAAAATAGGCACAGTTGGGAAAGACGGCACACTGCTGCTTCAAAATGGCAGGGTATTCCAATGGAACAGCCCAGACCCGCAACGGCAGCAAAAAATCGGCCTGCGCTTCAATGGCGGAGGCGCGCCATTTACGGGCGCATACAAACGCGAGCTTGAAAAAAAGCCACCTCTTTGCGGCAGGCAATAAGCAAGAGAGAAACGAAGGGGGCGGGTCAGGATTAAACCCAAAAAGGAGGGGGAATCAGAAAATCAAGGAAAAAATGAAGGGGGAACCTTGGTTCCCCCTGCGTTTTGTCTATGGACACAGGGGGATTTGAACCCCCAGTCTCCTGCACTCCGGAACCAGATTCATGGAAGCTGGTTTTGCCATGCAGGCGCGATACCGTTTCGCTATGTGCCCTAAACCTGATACGACTATTTGCTAAAAAGATGTTAAAAAGCAATGCTGCCGCTATGCACTAAAAAAAATAAAAGTGAGCTACTGCGCTTGCGAGGAATTCTGCACAGCATCCTCAATTGTGACTATGCTCCACCACGGCTTGATGTCCGAGATTATGTTCCCTGTCTGCGAATCAATCTCAACAGTCCGGTTAAGCGTAACCGGCAGCACGCCCATTATCCTCGCTTTTGTCTGCGCCTGCACGTTGTATTGTGCCTTGTTGTCCTTGTCTGCCGCAATGCTTATTTTCTTGGAGACAGCATTCACTTTTTTGGCAGCATCAGAAGGCGTGATTTTAACGTCCGCGCCTCCCACTGAAATAGTGTCAGAAGTCACGCTTATCTCTTTTGCCTCTGCCTCCACCCCGTTGTCGCGAAGCACTACCTTGCCTTCTTTTGCCTCGACCTCAACCGCTTTTCTTGCAGACGTGCGCGCCTCTATTATCTTGCCCTTTGCCTCAACCTCAACGTCGCCCGTGCTCACTTTCGTAGGCGTGATGCGCACGCTTTTCACAAGTTCCTTCATGCCCTCCTCATTGAGCGCAATGCGCGATTTCTGCTCAAGCAAGCTTGCAACAAGCGAATTTATTTCTCCGCTTAAGCGCTTAAGGGACGTTATCTGCGCATCAATGTTATTGTCTTTCTGCAATATCTCCTGCATTTTCTGCTTGTAGTAGTCACTCACGTCTCCGGCATAAGAAGTGCCAACTGGGGCAACAACTTCGTCCGAAGTGGCTGTTGCCCTCGCGCTTGCAATTGCCGCAGTATTTGCGCGCACCGCGGTGCTGCCTGCCCCTGATGCCGCGCTTGTGCCCTCTTCCCCATCTGGCGCAGTAAACAGCGGCACGTTCGGGTTAAGCTGCGTCTTCACCTCAAATGCGCGGTACGGGAGGCATTCATAAACAACTCCAGGTTCAGTGTAGCTTGTTCTTCCCTGTGAATCAGCATTTCCATCCCGATTTATCCAGCCGCTTATGGTGGTCTTTCCCAGTTCACGCACGCCTTCCGAGCGGCTGTTGAGCTGCCTGCAATACGTGAGAGGGTTTATGTTCGCCCCATCGCGCATGTTTTGTGCTGGTTCCCATCCTCCACTTGAGGTTTGCACCATTGTGACCTTGCCCCACCAGTATGCAAAGCGCGAAAGTGCGCCTGTGTTTGTGCCAGTTGCCGCAGATGCGCTTGAGGCAGCAACCGCTTCAACCTCCACAATCTCCACGGCGTCGTCTTCAGTGTCAATCCCGCGCACCATCCGGGTATTCGTTGCAGTGTTTGTCGCCGTAACATTAAGCCTTGTGTTTGCCGTTGCAGCGCGCGAATCCGCAGCCTTTTGCCTTGCCTCTATTGCAGCATCGTTCGCGTTCTCCGTATTTGCAGTTGCAGTCCGTGCAGCTGTCCCTACATTTGCAGCCGAGCTCCCGCCCGTTTCCTGCGCACTTGCCGCAGCCCTTTCCCTCTCACACATCTGCTCTGCCTTTGCAAGGCTCGTGCTAAGTGAATTCACCACCCGTGCAACTTGCTCGCTGCTGATGTTAAGCTCAGCCGCCTTTTCCGGAGAATTCAAAATCCCGCGGTAATATTCGGCTTTTTTCTGGTACTGCGAAAGCGCGTCGCAATAGCTTGCGGCAAAAACAGAAATGCCAAGCGCAAAAAATACAAAAACAGCAAAGGAGAGTTTCATTCAACCACCGTGGGAAGTTCTCCCGCTCGCCTTAAATTAGTTCCTATAACGTCCGGCTTGGAATCTAGGAGGGCGAAATGTACACCACAGAGTCTCCCCTAAGAAGCACTGTGCCAAGCCCGCGCTTTACTTCGCCGTCTTTAAGCTGCTCTGCCTTTTCAAGCACGATATTCATATGCACATCGTATGAAACCATAAGCCCGCGGACCTCAATCCCGCCCTTAAGCCCAACGACGACATTGTTGTTGAGCGCATTGTTCAATATATCAAACGGCCTTTTCTCTGTCATGCAAAACACCTCGTAAAAAACAATTCTTATTTGTAGCTACTGTTTAAAAAGCAGACGTGCATCCTCAGGAAGCCCCTTTTGCAGCCCACACAACAACCTTCAGATTTACAATTTTCCCATCAAGCGTCCCAACGCGCACAACCTGCGCCTGCGCAGCAGCATCTAATGGCGCATGCCCGAGCGCATAGCTAATGCCGCCGCCATTTACATCATCTATCCCAACAAAAAAGTTTGGCACAGAATACCTGCTGCACGTTGCATTGTAGTTCCCGCCATCGTTCAAATGCTCTGCAAGCGCATTTATTTTGCCTAGCGAGAGAGAGGAATCCTGCGCATTTGCAAGCCCGAACACTTTTGCATCCTGCGCGTTGCTCCAGTCAGGTGGATTCCCGCTTGTAAGAAGCGCATCCGAAATTGAAAGCGCCCTTCTTTGCATCCTGTCTTCCTGCGCCGATGGCGCGTTCTGCGCCCCAAACCAGTAAGAGCTCAGTATTGAGACCGCGATTACAAGTATGAGCGCGGACATTATCGCATCAAATGAAAAATACTGCCCTTTTCTAGTTCCCATGCAAATCACTGCGTTATTATTATCGACCCGTTCACGTTTGAAAACCGCACGCTTCCAACGCCCGTGTCTATGCTCACATTGCTCACAAGCACCCCTGCACTTCTCCCAATCGCGCCGCTTATAAGCGGCTGCACAATCGCCTGCGTTTGGCCGCTTGGCGCGCTCCATTCCACGTACAAATTACCTGAAGAATAAAAAGTTGCATTATACTCGCGCCCAAGTATTTCCTTGTGCAGCGGGAAAATGCCTCTAAATCCATCCCCTGCGCGGAACGCAAAATCATAATATCCAGCGAGCTCGTTCGCATACTGCGCAGCAAGCCCGTACTGGCTGCTGGCAAGCTGCGACTGCGAAACGCCCGTCAGGTACGCAAGCAGCACCACGAACGCAAGGAAAAAGAACGCCCAGTAGGAAAGAAGCTCTACGGCAGCTTGCCCGCGCTTGCAAATATTTTCGCCCCTATCCATGCGATATCTCCACCACAATATTGTCCGCATCATTCTGCACGGCATTGAATATTATTTTCCTGTTTCCCGGGTTTATTTTTCCAGAATCTGTTTGCATCGAGTGCAGGGAAGAGTTTCCATGTGCGCCTTCCCCGTCCCAAAGTGGCGCAAACGACTGCGTTACAACGTCAGTTTTCCCCTTTGCACCAGTTAGCACAAATACAATTTGCGTGCCGCTTATGTTCACGTCAATAAGGTTCGCAGGGAAATTCACAATCACTTCGCGCTGCGCACCTGCCCCCTGCAAATACACCTCGCCCGCATTGTCCGCAATCAGCCTTCCGGCAAGCCGCGCCTGCATAATTGCTGATTCGTCCGTGCGGTTTTGCGAGGTTGCAAAAAAGAGCAGCACAAGGGGCACGAAAAAGAGCACTATGAATCCAAGCAGCGTGAGAGCTTCCATGCTCGCCTGCCCTCGCGTGCACCCGCCAGCCCGTTTTAAGCTTTCAGCGCGCCTCCCTGCCCCCGCCCGCCTGCCATTTCGTGTTCCAAGCATCATCCGCATCCACCGCCAAACGTACCATTGCAGCTTATTATGCCCGCCCCGTATGCCCCCATGCTTTGTGCCTTGTCCAGCCTGAAATGCCCGACCCCGAACTCAATTGCCTCCTGCGCGCCGCACATTCCAAGGCTCTTGCATCCGGGCATCCCCTTTATCTTTATTGCATCAGGGAACTGCCGCGCACTTTGTGAATAAAACACCCTGTCCACCCGCGAGTATCCGTCGTTGTCCCCGTCAATCCCTCCCCCTGCCCACTGCCCCACGAGGAAAGACTCTATTCCAAGTGGGCTTCGAAGGAGCATCGCATTCCCCAGCATCCTCTGGAAGAACGAGGGCGCATTTTCATTCTGCACGTAAAAACCGCACACCGCCATGTCCCTCAAATTCTCAATGTCATAAATGCGGTGGTACCCATCCGCCTTGCTTGCCTGCTGGTTCACTCCGAACTCATTGTCAAAAAGAACGTGCTTTTTGCCCTGTATGCTCTGCGCGTTCGCATACCAGTTCGCAACGTTTACTCCGTCTGTTGCAATGTACGAGAAATTCACCTTGTTTGTGACCTCGCGCTCAGTGTTGCCGCTGCAGCTGTTGTGCACTTCCCGCACGCAGTTCACGCACCTTGTCTCAACCGTGGTTGTTATTTCGCATTCCCCTTCCATTTGCGTTGTTGATTCAACAACCGGCGGGGTCCTAATGAGCACGGCGCCAAATACGTTGCCGTCGTTCTCAATCCCCTCATAATACCCCTCGTCCGGCATGTAAATCGACGCGCGCGCTTCTGATGCGTTCACAGAACCAATATCGTCTTTTGAAATTTCCATAAGCGGCCCGTAAAACCATCCCAGCCCCTGAATCTTTGGCATCCCTGACTCATTCACAAGGTTGCGCGGCGCAACGCTTGCAGGAGTTGCATAATCCGGATTCCTGAAAATCTGCTTTTTCGCAAAGGAAACCCCGCTTCCTGCTTCTTCCCCAAGTCTGCTCTTTGGGTCCTCCCTTGCGACCATGGGGTCAAAAATCCCCTCTATGCCCGTAGTCGCATTTGCATGCAGCACTTTTTGCACAAAGAACGAACCATCGGAATCGCTTATGTTCAGGGGAAGCGAAAATTGAACGTTCACGCTCCACGCATCAGCCTGCTCCACCTTGAAATCGCTTACTTCCCCGAAAGAAAGCGAAAACCCTGCAGCAGCGGCGCTTGCATTAAGCGCCTGCTCCCATTTCAAAACCGAATATCCGCTCTCCCCAATTTCAAGGGGCGAAATGAAGCTCCCTCCTGCAGTTGTTCTTCCATTTAGCATGAGTTCCCCGATTGCAATGTTCACGTTCCCGGTTTGTGCATTGTCTTGCGCAGCGCCCTGGGAACTTATCACAATCGGCTCCACAACGCTCTTGTTCGCAAGCGCGCTTATGGAATGCAAAAGCGACATCTGCGCAAAGCTCGAGAGCTGGGCATCATTTGTGCTCTCAAGGAGCGAATTAAGCGCCTCCACCTTGAACCTGTATGCGTGCGTCTGCTCCGCCTGCGACGCAGCAGAGGAGGACGCGGAAAGCGACGCGAGCATGAACGTGAGCACCACTAACGCAAGCGCAGTGAAAAGGAAGCCTTTGCCTATTGGATTTCCCATCTTCTCCCTCATGAATATACCGTAATCCTAAGCTGCCCCACAAAGGGCGTTCCATCTGAATAAATCGCGCCTGGCAAATCGCAAGGAGACATGCAAGTTTTCTGCTGCTGTCCAATCGGCTGTACTGCGCCAATATCAACTGCGTCCGCACCAATGCCTTGCAATCCCAGCCTATTTGCCTGCTGCGAAACAATCCCCCTATCAAAACGCATTCCAAGCGGTTGCGAATACTGCTGCCCTGCAATCCCAACATCCACGCCTTCCAAATCCTCTGGCGGCATTTCAGGCAGCACAACTCCGCTGCACGATTTGTAACAGAAAGGGGACTCCCCCCTGTTTGGGGAAACCTCATATGAAGAGAAAAAAAGCCGATAGGACGCGGAGAGCTTCCGTTGCACCTTCCCATATCTAGAAGATGACGGGTCGTTTGCAGAGTCATAAAGCGTTTCCCACGCGTTCGTGAGCGCATTGAACCTGTCAAAGCGGTATCCGAATTGCATCGGAATCGCCTTTTCAGCGGAAAGCCCTATTGCGCGCAGCCGCTCCCCTCCCCCGACAAGCACGGCATCCACGTACGTGAGCCTCTCATTGTATTGCGTTGCTTGCATGGAGCGCAGCGTGTCCTTTGCAAGGTCGTGCGCCTGCTCAAGGGACGAATAATACCCTTTGGGAACAGAGGAGAGCGCAATTGCGGAATTTATCGCCAGAAGAACGAGCATGAGCGCAACGAAAGCGTCCAGTGAGAACACAAATGCCTTTCTCATATTACCCCACGGACTAATGCGTGCAAGACTAATAAATGTTGAGGGGCGCAATAAATGCAGGAGATAGCATGGCCATAAGACGAACCTTGCCGCACACAGTGCAAAACGCACCGCCAACGCAAAACGCAGCCGAGCGCAAGCATTCCGGGCAGGGGCACGCGGGCACAGGAAAGAAGCCGGAAACTCCCTTCTCACAGGTTCTTTCAGCAGAGCAGGGAAAGCATGCGCACAGGGACGGCACAGGAGAATCCGATGCCCCAAAACCCGAATTAAGCGTGCCAGTTGACCCTCGCAACCTCCTCCTGATAATGCGCGAGGCTCAGGCCCAAACGCAGCCTGCTCAAGGGAATGAAAGCAAACCTTCGCATCCGCCAAGCCCGCACCGCCATCGCATAATGCCTGATTCTGACTACGGGCTTTCGGGGCGCAAAAAAGAGCTCGTGTGGCGCATGCTGCAAGCACAGAGGGCAAAACTTGATGAAGGCCAATTAATAACATCGCAATTCTCATCTGAAATAGGCATGCAGCTCGAAATCCTAAAAGAGCTGAAGGCAAAACTATGGGAAGCAAAAAAGCTTTTCAACAAAGGGGATGTTGCAGGCGCTGTGCAGTGCATAGCAAACATGGAACCAATCGCAACAAAGCTCTCGAAAAGAGTGCAGGATGCGCGCAAGGGAAAGATAAACATCCTGCTGCCCACGCAGGGAGCAGATGCTGAAAAAGAATTGGAATCCTCTGCGGCTCGCATTGCAAGGCTTGACGAGCGCAAACGGGTCGCAGCATTGTACTCCGTAAGGATAGGGCACTCTCTCAACCAACCCGCGCAGGGCATATTGGGCGAGATAGATATATTGAATGTTGTGCAGAAAACCCCGACCAACGTAAGTGCTGCGCTCGCCAACATAGAGAAAAACCTGCAAATTTTCAGTGAGCGCGCAGAAAAAATACGCAGCGTAAAGGAAATACAAGAAGAGCATTATGATAAGGGCGTGAAAATGCTGCGCATCGATTAGCAAAAGGCAAACCTAATAAATGACGTCTTGCAAATACTGCCGGTGGTCTTATGGCGCTAGAAACAATTGTACTTGCAGGAGGCGCAGTCCTCATTTTAGTGCTCGGCGGCGTTGTGCTCATTTACAATGGCTTAGTTACCGCACGAAACCGCATAGACAACGCATGGTCGCAAATAGACGTGCAGCTCAAGCGCAGGTACGACATGATACCAAACCTAGTAGAGACAGTAAAGGGATACGCAAAGCACGAGAAAACTGTTTTTGAGAACGTTACAAAGGCGCGCGCCGCAATGATGGGCGCGCAAACAGTTGGGGAAAAGGCAAAAGCCGACAACATGCTCACAAGCACGCTCAAGTCCCTCTTCGCAGTTGCGGAAAACTACCCGCAATTGCGCGCAAACGAGAATTTCAAACTCCTGCAGGAGGAAATCGCAGGCACAGAGAGCAAAATCGCATACGCAAGGCAGTTCTACAATGATTCCGTGCTCTCCTACAACACGAGCATACAAACAGTCCCAAGCAACATTCTCGCAGGCATGTTCGGCTTTACTGCGAAAGAATACTTCAAGACTGAAGGGGCAGAGAAAGAGAACGTAAAGGTTTCATTTTGAAGCGCGCGCAGGTGCTTAAATGGAACTCTACGAATCCGTAAACCGCAACAAGCGCAATTCCATCCTTCTCATATTCGTAATGCTCGCGCTTGTTTTTGCAGTCGCATGGGCATTAACTTACGTTACACGCCTTGGCACTTTCGGCCTTATCCTCGCGCTCCTCCTATCCGGCGCATACGCATGGGGCGGCTATTTCTATTCGGACAAAATAGTGCTTAAAATGAGCAATGCAAAGCCCGCGGACAAAAAGCAATACCCCCACTACGTAAATGCAATTGAGGGGCTTGCAATCGCGGCAGGAATCCCAATGCCCGCCGCATACGTAATTGAGGACGACGCACCCAACGCATTCGCAACGGGCAGGGACCCACTGCACGCTTCAGTTGCAGTCACCACAGGCCTGCTCAAGATAATGGACCGCTATGAGCTTGAGGGCGTGCTTGCTCATGAATTGTCGCACATTAAAAACTACGACATCCGATTTGCAACGCTTGTAGTAGTTCTCGTAGGCGCAATTGCAATAATGGGTGACTTTGCAATGCGCATGCTCTTTTACGGCGGAGGAAGAAGGGACAGCAAGGGTGGAGGCGGGCTTCTTCTCATACTCGGGCTTGCGCTCATAATCCTCGCACCCATATTCGCGCAGCTTGTGCACCTTGCAATCTCAAGGAAAAGGGAATTCCTTGCAGACGCAAGCTCTGTGCAGCTCACAAGAGACCCATCCGGCCTCTCTTCTGCACTTGCAAAAATAGGGAAAAGCACGCTTCGCGTGAAAAATGCAACTGACGCAACCGCATCCCTTTACATCTCAAACCCGCTTCCAAACAAGTTCCTCTCGCTTTTTTCAACGCACCCGAAAATAGAGGAGCGGATTGCGGCTCTGAAAAAAATAGGTTAATGTTAGCGTTTAGCTAACAATCGTTAGCTTAAATGCAACAACCGCACTTTCTTCTGCGAAATCCGCTTTCCTTGCGTTCCGCTAAGCTTTCTTCCATTTCACTCCTGCTTCTTCAAGCATTGCAACAACCTTCTGCCTCTCCTCGCCCCCCAGGCCCTTCCAGTCCACAAGCGCGCCCTCCGCTTTTTGCGTGCATTTTTCCAGCGCCTGCTTTAGCATTTGCGCATCAAAAGCGGCAGCATGGTATTTTGGCAGCATGTGTGAGAGTGCAATATCCCCGCCAATCTCATACCCGTTGAATTTTGAGGCATAGTGCATTCCCCCAAACCCCAAGTAAGCAGGGAATGTTTTTTCGCTCGCAATCCCCTGCATTATCGCATCCGCTGCAATTTCCCCTGCAGTTTCATTTGCCCATTCCTCCTCCCCGCTCCCTATTTCCGCAAAGAGGATGGGCGAGGAAAGCGTAGGCCCATGGTGGTCAACCTCAAGTGAGACTGGCCACTTCAATTCGCTCTTTTGCGACAGCTCGTTCATGTTGCACAAAATATTTTTCATCGCAGAAGGCGCGCACACATTCAGCGTTTTCGGTGTCCCCCCCAAATCCGCATTCCCCCAATTCCCGGGTACGTGCACGGTAAAAGTGGGGCGCTTGCTCTCTGAGCGGTGCGTGGATGCATACACTAAAAGTTCGGATTGGAAAGCAGGCACAATCTCCACAATGCTCCCAGAGAATTGCACGAGCTGCACGTCTTTTTCACCTGCTTTTGCCTGCCAAACGCCTTCGCTAACTTTTGCAAACCCGTGTTTCGCAATAAGCTTATCCGCAATGTTCGCGCTCGCAGCATTGTCTTTGGAAAATATTATGTGGAACATAAAACCAGATTAGCCGCCAAAAAATATAAACAATGTTACTTGGGCGCCGGGCTTGCCTCTTTCCTTCCAATATTTTCAACTTCTGCCTCTACCAGCAGCCATGCAAGCTGCGCGCATGCATCTGTGTCTTTTACTGCCCCCTCATCAAGGGCGTCCTTTATCATCCCAAGAGCCTGCGGGCTTTTCTTTATGCTCTCCCCCCAGCCAAATCCAATCATTTCCTCTATGCCCTTGCCGCTTGAAACAATCATTGCCCGAGCCAAGATTTCAGGCGGATAGCTGGCATCCAAATCCACTGTCACATAAATCGTATCCTGCGC
>Ga0172370_10006605_pt1 | contig 14522 bp, 8 predicted proteins | sample LakKiv5m_FD_114538 | JGI IMG/M metagenome (GOLD analysis project Ga0172370, IMG submission 114538) | Freshwater microbial communities from Kabuno Bay, South-Kivu, Congo - kab_022012_11.5m | ecosystem: Environmental > Aquatic > Freshwater > Lake | place: Democratic Republic of the Congo...
CCACCGAGCGGACGACCTTCGCTCCCCGCGCCATTCCATCAATTCTACCCTGCCCAGCAGTCAAGCGAAAACCGCCCCTTTGGGAGGGTTTCGCGTCGCACTTCCCTATCTAGGGGTTTACGAAACCCTTATATTTAGAGCGCGCGGGTGGCGCGGGGAGCGAAGGTCGTCCGCTCGGTGGGCTCGGGTACTGGGCGCTCGGCCTGAAGCTTCGCGATATGCGCGAATTTCTTCGAGCCCGAGAAGCCGGTACCGGCCGGAATCAGGCGGCCGAGAATCACGTTCTCCTTAAGCCCGCGGAGCCGGTCTACCGAACCGCGCAGCGCGGCATTGATGAGAATCTTGGTCGTCTGCTCGAAGGACGCTGCGGAGAGGAAGGAGCGGCGCGAGAGCGCAGACTCCTTGATCCCGAGCACAATCTCGGCGGCCTTCGGCGCAATCTTATCTCCCACCTCGGCCTCCTTGACCGCCTTCACGAATTCCCAATCCTCGACTACGTCGCCTACCGAGTAGTCGGTATCGCCCGCCTCCGTTATCTTCATCCGTGAGAACATCTGCTTCACAATCACTTCGAGGTGCTTGCGCGAGACCGGCGAGCCCTGGAGCTCGTAAATCTTCGAAGCCTCAGCGATGATGTACTCCTGCACCATAGCGCGACCAGCGTACTCGAAGAGATCGTCGAGATCGGCCGAGCCATCGGTGAGAATCTGGCCCCTCGCCACCTTGTCGCCAGCCTTCACGAGCGGGACGCGCGGATACGGTGCGAGATATTCGTAGGCCGAGCCATCCTTCTTACCCTGGCCGGCCTCGGGCGCGACCACGAGCATCTTCTCGCGGCCCTCGTCCTTAATCTCGACCACGAGCCCGTCGCTCTTGGAGATGACGGCCGGGTTCTTGGGCGAGCGCTTCTCGAAGACTTCCTCCACGCGCGGGAGACCGCTCGTGATGTCGCCACCGACGCTCGCGACGCCGCCAGCGTGGAAGGTACGCATCGTGAGCTGAGTGCCCGGCTCGCCGATCGCCTGTGCGGCGACGGTGCCCACCGCCTCGCCGAGGTCAACGAGCTCCTGCGACGTGAGGTCCATACCGTAACAGGTCTGGCAGACGCCGTAGCGCGTCTCGCAGGACATCGGCGAGCGCGCGACCACCGAGGCGACACCTGAGGCGGCGAGTGCCACGGCATCGGCCGTGGTGAGATAGTGCCCCTTCTTAAAGAGCGTGGCACCCGACGCATCCTTGACCTCTTCTGCGAGCACGCGACCGCGCAGTGCATCTGCGTAGTTAATCTGGATGCCCGAGGCGCTCACGCGATTGATCTTGACCCCGCGCTTGGTGCCGCAGTTCGCTTCGGTCACAATCGAGTCCTGCGCCACGTCGAAGAGACGGCGCGTGAGGTAGCCGGCCTTCGCGGTGCCGAGCGCCGTGTCGGTGAGCCCCTTGCGTGCGCCGTGCGTCGACATAAAGTATTCGATCGGATTCAGCCCCTCGATCATCGAGGAAGTAATCGGCACTTCAATCGTCATACCCGACGTGTCCTGGATAAGCCCCTTCATACCGGCCATCTGGGTCAGATTACCGAGCGTACCGCGAGCACCCGACTTCACCATGTCCGAGACCGAGCCCATCGGATCGAGCTGGGCGGCAATCTTCTCTTCGACTTCCTGCTTGGTGCCCTGCCAGATTTCAATCGCCATTCGGCGTTTCTCCTCTTCGGAGAGGAGACCATTCCGGTAGTCCTCTGTAATCTTGGTGACCTTAGCCGCAGCGTCGGCGACAATCTGCTGCTTCTCCTTGGGCACCGAGACATCGTCGATCGCCCACGAGATACCCGAGCGCGTCGCGTAGTCGAAGCCGAAGCGCTTCACTTTGTTCACGATATTCGGTACTGCATCGATACCGTAACGGCTGATACAGTCGGTGACGATGCGCGCGAGCACCTTCTTAGTAATCGTCTCGTTCACATACGGATAGTCCGAGGGAAGCACCGTGTTGAAGAGGAGGCGACCCACCGTCGTCTCGAACGGATGGTTCTCAAACTGCTCGTACTTCTTCTTCCCTTCGACCGGGAGGACCTTCACCTTCGCGCGACGGTCGATAGCGCCGTACTCCGACGCGAGAATCGCGGCGTTCGGCGAGGCGAAGTGTTCGCCCTCGCCTAGGGCCTTGTCGACGGCCTTCGTGAGCCAGTAGACGCCGAGGATAATGTCGAGCGGCTTACCGGTGAGCACAATCATCTCGCCCGAGCCCGGCTTAAGGATGTTCTTATTGGCGGACATAATGTTCTTCGCCTCCCACTGTGCCTCCTCCGAGAGCGGGACGTGGACAGCCATCTGGTCGCCGTCGAAGTCTGCGTTGAAGGCGTTACACACGAGCGGGTGGAGCTGGATAGCGTCACCTTCGATGAGTCGCGGACGGAAGGCCTGGATGCCCTGGCGGTGGAGCGTCGGGGCGCGGTTGAGGAGCACATACTTACCCTTAATTGCCTCTTCGAGGAGCTCCCACACTTCAGCGACACCGTCCTCAATCAAGCGGCCAGCGCCGCGGATGTTGAAGGCCAGTTCGCGTTCGAGGAGTCCGGCGATAACAAACGGGCGGAAGAGCTCGAGCGCCATGTGCTTGGGCAATCCGCACTCGTCGAGCTCGAGGTCCGGGCCGACGACGATCACCGAGCGGCCAGAGTAGTCGACGCGCTTACCGAGCAGGTTCTGGCGGAAGTAGCCCTGCTTACCCTTCAGGTAGTCGGCGAGCGACTTCAAGGGCCGGCGCTGGGCGAGCGTCATCGCGCCTGCGGCGCCACCACTCTTACGAATCGAGTTGTCGAGCAAGGCGTCGACCGCTTCCTGGAGAATGCGCTTCTCGTTACGCAGAATCACCTCCGGCGCGTGGATATCGAGGAGCTTCTTCAAACGGTTATTGCGGTTAATCACGCGGCGATAGAGGTCGTTCACGTCGGAAGTCGCGTGGCGGCCGCCTTCGAGCGCAACCATAGGGCGGAGTGCGGGCGGAATCACCGGGATGCGCGTGAGGAAGAGCCATTCGGGGCGGACCCCGGCGGCGAGCATCCCCGCGATGAGCGAGAGACGCTTCGCGAGCTTCTCGCGCTCGGCGGCACCGGCGTGCTCGTAGCGCGCCGAGAGCGTCTTCTCGAGCGCCTTGAGGTCGAGCGCGCGGAAGATGTCGTAGATGGCCTCGGCGCCGATACGCGCCTCGAAGAGGCCGCCGTACTTGACCGAGAAGCGGTGATACTCGAGCTCGTCGAGCACACTACCCACCGCGATACCCTCGATCTCGTTTTTGGCGAGCGTCATCTTCTCCTTGAGCGCGTCGCGATCCTTGTCAGAATTAAGCGACTTGTACTTCGACTTATACTCACTCTCGAGCTCAGCGAGGAGACGCTTCTTCTCCTCCTCAGCAATCTTGGTCACGATGTAACCAGCGAAGTAGACGACCTTCTCAATCTCGGCGGCAGAAGCGCCAAGCAGAAGCGCCATACGCGACGGCACGGAGCGGAGGAACCAGATGTGCGCGACCGGGGTGCAGAGCTCGATGTGGCCCATGCGCTCGCGGCGAACAATCGAACGAGTGATCTCGACGCCGCACTTGTCGCAGACGATGCCCTTGTAGCGGATGCTCTTGTACTTACCGCAGTAACACTCGTAGTCCTTCTCAGGACCAAAGATCTTCTCGTCGAAGAGCCCGTGCTTCTCGGAGCGCTGGGTGCGGTAGTTGATGGTCTCCGGCTTGGTGACTTCGCCCGAGGACCAGGCGAGGATACGCTCTGGCGAGGCGAGCGCGAGGCGCAGCCCATTCCAGGTGTCGCGCGGAGGGAGTTTGCGGGGAGTGAATGCCATAGAAGTAAGTGTTAGGTTTCAGGTGTCAGGGGTTAGTAAAAAGCATTCAATCCTCTACCACGGGCGGGAGATTCATAGGCTCGACATCGAGCGCGAGGCCGCGAATCTGATTGGTCAGCACCGCGAAGGACGCTGGCGTGCCCGCGTGACTAATCGGCTCGCCCTTCACAATCGCGTCGAAGGCGGCCGAGCGGCCCTGGATATCGTCGGACTTAATCGTGAGCATCTCGCGGAGCATATACGCCGCGCCATAGCCAAGGAGCGCCCACACTTCCATTTCGCCGAAGCGCTGGCCGCCGTTCTGCGCCTTGCCGCCAAGCGGCTGCTGGGTGATAAGCGAGTAGGGACCGATCGAGCGCATATGGATCTTGTCCTCTACCATGTGATGGAGCTTCAGCACATACATATAGCCGACGGCAATCTCCTGAGCGAAGGCCTCGCCGGTGCGGCCGTCGTAGAGACGCATCTTGCCGCTCTTGTTAAAGCCGGCGGCCTCGAGCTCGACCTTAATCTCGTCCGCAGTCGCGCCCGCAAAGGGTGGTACCACAGCCTGATAGCCGAGCGAGTTGGCCGCGAGACCGAGGTGCATCTCGAGAATCTGACCGAGGTTCATACGAGAAGGCACTCCAAGCGGGGTGAGGATAATGTCGATCGGGTTGCCGTCCTTGTCGTAGGGCATATCCGCGACCGGGAGCACGCGAGAGATAACACCCTTGTTGCCGTGGCGGCCGGCGAGCTTGTCGCCCACCGAGACGTTACGCACCTGCGCGACCGTGACGACAATCTTCTTAATGATGCCGGTCTCGAGCTCGTCGCCCTTCTCGCGGGAGAAGACACGCACGCCGATCACGCGGCCGCGCTTACCGCCCTCCATCCGGAGCGACGTATCCTTCACGTCCTTGGCCTTGTCGCCGAAGATGGAGCGGAGGAGCCGCTCTTCAGGCGTGAGCTGGGTCTCGCCCTTCGGCGTCACCTTACCGACGAGGATGTCGCCCGGGCGCACTTCGGCGCCGATGCGAATCACTCCCTCTTCGTCGAGGTTCTTCAAACGGAGCTCACCGACATTCGGGATGTCGTGCGTCGTGGTCTCGGCACCGAGCTTGGTGTCGCGCACCACACACTCGAAGTCCTCGATGTGCACGGTCGTGAACTTGGCCTCCTCGACGAGGCGCTCGCTGATGATAATGGCGTCCTCGTAGTTGGCGCCGTTCCAGCTCATAAAGCCGACGCGCACATTCTGGCCGAGCGCGAGCTGGCCCTGATCGGTCGAAGAGTTGTCCGCGAGGACGTCGCCCTTCTTGACCTTGTCGCCCGCTCGCACCGACGGCCGCTGCATAAAGGCCGAGTTCTGGTTGGTCTGGGTGAGGCCCTGGAGACGGTATTCGCGCTTTCCGCCAGAGGCGGATCCGCCTCCGGCGGACTTGCCGGAAGACGTGACGACAATCTTTCGCGCGTCGACGTAGGTCACCTCGCCCGCTTCAAGAGCGATGACAAGGCGGCCGGTTGAACGGGCGGCATGCGTCTCGATGCCGGTTGCAACCAGGGGCGCCTCGGGGATAAGTACTGGGGTCGCTTGCTTCTGCATGTTCGAACCCATCAAGGCGCGGTTGGCGTCGTCGTGGTCAACGAACGGGATCATGCAGGTCGCGATGGAGAACATCTGATAAGTCGAGGCGTCCATCAGGGTAATGGTGTTGCGCGGAACGATAATCGGGTTGCCATTGTAGCGGGCCTCGACATACTCCGCGACGATGCGGTCGCTCTCGTCGAGCACGGTCGCACCGTGAGCGATGGTCTCGAGCTCTTCGTCGAGTGCATTTAAATAGACGACCTCATCGGTCACCTTGCCGCGAGATACTTTCATGTACGGGGTTTCGATGACGCCGAAATTGTTCGTACGGGAATGCGTAGCCATATGGAGAATAAGACCAATGTTTTGTCCTTCCGGAGTGTGGATGGGACACAGACGTCCATAGTGCGAAGGATGAACATCGCGTACCTCGAAACCTGCGCGCTCGCGAGTGAGGCCGCCGGGACCAAGCGCCGAAAAGAGACGCATGTGCTCAAGCTCTGCGAGAATATTATGCTGGTCCATAAACTGCGAGAGCTGATTGGCAGTAAAGAATTCATGCACCGACGCGTGGAAAGGACGCGGATTGACGAGCGCCATCGGGAGCGTAGTCTCGCTCTCGACCGTGGACATACGATCCTGGATATTGCGCTTCATCCGGCTCATACCGACGCGCATACGTGCTTGGAGGAGTTCACCGACGAAGCGCACGCGGCGGAAACCGAGGTGGTCGATATCGTCGGGACGCGCGGCGGGGTCAGCGTTCAAGCGGACGATCTCCGTCGCGATGCGGACGAAGTCGGTGAGCGAGAGTGTGCGCTTCTCGAGCGCCTTCTCGCTGAGAGGCTGGCCGAAGCGGGCGTTCAAACGGTGGCGGCCAACCTTACCCACATCGTAGCGCTCCACTGAGAAGAGCGACTGAATGAAGTTCTTGGCATTCTCGGGCGTGGCGAGGTCGCCGTCGCGCATGCGGCGGTGAATCTCGATGTAGGCCTCTTCAATCGACGTTGCTTCGTCGTGGGCGAGCGTCGCCTTGATAGCGGCGAGGGCGTTCGCGTCCTTAGCGAAGTGCTTGGTGAGTGCTTCTCCGAGGCCCCCGCCGAAGACGGTGAGGAGCTGGGTGAGCGGGAACTTACGCTTCCGGTCAATCTTCACGAAGATGGCACCGTCTGCCTCGGAATCAATCTCGATCCACACGCCGCGAAGCGGAATAATCTTGGCGCCGAAGTACTGCTTACCGCGGTTGAGTTCAGACACAAAGAATGCGCCGTAGGAGCGGGCGAGCTGGGGAACGATAGCGCGCTCGACGCCCGAGACGATGAAGGAGCCGTGCGGCGTCATAATCGGCAGGTCGGTGAGAAAAATATCTTGTCGTTTCTCGGAGCCGAGTGTCTTGTTCAAGAGCTTGACCGTCGCCTTAAGCGGCGCCTCGTAGGTGCGCATATTCTCACGCGCGAACTCCTCGTCGTACTTGGGCTCGCCGAGCTCGAAGCCCTCGAACTGGAGCTCGAACTTCTTACCCGAGTAGTCGCTAATCGGCGAAAACTCCTTGAAGAGCTCCTTAAGGCCGTCGGTGAGGAGCCAGGCGAAGTCCTTGTGCTGGTGGCCAACCAGGTCGGGAAAAGCGACCTTGGGGGCTCGGAAGGCACCGAATGTCTTCTGGACGATATTCTTACGCATGTGGGTGGTAGTAATGCTGGTAATGAATTCGCACAATATATAAATGAGAACACACGGAACTAATTCCGCTATCGCTATCGCGTTCATTCTGTCGCCCGTATGAATCTCCCTATCCCCGCCCTCCAGGACTCACTCGTATCTTGTACTCCAAAACTACCACTCCGTCTGCGAGACCGCAAGTGGGCATGGGGATAGCGACAAGGTATCCACGATACTGTCCGACCGGATATTAGTTTGGATAGTGACGGACAAAATAAAACCGCCCCGATGTTCTGAGGCGGTCATGGTTACGCTTCTGGATGTTCGATCAGCGCGCGGAAGACAGTGTGAAGTTGGTTGCCCCCTGTTCTTTGGTCATGGTCACCAACACACCGGAACCGTGGTCTTGGTTCTCCTCCCTGAATCTGACCAATATCTGGCTAGTCCCATTGAAATTGAATTCGTGCTTCAGGAACATAGCCAAGTTCTGTTGGTCAAGTATATCCATTCGGCCCAGCTCCAGGTGGATTCCCTTTGCGGTCGTAGTGAATACGAACTCTTCACGCCGATTGCCTACCACCATGTAGGTTCGATAGATATGCAACCTTCGCGCCTTTGCTTTTTTCAGTCCTTCTGCAAGACGCTCGCGATATTCATTCACGTCTGGTGTCGGAATCACAAACGGGTTAACAACTTTCATGTTTTCTCCTTGGGCCTGCGGAACGTCGCCAAACCGCTTGCCAAGAAAGGAACAATGCGACGTTTATCTTTCCATACTACCTCTTTTCTCTCCATTTGTCAATATTAGCGTGATGGCCGGTTTGGAGGACCTTAGGGACCTTATACTTCTTGCCTTTATACGAAATGGTCTCGGGGCGGGTGTAGACGACGCGGGAGGCGATGCGGCGCTCCTCGACTGAGGCGTCCTTGCCGAGGACGCCCGGCAGGCGACGCGTCACCGCGTCGACTATTGCGAGGGCCGGTACTTCCCCGCCGGTATAGACCGCCTCACCGATGGCATACTCCTTGAACATTATCCGCCCATGTTTCGACCTCGTAAGTCGTTCATCTGATGAACGACTTACGAGGTCGTTCATTCCGAGAGTCTTCAAGATTTTCTTCGCGCGCTCGTCGATGCCCTCGTAGCGGCCGCAGACGAGCACTACATGGTCGAGCTTGGCGAGCTTGTCGGCCTCTTTATTATCAAACTGCTTCCCCGCCGGGCTGAGCCAAATCACGACTTTTCTAGATGAACGACCTCGTAGGTCGTTCATTTTGCCGAGGGCTTTCGCGGCGGCTTTGACGACCGGGAGCGCGGTCATCACCATCCCCGGCCCGCCGCCGTAGGGGCGCTCGTCGACCTTACCCCACTTATTGTCGACATAGTCGCGCGGGGTCTGGTAGTCCACCTTAATCTTCTTCTCCTTACGCGCGCGGCCGACTATCGACGCGCTCAAGTATGCGTCGCACGCGTCCGGAAAGAGAGTGACGAGACTAAAGCGCATCGACAGCTTGGTCTACGCTCTTATATTCTTGCTCCTTCTTGCCGCCCACGGGCTCGTTCAGCTTTAGATTGACTCGAGCGTTTCCCTTCATCCCAATGACATGCAGGAGAATCCGTAGCACTTCCATCGTCTTACCCTTTTTCCCGATAATCTTACCCATATCGTCAGGATGAACGGTAAATTGAATCAGCACTCCGAGCGGGTCGACGCTCCGCGAAGTTTCTACTGATTCAGGATGGTCGACGAGTGCTTTGACGACATATTCGAGGAATGACTGATCTGGTTCCATAGCGGGATATTAAGTTAGTACGCCCTGCGGGCGCGGCCCTTACGCGGCGGGAGTCTCTTCTGCCGGAGCGGCTACTTCGGCCGGCTCTACCGGGGCGGCAGGCTCGGCCTCTGCAGCTACCTCGGCCTCGGTCGGTGCCTCTACGGCTTCTGTCACCGGAGCAGCTGCTACAACCGGAGCTGCTGCGGCTGCTGCCTCTTCCTTTTTTATCGGGCTCTTGCGCGGGAGCACATTTACCTTCTTGCCGGTAATAACGCCCTTGTTCACGAGGAGGTTATGAATCGAGTCGGTCGGCTGGGCGCCCTTGGCGATCCACTCCTTGACGCTCTCGTCGTTCAAGGTCAGCGCCTTGCTCTTCGGGTTGTAGGTGCCGAGGAGCTCGACGATGTTACCGCTCTTCGCGGCGCGCTCCTTCTCGAGGACGACAATGCGAAATGCCGGATCATTGGTCCGGCCGATGCGCTGGAAACGGATCATCAACATAGTCGCGACTATAGCAGAAGGGTGGCATTTGCGCTAGAGTGGGCGAAATGAGCGCGAAGCAGGTAGGCGAGACATACGAGGGGCCTATCACGATGACCCGCAAGGGTATCGGCTTCTTTAGTGTTGAGGGTCCCTCCTCCGCCAAGGCTACGAAGGGCAAGCAAGAGGAGGACCTCATCATCCCAAGCGAATGGACGAACCACGCGCTCCACGGCGATGTCGTCGAGGTAGCCTCGGCCGGGAGCTACCACGACCCCTCGGGCCGGATGCCCCCACGCGCGGCGGGCAAGGTGGTCCGGATCGTCTCGCGCTCCCGCGAGACCTTCGTCGGCACCCTTATCGAAGAGGACGGCCTCACCCTCCTCGCCCCCGACTACAAGAAGATGTACGTCCCGCTCGTTATCCTCGACCGCGGCGGAGCACCACTTGGGGCCAAAGTGCTCGCGCGCCTTGACGACTGGGCTGATGATAAGCAGTACCCGCTCGGGACGATTGAGGAGGTCATCGGCACCGCTGGCGAGCACGACGTCGAGATGCGCGCCCTCGCGCTCGGCCAGGGCTTCTCGAGCGACTTCCCTCCTGGCGTCGTCGCCGAGGCGAAGCGGCTCGAGAGCGAGGGCGCGGCTGAGCTCGCAGCTGAAGCTACGGCGCGGATTGCTCGCAATCCGCGTGCTGACTTCCGTACTGTCCCCACCTGCACCATCGACCCGTTTGATGCAAAAGATTTCGACGACGCACTCTCGCTTCGCGAGTTCCCTGACGGGAATGTCGAGGTGGGCGTCCACATCGCTGATGTCTCCTACTTTGTGAAGCCGGGCAACGCGCTTGATAAAGAGGCCCGCGAACGCGCGACATCGGTCTACCTCGTCGATCGGACTATCCCGATGCTCCCGCATGTCCTCTCGACAAATCTCTGTTCACTGAATCAAAACGAAGACCGTCTCGCCGTCTCGGCCGTTTTCAAACTCGACAAGGATGCGAACATTCTTGACCAATGGTTCGGCGAGACGGTGATTCACTCTGACCGTCGCTACACCTACGAAGACGCTCAAGCGACGCTCGACCAGGGTACCGGCGACCTCCACGCCGAGCTCGCGACCCTGCTCGCTTTATCTAAAAAGATTCGCGCCCGTCGCCAAGCGAAGGGCGCGATTGAGTTCGACACCGCCGAGGTCAAGGTCGAGCTCGACGCCGCAGGTACGCCCATCGCGATTCACCTTAAGGAGCGTAAGGCGACCAATCTGCTGATTGAAGACTTTATGCTCCTCGCGAACGAGGCGGTCGCCAAACACCTCGCCAAGCTCACCAACAACGGCGGTCCCCACTTCCAGTCGCTCTATCGTATCCACGACGAACCTGACGCCGATCGTATCGAGAGTCTCGCGCACCTCCTGCGCATCATGGGCTATCACCTACAGGTCGCTGGTAACGGTAAGGTCACGGGCGCCGAATTAAATCGGCTCCTCGAGGCAGTCAAAGGTAAGCCCGAGGAGTACCTAGTCAAGACCGCGACCCTCCGCTCGATGAGTAAGGCTGTCTACGCGACGCGCAATATCGGTCACTTCGGCCTCGCCTTCGACTATTACACCCACTTCACTTCGCCGATTCGCCGCTACCCCGACCTCGTGATTCACCGTCTGGTCAAGGCGCACGCGGGCGGCGCGTCGATTACGGGAGAGGAGATGGCCGACTTCGACAAGCTCGCACTCCACGCCTCGGAGCGTGAGGTTGGGGCGGCCGAGGCCGAGCGCGACTCGATCAAGATGAAGCAGGTAGAGTTCCTCTCCGGACGAGTCGGCGAGGAGTTCGACGCGGTCATCTCGGGCGTCACCGAACGCGGTCTTTATGTCGAGGAGCAGACGACCCACGCCGATGGGATGATTCGCGTTACCGAGCTCGGCGACGCCTCTCGCGGCGGCGCGGGCGACTATTTCGAATACGATGAAAAGCACTACCGCCTGGTCGGCAAGCGTACGAACAAGGTCTACCAGCTCGGCGACCCTATCAAAGTTAAATTAACCGCAGCTCGTGTGCCGGAGAAAGAGTTAGATTTTGTCCCAGCCTAACCGCCGCCCGCCCCGTTAGAAATGCATTTCTAACGGGGCCCGCATCCCCGAAAAAGAACTCGACTTTGTTCCTGTGTAATCACCGTCCGCTCGGGTATGGAATCCCGAGTTCTTTGCAAATCTTCCGCGCAAGATATGAATCAATATCGATGTGTCGTGGTACTGTCGTCATCGCGCCATTTTTCGAATTCCCCCACACACTATGCTTCGCTCCCTCACGCACAAGACGACAGCCGCAATCCCGCAGATGTTGTTCGAGCGCACGACGCTTCATAAAAACTAAGCGGGGACTAGGCGTTCACGAGTAAGCGAAGCCCCACGCGCCGAAGCGCGTCTCGTTGCATTGCGACGGGCGAGCGTGAATTCATGGAGTGCATCTTCAAGATTTGCACGCGCTTCTGTTCGTGTTACACCCTGCGTCAAAACACCCGGGATTTCTTCAAGCCAAGCGACATAACCAGAACGTACTTTCTTGTAGACGGCTGTATACATATTGAAAGTATATCATATTCGCCCGTATCCCCGAAAAAGAATTAGATTTCGTCCCCGTACCGTAAAAAAGAAAACGTCCCCTAGTTCGGGGACCACAGGCGGAAGAGACCTGTCCTCTCGGCACCGGTGCCTAGAATAGACTGCGGAACCCGCACCACCTCCTTTTTGGTCTCTTACCTAATGAACGTTTTCTTGTGCAGCAAAGTATGCACTTGTTGTATCTTTTTTATATTTGATACGCTTTCATTATCGCATATCTACGGAAAAATCAAGAGCTTGTCCCCTATTTCGCGACGGCGACGGCTTCGTCGAACTTGACCCCGGTACCGCAACGCTTCGCGTTGGCTACGGGGCAGGCCTACTTTGCCACACTTACCGCGTCCTCAAACTTAACCGATAGTAGTTTGCTTACTCCGTCGGCACCCATCGTGACGCCGTAGAGGATGCCCGCGTGGGTCATCGTCTCGCGGTTGTGGGTAATGACGATGAGCTGGGAGCGGCGCGCGAGATTCTCGATCATATCGCCGTAGCGACGGCTGTTCGCCTCGTCGAGCGCGGCGTCGGTCTCGTCCAGTATCAAAAATGGCGGCGGGTTGACCTGGCTCATCGCGAAGATGAGCGCGATACTGGTCAACGCACGCTCGCCGCCCGAGAGCTGCATCAGCGAGCGCACCTTCTTACGCGGGAGATTCACCGAGATTTCTATACCCGGCCGCTCCTTCTCCTTCGGTTCGTCCATCATCTCTCCCTCCTCTTCATCTTCATCCGGCTCGTCTGGCTCCTCGAGCGAGAGGCGCGCGCCGCCGCCGCCGAACATCATCCCGAAATATTCGCCAAACGAGGCATTCACCTTGGCGAGCCCCTCGGAGAAGTGCTTCGCGAGCTCGGTGTCGAGCTCGCCGATAAGCGCCTTCAGCCCCGCGGCCGACTGGGCGAGGTCGTCGAGCTCCCGACCGAGGAAGGACTCGCGCTCCGCAACCTCCTTATGCTCAGCGCGGATCTCCTCACCCGTCCCTCCCGCTTCTTCGAGACGAATCTTGGTGCGCTCGAGCGTGCGCTTGCGCTCCTCCTGCACCTTACGCTCCTCGGGCGGAAGCGCGGCGAGTGGGGAGTACGAGACGGCGACAGCGCCAGCGATAGCGAGCACCTCGGCCTTGTCACGGTCGAGCTGCTCGGCGAGGAGGGTGAGCTCATAGCCGCGCGCGTCAGCGCGCGCGACCTCGCCCTCTTCGTGCGCCTTCTCCTCGGCGGCGGCGAGGATACGCCGCCGCACCTCGCGCCCGGTCTCTTCGAGCGCGACCATCGCCTCGCGGGCGCGGGCGCGCGTGGCCTCGGCCTTCTCGAGTGCGGAGGCGACAGTCGCATACTTCTCGGCGAGCGTCTTCTGCTCGCGCTCGAGCGTGAGCGCTGACTCCTCTTCGTCAGAGAAGGTGTCGTCGCGCGAGGCGCCGTGGCGGGTGAAAAAGATTTTCACTGACGCGCGAATCGCGTCGAGCGCAGCGCGCAGCCCTCCGAGTTCGGTGCCCGCGAGGCCCGCCTGCTTCTCGACCTCGCGATGCAAGGCCTCAATCTCGTCGCGTGGGACCTTCGCATAGGGCTCGCGCGCTATCGCGGTCGCGCGACGCTTCACCTCGCTTAGGGCACCTTCGACGCGACCTGTCTCGCGCGAGAGCGCGGCGCGCTCTCCCGAGAGCTCCGAGACGTCCTTCTCTGCCTTACGCAGTGTCTCGGTGCGCTCAACCGTCTCGCGGTCGGCGTGCGCGGGGTCGGCAATGCGGTCGAGCTCGGCCGAGACGACCGCGAGCCGCTCGGCCGCGTGCGCCTTCTCGCTCGCGGCACGCGTCTTCTCTGAGGCGAGATACGTGTCCTCAATCGCGAAGTAGGTCTGGGCGAGACCGACGAGGTCGCTCTTCAATGCATCGGCGCGCTCGAGCTTCTTTACCTGACTCTCGAGGAAGCGCAGATGCGGCGCGAGCTCGCGCCGGAGCGAATTGACCTGCCCAATGTTCTCTTCTGTCTTCTCGAGCTTCCGTTCGGCCTCCTGCTTCTTAAACTCGTAGAGCTTCAAGCCGAGTGCATCCTCGAGCATCGAGCGACGCTCCCGTGCGGAGGCGAGAAGAATCCGGTCGGCCTCGCCCTGCGAGATGATGTGGTGCCCCGTCTCGCCGATGTTCGCGCCTGCGAGGAGCTCGGCCACGTCGCGGAGCCGCACGCGCGAGCCGTTAATCGAGTATTCGCTCGTACCGTCGCGCATCACGACGCGCTCGACCACCACCTCGTCGAAGTCGACCTTAAAGACGCGGCGGGAATTGTCGAAGACAATAGCGACCGCCGCGCGGTTCGCGCGCGGCGCCGTGTGTGAGCCGTTGAAGATGAGGTCTTCGGCACGCTTACCGCGCATACTCTTCATCGACTGTTCGCCGAGCGCGAAGCGGAAGGCCTCGGCGACATTCGACTTACCCGAGCCGTTTGGCCCCACGATAGCCGTGGTCGCGCTCGAGAAATCCAAAATCGTCTTCTTGGCGAATGACTTAAACCCGACTATTTCAAGCCGCTTCAGCATCCTTGGTATTGTACCAAACTACCAGCCCGTCTTCTCTAGTGCGG
>Ga0172370_10006609_pt1 | contig 14517 bp, 9 predicted proteins | sample LakKiv5m_FD_114538 | JGI IMG/M metagenome (GOLD analysis project Ga0172370, IMG submission 114538) | Freshwater microbial communities from Kabuno Bay, South-Kivu, Congo - kab_022012_11.5m | ecosystem: Environmental > Aquatic > Freshwater > Lake | place: Democratic Republic of the Congo...
CGGAGCGGAGGCGTCGCCGGCAGGGCCAGGGGTGCGAGGTTCCTGGGTATGCAGGATCGCGCCGCGGCGTACGCAGTCGCCGACGGCGCGTACCGCTTCCGCTCTGCGATTGAGAAGATCGGACAATGAACGAATGAGAACTAGTACCCTTGTTATCCTGGCCCTGATGGCCGTGCTGCCGGGCGCATCGTCTGCGGGAGGCGATGAACTGGCGGCCCGCTTCCGGAACCCGCCGACACATACGAAGCCGCGCTGCTACTGGTACTGGATGGACGGCCAGGTCGCGAGGGAGGGCATCACGCGCGACCTCGAGGCGATGAAACGCGTCGGCATCGGCCAAGGCTGCATCGGCATCATCAGCGGACAGGCCGGCACCCCCGCGGGCACCGGAGCCAGGGCGTTCACCGAGGAGTGGTGGGGTCACATCGAACACGCCATCCGCGAAGGTGGCCGACTCGGCGTGGACATCGGCTTGTTCAACTCGCCGGGCTGGAGCCAGTCGGGCGGGCCGTGGGTGAAGCCCAACCAGGCGATGCGCTACGTCGCCGTGACCGAACTGCGTCTGCGAGGCCCACGGACGTTCTCGGGCGAACTGCCGGCGGCTTCGAGCGAGGGCCAGACGATCGCCGTGATGGCGTTCCCTGTACCCGAAGGCGAGGGCATGGTCGCGCCCATCACGGCGCGCACCCCGGACCTCGTGCGCTTCGAGGCGGCCGCCCCGTTCACGGCCAGGAGCATCTCGGTGAGCCCGGTCCAACCCGTGAACGTCTCGGCGGAGCTGCTCGCGTCGGACGATGGCGAGGCCTTCCGCACGGTCAAGCACTTCACCATCTCCCGGTACAACCTCGCGGTCAGTGTCGGGCCGGCGCCTCTCGCCCCGGTGGTGGAGTCGTTCCCCGCCACGACGGCTCGCTTCTTTCAGCTGAGGCTGTCCTCAGCGTGCACCCTCGGCGAGGTCCTTCTCTCGCCGGCGGCGCGCGTGGAGCGCGCCGCGGAGAAGTCGCTTCTGAAGGTGTTCCAGGATCCCCTGCCTCCGTTCGACTACTACACCTGGCCGCCTCCCACAGAGCCGGACTCGGCGGCGACAATGGTCACTCCCGGGTCGATCCTGAACCTCAGCGACCGTGTGTCGCGACCTTCGCCTTCGAGCACCGTGGTGCAGAGGGCAACGTACGGGGTACCCGGCGATGCCTCGCGAACCCGCGACGTGCGCGCGGTCGTCCAGACGATGGTCGATGGCGGCGCCCTTTCGTTCCCGGTCGACAAGATCACCGCGAGCGGGGACCCCGCATTCGGGGTCGTGAAGACGCTGACGGTCGACTACACGCTGAACGGGGAGCCACGCCAGGCTGCGGGCACGGATGGCGGAACCATCCGCCTCGGAGGCAGCGCCACGCTCAACTGGGATGTCCCCGCAGGCGACTGGGTTGTGCTCTGCGCTGCGCTGGTGCCGACCGGCACTCAGAATGCACCGGCCCCACCCGAAGCGACGGGTCTGGAAGTGGACAAGATGAACCGCGCCGCGCTCAAGGCGCACTTCGACGCCTACCTCGGCGTCCTGCTGAAGCGAATGCCTGCGGCGGACCGGAAGGCGCTGACGCACGTCGTGGCCGACAGCTACGAGACGGGCCCCCAGAACTGGACCGACGGCTTCGCCGAGGACTTCCGGCCGCAGTATGGCTACGATCCGCTGCCGTGGCTGCCCGTTCTGGCGGGACGCGTCGTCGGCAGCGCGGATCAGTCGGACCGGTTCCTGTGGGACTTGCGGCGGCTGGTGGCCGACCGGGTGGCGCGCGACTACGTCGGCGGCTTGCGCGACCTGTGCCGCGAGCACGGGTTGACGATGTGGCTGGAGAACTACGGTCACTGGGGGTTCCCGGCCGAGTTCCTGCAGTACGGGGGCGCCGGCGACGAGATCGGCGGCGAGTTCTGGGTGGATGGCGGGCTGGGCTCTGTGGAGCTTCGCGATGCAGCCTCGGCGGCCCACACCTATGGAAAGCCCGTGGTGTGGGCGGAGGCCTTCACCGGCGGCCCCGCCTTCCGCAATGCGCCTGGCGACCTCAAGGCGAGGGGTGACTGGGCGCTCTGCGAGGGCATCAACCAGTTCGTGCTCCACGTGAACATCCACCAGCCCTGGGAGGGCAAGAGGCCCGGCATTAATGCCGGGTTCGGCACCGAGTTCAACCGGCACAACACGTGGTTCGAGCAGTCGAAGGCCTGGATCGAGTACCTGCGCCGGTGCAGCGTGATGCTGCAGGCCGGCCAACCGGTGGCCGACGTGGCCTACTTCATCACCGAGGACGCCCCGAAGATGACGGGGCTACTCAGCCCGGAACTGCCGCCTGGAGTTGATTTCGACTTCATCAACGCCGAGGTCATCCAGAAGGACCTCACGGTGCGGGACGGCGTGCTGACGCTGCCGCACGGGGTCACCTATCGCGTCCTGGTCCTGCCCAATTCCGCCACCATGCGCCCGCAACTGCTGCGGCGGATCCACGATCTGGTGAAGGCCGGCGCCACAGTCGTCGGCAGGCCGCCGTCGCGCTCGCCGAGCCTGGAGGGTTTCCCGAAGTGCGACGAAGAGGTGCGCCAGCTCGCCCGCGAAGTCTGGGGAAGCGCGCCGGAGCGCCCATCCGGGGAGCACAGGCTGGGCAAGGGGCGCGTGGTCTGGGGCCGGAACCTTGGTGAGGTCCTGGCGGGGCTCGGATCAGGACCCGACTTCGTGAGCCCGGCCAAGCTGCGCTTCAAACACCGCCGCCAGGGCTCTACCGAGATCTACTTCGTCGCCAACCCCGATGCCGCTCCGGTGACCACCGTGGCGGGGTTCCGGGCGGCCGGCAGGATGCCTGAGCTCTGGTGGCCCGACTCCGGCCGAATCGAGCGGCCGGCCGTCTTCCACCAGGCCGGCGCTGCGGTGCGCCTGCCGCTCTCGCTCGGTCCGAACGCTTCGGTGTTCGTCGTCTTCCGGCCAGACAAGGCAGCGTTCGATCCTGTGACGGCCGTCACTCGCAACGGCAGATCTGTGGTCCCGTTCGTCGCCGCGCGACCGGCGATCACCATCGAGAGGGCGATGTACGGTGTCCCGGGCGACGCGAGCCGCACGCGCGACGTGCGAGCCAAGGTGCAGGCACTGGTCGATTCAGGCGAGTCCGTGCTGCACGTGGGCCGCCTGGCGGAAGGCGACGATCCGGCCTACGGCGTCGTCAAGACGCTGGTTCTGGACTACCGGAACCGGGGTCAGGCGCTCAGGGCGACCGGCCAGGATCCCGACACGATCACTCTCACCGGCTCGGCCTCCGGCAGCCCGGTTCGCGTGCATCGTGACGCTGCCGGACGCCTCTTGCTCGATGCCGCGGAACCGGGCCAGTACGTGCTGACGACCGCCGCCGGCCGGAAGCTCCGCGCCGAGGTTGCTCCGCTTCCGAAGCCGATTGCGATCGCCGGGCCGTGGCAGGTGAGCTTCGATCCCAGGTGGGGCGGCCCCGGCAAGGTCACGTTCGAGGCGCTCGAGGACTGGTCCAGGCGCACGGAGTCTGCCATCCGGTACTACTCGGGCCGAGTCACCTACCGGTCGACGTTCCAGACGCCGGCCGCCTGGATCGGTACGGCGGGCTCGAGGCTGACGCTGGACCTGGGCGACGTCCGCAACCTGGCGACTGTACGCGTCAACGGACGTGAGCTCACCACTCTCTGGCTTGCGCCATGGCAGGTGGACGTCACGGCCGCCGTGAAACCCGGCCGCAACACGATCGAGATCGAGGTGGTGAACACCTGGAACAACCGACTGGTCGGTGATGCCGGGCTGCCGGCAGAGAAGCGGCTGACCTTCCTGACCGCCCAGACAGTAGACAGCAACGCCGCCTTGTTGCCGGCCGGGCTGCTGGGTCCGGTGACGCTGCGCGCGTCTCGTACGGTCAGGCTGAGGACCGGCGCCCGTGCGGCGCGAATGCGGTAGACAAGCTGGCCCGAGGCCGCGATCCTCGAGCCGTTCAGGAGGACCGAATGACCATAGCACTGGCTGTACGGACGGCTGCGACGTCGGCCGCGATCGCCGGCCTTAGCCTTGCCGGAGGTGCGCAGGCGATCGCGTACGCCCCCAGACCGTGGGGCACGGACTCGACCGAGGCCGGGCCGACGCAGAAGCCGGCAGACAGGAGGGGCCCGATTATCCATACTGCCGACGCGATTCCCCTGCGGGACGCCAAGCACCGGAAGAACATGTTCGTGGCTTCGCTCACCGGCAGCGCCATTCGCGGCCCCGAATCGTATGAGGTCAACTTTGATACGGGCAGCTCACAGCTCTGCCTGCCGTATGGATGTCTCGACCGGTCCAGGATCACCATCCTTGAGAAGGACGTCAGGGACTGCTGGGGGACCAGGGCAGACAAGGTCACAGGGCAGATCGGCATGGTCAGCCGTGACGGCAAGACTACCTATGTCATCGACGACTATGTCTTCTACGCCATGAAGAACGAGGATGGAAGCGACCTGCCGGCGGACTCGACGGCGTCATGGAACGGCGCGATCATGGGCGCCTACCCGGTCCCGGAGGCGTTCACGTATGCGCTGGCGAGGAAGTACTGCAAGAACGGCTTCATCTATGGGATCGTGTGTGAGGGTCAATCCGGAGACATCGTGACAGGCTGGGACGGCCTTCGGGCCTACCTGAAGATCGGCTTCGACCCATCCGTGCTCGGAAAGCTCAACTGGCACAACTACACCCCGTGGTTTGTCGGGCAGACCGAGCTTCAGGTCGTCAACCTCCCCGGCTGGACGCTGAGGCTCAGTTTCCCAAAGGTGAACGGCAAGCGCATCCGCGACATTGTCGTACCGAACCAGATTGCCACCATCGACACCGGCGCACCAGACCTGACCCTCCGTCTGGGGAAGGACGACCCGCACCGTAAGGAGCCCTACCAGCGTTTCTTCACCGACAACGGGCCCTCGTGGTACAGCAAAGACAAATGCCGAGTGGCCGGCGACGGCGTCACCGTGAAGGTCTCGTTCACGGGCAGTTCAGGACAGACCACTTCCTACCGGTGGACCGTCCGGGATCCCAAGGGGCGCTACGTTCCCAATGGGGTGATCGTGGGCGACTGGACGGCAGGCATCCCGTGGGGTGAAGGACCCGAGACCCCGACCAACCGGCTGAACCTCGGCAACAGCGTCTACTTCTTCATCCAGGCGCACGTCTGGGACATCGCAAACAGGCGAGTTGGTTTCTGCTTCAGGTGATGGCGGATCGTCCACCTACGTGATGAGCGAACAGACGTTCTCTGGTTCCCAGGGAGGGAGGCAGATGAGCCCGAACAGAGCAGCAATCCTGATGCGCGGTGCCGTGTTGGCCCTGGTCTCGTATGCCGTGTGTGGCCATGCGGCGGCAGCGGGCGATCTGGAACGGAGCTTCTCCAGGCCGCCCGACTCCGCACGCCCCGGGGTCTACTGGTACTTCCTGGACGGCAACCTGAATCGCAAGGAGATGACCGCCGACCTGGAGGCCATGAAGGCGGCCGGGCTCGGCAACCTGGTCTTTCTGGAAGTGGATCTGGGCCTGCCCAAGGGGCCGGTCCGGTGGATGACCGGGCCGTGGCAGGATGCGTTTGTACAGTCCGTCCGCGACGCGGAGCGGCTGGGCATGGATGTCACGCTCGGCATCGGGCCCGGTTGGTGCGGCAGCGGCGGGCCGTGGGTGAAGCCGGAGCAGGCGATGCAGCACCTCGTCTTCAGCACGGTGGATGTCAGAGGGCCGCGGCAGTACTCGGCGACGCTGCCCATACCGGAGCAGCGTTCGACGGCGTGGCACGGAAGGGCCGACCCGTTCTACATGGATGTGGCCGTCCTCGCCTTCCCGAGCCGCAGGCCGGTCATCGAGGACATCAACGAGAAGGCGCTCTACGAGAGGAGTCCGATCTCGAGCATGCCCGGCGTGAAGCCCTACCTGCCGACCACTGCGCGCGCCGCCGAGCCGGGGCCTGCGGCGGTCATCGCGCCGAATGAGATCGTGGACCTTACGCAGCGGCTCAGGCCCGACGGAGCGCTCGACTGGACCGTCCCGGCCGGTGACTGGACCATCGTCCGCATGGGACGTCGGGTGACAGGCGCGGACACCCGGCCTGCGCCTCAGGCGGCCGCGGGCCTGGAGTGCGACAAGTTCGACGCCGCGGCCACGGAGTTTCACCTCGACCAGTATGTCGGCGCTCTGCTCCGGAAGATCGGGAAGCGCGCCGGGGCGCATGGCCTGACGACGCTGCACATGGACAGCTGGGAATCCGGCGCGCAGAACTGGACGCCCGTGTTCATTGACGAGTTCCGGAAGCGGCGCGGCTACGATGCCCGGCCGTGGCTGCTGACGTACACCGGGAGGGCGGTGGAGAGCCTCGAGAAGTCGGAGCGGTTCCTGTGGGACCTGCGCCTGACCGGTCACGAACTGGTGATCGAGAAGCATGCCAGCACGGTGAAGCGATATGGCCGCGAACGGGGCCTCTCGCTCTCCATCGAACCGTACGACATGAACCCCGCCGGCGACCTCGATCTGGGCGCGGTGGCCGATGTGCCCATGGCGGAGTTCTGGAACACAGGCCTGGACTCGTCCTATAGCTGTTTCGAGGCAGCCTCGGTTGCGCATGTCATGGGGCGGCCGATCGTCTCAGCTGAAGCGTTCACCTCCGAAGGCAATCTGGAGGCCTATCCGTGGTCGCTCAAGAACCAGGGCGACTGGGCGTTCTGCGTGGGCATCAACCGCTTCGTGTTCCATACCTGGGCGCACCAGACCCTCGGAGACGCCTACAAGCCCGGCATGTCCTTCGGCCCCTACGGCGTGCACTGGCACCGGAACCAGACCTGGTGGCCGATGGTGTCCGCATACCACCGCTACCTGACGCGCTGCTCGCATCTGCTTCGGCAGGGCGTCACGGTGTCGGACGTGCTCTACCTGACCCCCGAAGGCGCGCCGCATGTCTTCCAGGCGCCGCCCAGCGCGCTGCGGGGGGGCGGCGCGCTGCCGGACAAGAGAGGCTATGGCTTCGACGGCTGCTCGCCCAGGATCCTAGTGGCCAGGGCCAAGGTGAAAGATGGGTTGATCACCTTCCCCGGCGGAACGTCGTACCGATTGCTGGTCCTCCCCCAGGTCGAGACGATGACGCCAGCCCTGCTGAGGAAGATCCGCGCTCTCGTCAGGGCGGGCGCCACGGTCGTCGGCAATCCGCCGGTCAAATCGCCGAGCCTCACCGGCTATCCCGCCTGCGACACTGAAGTGCAGAAGCTGGCCAGGGACCTCTGGGGCGGCCTGGCCGCGCCACGGACAGCAACGAAACGTGCCTATGGCAAAGGCGTCATCAACTGGGGCGGCGAATTGTCGCCATTGCCTCAGGCCATTCAACGCAGTTCGATCACAGAGAGCGAGTGGATTTGGTATCCCGAGGGGAATCCCGCCCAGAGCGCACCGGTGGGCACGCGCTGCTTCAAGCGGATCATCCATGTGGACGAGAAGAAGGTCCTGGAGTCCGCCACTGCCGCGGTGACCGCAGACAATGAGTTCACCCTCTGGATCAACGGAAAGAAGGTCAGCCAAGGCGACAACTGGGCCGTGACGGTCACGACGCCCATTGAGCGCTTCCTGCGGACGGGTGACAACGTGATCGCTGTCGCCGTCACAAACGGCGGCGGAGAACCCAGTCCCGCCGGATGGATCGGGGCCATTGACGTGACCTACAGGGACGGTTCCCGCGACGTCGTGAGAACCGATGGGAGGTGGTCTTCCGGGATCACCGCCGGGCCTGGCTGGCAGCAGGCGGCGGCGAACCCGGGTGGATGGAAGGACGCTCTGGTTCTTGGCCCAATCTCCATGTCGCCCTGGAACCGCACCGGGGACCACCAGGTCCTTCCGCCGCTCTATCCTGACTACGAGCTGACAGCCGCGATCCTGAAGTCGATGGGCGTGGTGGATGATTTCGCCGCAACCGGTCCCGTGCGCTACACCCACCGGCGCACGCGCGATCGGGACATCTACTTCGTAGCCAATCGGACCGACGCTCCGATCAAGGCGGACTGCCGTTTCCGGGTCGGCCGGGGCAGCCCGCAGCTCTGGGACCCGGTTACCGGCGAAACACGGCCATTGCCCAGGTTCGAACGCAAGGGCGGCGTGACCCGCATTCCCATGGAGTTCGATGCCCACCAGAGCTTCTTCGTCGTGTTCAGCGGCAGGGACGGCAAGTCCGCGGCGGCGGTCGCGAGCAACTTCCCGAGGCCGAGAAGCGGCCAGCAGGTCTCAGGCCCGTGGGCCGTCGCGTTCGACCCGAAGTGGGGTGGGCCGGAGAAGGTCGTCTTCGACACCCTGCAGGATTGGACGAAGCGGCCGGAGCCGGGGATCAGATACTACTCCGGCATCGCAAAGTACCGCACCACGTTGAGGGTCGCCCGGGCGCCGGGAGGCAGAACCTATCTGGACCTCGGCACCGTCCACGACATGGCCCGTGTGAAGCTGAACGGCAAGGACCTCGGCGTGGTCTGGTGTGCGCCGTGGCGGATTGAGGTTACCGGCGCCATCCAGGCCGGCGCGAATCAGCTCGAGATACAGGTAGCCAACCGTTGGCCGAACCGCATGATCGGCGACAAGCAGCCCGCCGACGCGAATGCGCATACCGTAAGATCGCCAGGGGGGTTCCTTGGCGGGGAGGAGTTCAGAACCGGCCGCTACACGTTCAGCACGTCTGACCCGTACGGTGCGCAGTCGCCGCTGCTCCCGTCGGGACTGCTGGGGCCGGTGCGGCTGATGGCAGGGGAGTAGACGATGTCCGCGGGTTCGTTGAAATGGCGACCAGGAAGGAAGATGAAGCCTTGAGGAAGTGCGCGAACATCGCGACGATCCTGACTGCGCTGTCGCTGGGGATGAGCAGCCCTGCCGCGGAGCCGGGAGCCAGACCGGACATCTGGAACCTGCCGACCTTCAAGCCTGCCACTGGGCCGTATCGGACGACCTGGACATCGGTGACGAAGTACCGGACGCCGCACTGGTACCGCGACGTGAAGTTTGGCTACTGGGCGCACTGGGATCCGCAGACCGTTCCGGAGGGCGGCGATTGGTTTGCCATGCACATGTACACGCCTGGCGCCAACCAGTTCAAGTGGACGGTCGACAAGTTCGGCAACCTGAACGAGTATGGTTACAAAGACATCTGCAACCTCTGGAAATGCGACAAATGGGACCCGAACGCGGTGATGAAGCTGTGCGTGGCCTCCGGCGCCAGGTACTTCTGGGCCCTTGGCAATCACCACGACAACTTCGACTGCTGGGACTCCCGCTATCAACCATGGAACTCGATGAATGTCGGCCCGAAGAAGGATGTCGTGGGCACCTGGGCCGCGGCCGCCAGGAGATACGGACTCCCTGTAGGGGTGTCTATTCACACGACCCCGGCGCGAACATGGGGAGAGTTCATGCCGGTGAGGTACGGCCTCGACGAGAACGGCAAAAAGATGGACGGCTGGCTGACCAAGGCTGATGGGGTGGGTAAATGGTGGGAGGGCCTGGACCCCGTGGACCTCAACGGTCCGGTGCACACCAACTACGCCACGGAGGAGTTCAAGGCGGACGTCGCCCATCCTTTCTCGCAGCAGTTCCTGTGGAGAGTCGACGACCTCATCACCAAGTACAAGCCGGACATCCTCTGGTTTGACGACACGATCAAGTACGCGGGCGATCTGGGAAACGTCTACCTTGGCCTCGGCGACACGATGGCGCTGCAGTTGACGGCGAACTATTTCAACAAGATGGCCGCCGCGGGGAAGTCGGGCGCCTTGAGCATCAACGGCATCTCCCCCAAAGAGGCCAATGCATCCATCATGACCGTCTGGGAAGACGCCTCTACCGAGCAGATCCAGCCCTATCCCTGGCAATGCCTGAACAGCATGGGGCCGTGGCATTTCGATGCCTCGAATCCGCTGGGCTATCACAGCGACCCCACCAGCCTCATGCAGTTGCTGGTGCGGTGTTCGGCGGCCAACGGCAACCTCGTGGTGGGCATCCCGATCCGCGCGCAGGGCGACATGTATACCGAAGCCCTGCCAATCTTCAAGAAGATCGGGAAGTGGCTCAAGATCAACGGCGAAGGCATCTACTCGACGCGGCCCTATGCCGTTATGTGCGATACGATCGGCGAAGACAAGGTCTACTATACGAGAACACTCGGCCGCGTCTATGCGTTCGCTCCCAGATGGCCGGGGAGGAAGCTGGTGCTGCCGGGCTGCAGGAGAGGTAACGGCACCATCGGCGCCGTGAGCAAGGTCGAGCTGCTGGCTGGCCCTCGGCCGATCTCGTGCACCTTTGCCCAGGACGTTACCGCGCTCACCGTCAGGCTCCCGAAGACGGAACCCGCCATTGCAGACATTAAGGTCTACGCATTCAGGATCACCCATGACAAGACCTGGACCAACGACGACGACAGCGGGATCTTCTTTCACGGATGGCAGCACGAGGTGGGAAGGCCGGGCGCCTTCAACAACGACTGGAACCACACCGATGCGGCCGGCGACATGTGCCGATTGACGTTCAGCGGAACCGGGATCGAGTACATCGCGGAGAAGGGCGCGGATTTCGGGAACGTCATGGTCACGCTCGACAACGGACCCGCGAAGTCAGTCAGCCTGAAGGGCAGCGGCGCCCAGCAGGTCGTCTACAGAGCGACCGGTCTGCCGGCCGGGGATCACACGCTGAAGTTCGTGTGCCAGGGCAACGGCCGCATCAACGTCGACGCGTTCAAGGTGCAGAATGGCCGCATCAAGGTGAAGGGTTTCAACGTCGCCGCGATCGGCGTCGATGCGATAGACCTACGCGGCGACCCCGGCCGGAACTCGCCAAACCGGAAGCCGAAGGCAAAGATCGACAAGATCAGACACGTGGAGGTTCCTTGAGCACGGGCGGGCCTGATGTCTTGCAGGCGAGTACACAGGCCGCCGCCCAACCGCTGGCCGAACCGCGCTATCGCCGCCAAGCAGCCGGCCGACGCAGACGCGGACCCAAAAGCCGCCGGTGGGGCTCTACGGTTGCGGAGAGCCTATGACCGGAGCCCCGGGTCTGGCCCGGCCCCAGACGGGTACCGTCATCTCCCGCTGCAGCACCATGTTCTCCGAGAGGATGCTGGGCAGCCAGAGCGATTCGGCGGCCAGGCTGGCGGCGCATGAGGCGGCCAGGGGGAGCATGGCGATGGCATATTTCTTCTTCATTTCAGGTTCTACCTGGTGTGGTTGGAGCATTTTGCTCCGGTTGTTGTCGATTCTCTCTCGCCGGAGCAGGACGCTCCGGCCCCCCACTACTCCACCATGATCAACGCAAAGTCGTGATGCGGCATGGTCAGCTCGAACAACCCGGGGGCAAGGCGTTTCAGCTGGGCCTGCTGGGCCGGCGTCCCGGCCGACCGGGGATGCGCGGCCTTGACGCGGTCGGCCCTCAGCTCGACATCCCAGGCCCGCGCGGTTTCCGCGATCCCGAGCGCCTTCAGGTCGAGCCGGAAGCGGATGGTGTAGGACTCCACCGCCGATGGACGGAACTGGCCGGGTGCCCCGCCGGTTCGCTGGCGCGTCCGTCATTCACTACCGATAACGGACATTATCGGCTGCGAATAGAGGACTCGAATCCACGGACGGCGAACCTGGCTGCGGGGACGTTCCCGAGACTTCCGGGGCCCACCTTGGCCACAGGAGCCCGCACGAAAGGGACCGCCTTGCGCGACGACAGCCTGGGCGGTAGAGCGCATGCCGCCGCCGGACATCCAGCCCGCGGGCTTCGGATCGGCCCCGTGGTCGCCATGGCGAAAGCGCAAGGCATTCCGGCGGTTTGCCATCTGCACAACCTGGTGTCCAATCACGGAGGAAGGGACGTATCCCGTGCAGCTCTCTTACACCAAGCTCAGGACCTTCGGAGAGTGCCGTCTGAAGTACCGGATGGCGTACATTGAGCGTCTGCCCCGTCCGCCTCTGCGCGCACTCGCGTTCGGCCGGCAGCTTCACGCGGCCCTCGGGCAGTACCACCTCTTCTCGAAACGCGATGGCACGGTACGCCTCGATGAGCTGCTGGGCGCCTTCGATGAGGTCATGGGCGCCCACGAGGACCCGGGCATACGCGAGAGGACGGCATACAAGGAGGGCGCCGAGATTCTCCGGCGCTACCACGCGCGAGAGCAGGTCAGTACCCGGGTGCCGGCATACCTGGAGCGGACGCTGAAGGCGCCGTTCGGACCGCATGTTCTCGTCGGAACGGTAGATCGCCTCGACTTCACCGAACGCGGCGGCTACTCCCTCATCGACTACAAGCTCGACCGCGAGCTCCCCGAGGGCAACGCCGCGGCAGGAAGCCGCCAGCTCTCCTTCTACCATCTTCTTGTCTACGAGGCGCTCGGGGTCGCGCCGGAAGACCTGCGTCTCTACTATCTGCGCCACGGCGTCGAGCAGGTGTCCACACGGTCCAGGGCCCAGATGGACGAGACCGCGGACTGGGTGTCCGAGACCGCCGCGGCCGTCCGCTCCGAGCGTTCCTGGTCGGCGTGCGAGGGCGCCTCCTGCCGCGTCTGCGCTTTCCGGGCCCAATGCCCGGCTAAGACCGGCATTGAGCGGGAGCTGCCGACCATCTGGCGGCAGGCCGATCTGGTCGGTCTGTTCCCCTACTCTCTCGATGGGCGCGAGGAGAGCGCAGAGCGTGCAGCTTCCAGCATAGCAGAAGGGCAGGTCGCGGCGCCGGCCCAGATGGCGCTCGATCTGGACGCGGCATAGGAGCCTTCGCGTGACGCAAGAGGACATCGGTGCACCGGAGGAGACCATGGCATCCGGAGACTTCGACGAGCGCATGGCTCTGGTCCCCTCCCCTACCACTGGCGTCGTCCCAGAGGCACGCCCCGGGACGCCCGTCGACCCGGATGCCCTGGCGGATGCCCTGGTGGCCGGGCAGCTCTCGCCGCGCACGCGGCGGGCCTACGCCAGCGATCTGGCCGAACTCCTGACTGCGCTGGAGGCGTGGCATATGACGCTCGCCGGCGTCACCCGGGACCATCTACACGCCTACCGCTCGTGGCTCACGGGCGAGCCGATCCCCGGCTTGCCTCCGCACCCGAAGAGCAGGCTGGCAACGGTCTCGCGCAAGATCTCCGTCGTGCGTCAGTTCTTTCTGGAGGCCTTCGAGCGCGGTCTTATCATGGCCAATCCTGCCTCGCGCGTCCGCGGCTTCAAGGTGAGCGACGAGAGCAAGACGATTGGGCTCACGCGTCAGCAGGCGCAATACATCCTCGCGGCCATCGACGTGAGCACGCTGCTGGGTCTGCGGGACCTGGCGATGCTCTCTCTGATGCTTCGCACCGGCCTTCGACGAATGGACGTCCTGTCGGCGACGGTCGGAGCGCTCGGCGAGCAGCAGGGGCACAAGACCCTGCGTGTTCTGAGCAAGGGCGCGAAGGAGCGGCTCATGAAGATTCCGGTCGACTGCTATCGCGACATCGAGGCCTGGCGCGAGGCCGCACGGCGGCTGCGGGAGGAGATGCCGTCCACGCCGCTCTTCTGCGGCCTGCGGAAAGAGGGCCGCAAGGAGGCCGCTATATATAATGTAAGAGAACGAGGACAGAAACCGCTCGCGGACAAGGCCATCTGGTTCATCGTTGTGCGGCGCGCACGGGCGGCGGGCCTGCAGGCGAACATCACTCCCCACTCCACCCGGCACACGTTCATCACGCTGGCGCTCGATGCCGGCGCCCCGCTGCACAAGGTGCAGATGGCCGCTGGCCACGCCGACCCCAGGACCACCGAACGCTACTGGCGCACCAAGGAGAACCTCGACGACAACGCCGTCGACTACGTGAAGCTGTAGGCGCACGTGTTCGCACCTCGTCTTGAGCCGTTCTCATGGTGCACGGCGGCAGATGGGACCGGCTGACGAGTGCCAACGACACCTGACGCGGGATGCCGGCGGAACTTCAGAGTGTCACAGCCACCCCGTCGCTGCGCACGGTGTTGGAGCTCGCGGTTTCCCGGTTGCCCGGATCCGGCCGCGGCGCACGACTCGGGTGCGTCCATTCGACCGCGAACAGGCGTTTCGGGCCGACATCATAGGGATTATCCATGTCGTGACTAGATTCTATCCGCGCAGAGGTAGAATCCTTCCATGATCCCTCGACTGCTTTCCGGACGGCTGGCTCAAGCCCTGGTAGACCGACCCGTCGTCCTGATCACAGGCCCGCGGCAGTCGGGCAAGACCACGCTGGCCCGCTCGATCCCGGGCTACGACTATGTGACCCTCGATTCGCTGGCGGCGCTCGACGCCGCGCGCAGCGATCCGGAGGGCTTCGTGGCCGGGCTGCCCGAGCGCGTGGTGCTCGACGAGGTTCAGCGCGCTCCGGCCCTGTTCCGGGCGATCAAGGCGGAGGTCGACCGCAGACGCGCACCGGGCCGATTCCTCCTGACGGGCTCGGCACACGCGCTCGCCGTGCCCGAGGCGGCGGACGCCCCCGTTTGCCGCATGGAGCTCCTCGCGCTGTGGCC
>Ga0172370_10006612_pt1 | contig 14512 bp, 12 predicted proteins | sample LakKiv5m_FD_114538 | JGI IMG/M metagenome (GOLD analysis project Ga0172370, IMG submission 114538) | Freshwater microbial communities from Kabuno Bay, South-Kivu, Congo - kab_022012_11.5m | ecosystem: Environmental > Aquatic > Freshwater > Lake | place: Democratic Republic of the Congo...
ATATTTACTATCCCCTGAATATACCTCGATAAGATCACCTTCTTTAAGTTCGACCAGATCCTTAAAAACCTCACCATACGCATTGTGATGACCATTTAGTACAGTATTCCCAACATCTCCCAATAACGCTGTTGTATCATGCCAGCCTGAAGCACGTCTGAATGGCACCCTCCACTGAATAAATACCTGGTCGTTCTGATAGATCTCTTTGTAATGTTCAGGCAAGATAGGTACATCAAGATTGATCGAATCGATCTTTAATCGATCGGGAATCTTGCCTGACGATTGCAGCAGTCCAGTTTCGTTAACAGAAGTATTTGGCTCTCCAGTGGTGAGCGCAGAAGCAGGCGGCAAGGTCGCTTCCACCTGCAATGGTGGTCTGAACGCATTGGGATCGGATCCATCTACGCCTGCATTTACCAATACTTTGACGGTATTATCCTGGACATATTGCAGTATAAAACTTCCCAGCCCAATCACAAGGAGAGCCAAACCAGCCAATATGATCAAGTTCGTTGAGGTAAATATTTTCCTGATCTTTATCATTCTTCCATTGAATTATCTCAAAACCTTGAGGAAGGGGTCCTTTGGTCTGCCAAACCGTCTTAACATACTCGCCATTCCTTCTTTTTAAGATGTTATCTTCATTATATTATAAAGCACCAGGTGTATCTGAGCGATGCTTACACCTGGTGCTTTTCTTATTCTATTATTTTTCTGGATTTTTGGCGTTCAGGTTTTATTCCTCAAGCTTACGACTGACACCGCTCAATACCATGCCAAGTCCAAGGAACGCAATGCTGGCAAAGAAGAGATTCTGTGAACCAAAACTGCCGAAGGATCCGATATCCACACCTGTTACCGGGATCAGGACTGATGACGAATCACAATTCGTGGGAACCGCGACGCTGAATGCAAAGTCACCTGAGTTTATCTTCAAATCGCCTGCATGATATCCGGTATTAATTGTCATGGATTCAAAAGGATCAAGACTGAAGAAACCTGCCAGGTCCGTCCCCTCGATCATCCAGTTTCCGTTTATCTTTATCGGGTTTTTGTTCTCAAATGTGAAGGCCGTGCAAACCCGTTTGACATCAACAGGATCCACGATCGGACCTGAGCATTCTCCTTCTTTATACCCTGGATAGTTGACAAGATCTGCTTCTGCCACGTTGTAATAAGTTATTCCTCCCCAGCATATGGTATAGGTGGATGGGTAAGTGCAGGAGCCGTCGTCCTGGTTCGCCAGTGGGTTGTAATTCTCTGCAGTTTTATCAGTACAACCTGAGACCGTATAGGTGCAGGAACCGTCATCCTGGTTGGCCAGCGGGTTGAAGTTGTTCGCGGTTTGATCCGTGCAGCCGGGGACGGTGTAGGTGCAGGAGCCGTCATCCTGGTTGGCCAGCGGGTTGAAGTTATCCGCAGTCTGATCCATGCAGCCGGGGACAACCGGAGGTTCTCCACAGCTGTAGGTATCTGCATAAGAGCCTGGATTATGAAGGTATACCGTGACTCCACCTACAACAACACTTGCTGATTGGACATCATATGTCCCTGAAGGTTTATAGTCGAAATAGTGCCAGATATTTCCAGTATGCATACCCGGAACGATCGTCCCATAGGTATATATCAGTATTCCTGGTGTGATCCCATCCGGTACATTCAAAAGTACAAAATGGATCTCAACCATACCGTCAAGATCTTCGCTATCGCCTTCATAACAATAGATATGTGAAAGATTGAGTTTATAATCAGGCGCTTGACAAGAACCTGGCAGATTCACAGTGGCACTCGTCGTTCCAGTAGCTCCGTTCGACCATTTTCCCGAAACAGTTAAAGTTATTGTACCGGTCTGAGATCCTGGTAAATACTCAACACCCTGGACTGAAACCGGCACCATTGTATCTACAGCAACACCGACAGAGCGGTTGATCGCCGTGATTTTCATCGGTAAAGTCGTGCCACTCCAATTATTGATCGTCCATGTGACTTGCTGGCGTCCATCAACAGCACAGGTGACATTACCCGAAAGCTCCGGGTGATGGGCGTATGCTGTGGTAGGTGGGATCACGTTCACAAGCATGGCAGCGATCAAAAAGGCTGCTGACAGGCTGTACATAAGCTTTCCCAACTTGCGGATTAGTTTATTGTATTTTTTCATGTTCTTATCCTTTATATATAAATAAAATGAGTTTTTGACGAATAAATTTTTTGATTTTGAGATGATTTTGCTGCAATAATCTCTCTCCTTTCATTTCCACTTTTATGACTTGGCACTTGCAGGCTTGGATACATTCAGCTGGTATCCAACACCCCTGTAATTCATGATCAAGCGCGGACTGGTCGGATCGATTTCCATTTTTTGCCGCAGCGAAAATACGATCGTCTTCAAATGTGAGCGGGTTCTATTATTGTCTTCGCCCCATATTTTCTCTCCCAATTCCTTGTAACTAACCTTCCGTGGCGCAGATTCGGACAGGATCGTTAATAATTTGAATTCACGCGGCAACAATTGCAGCGCTTCACCCCGCATTACCACATCCTGCGTGTCCAGGTCTATTCGCAGTTCTTCGTTCGAAAAGACCTTCACCCGCATGGGTGCCGCCTGTTCAACACGCATCAGGACTCGATTGATGCGGGCGATGATCTCAGGATTGTAAAATGGCTTGGAGATATAATCGTAGATCCCCATCTCCAGGCTGCGCACTGCATTATCTCGATTGCCACTGGCTGATACCACGATCACTGGCGCACGTGTGATCTCGCGCAGGATCTGGTAGATCCCCCAACCATCCACTCCCGGGATCATCAGGTCCAGGAGGATCACATCCGGGTTGATCTCGGCGCATTTCTCTAGCGCCATGTGGCTGTTTGTGGCCCCTGCCACATCAAAACCAGCATGCCGCAGGATCAATTTGAGCATCTCTATGAAATCCACGTCATCATCCACGATCAAGACCCGAGCCCGGGTTTGCCTGGCAATATTATCCAGATCCGCACCTGTTATTTGCTTTATCTCTGTGTCTATGTTTGTGCCGATTAGGTTCTGCCCTGAGTTTTCCATAATTCTCCAGCTAAATTTTATGTTTCTATAAATTGTCAAGATAAAACGCCTTACAATATTGTAATTTACAGAATTGTTAAGTACATAATAGCATGATTTTTCTATTTGTCAACTATCACTTTTTGGTTATTATTTATTATCCAAGAATAACTATATTCTAAGGAGGGCAAACCCTTGTCAGGAAAGTACCAAAAAGTTCATCATTATAGAAAATTTTTCAAGGAATAAACTTTTACCATGAAAAGTTTTATCCATCGAAAATTATATGCAGAATTTTTGATTGTCATTGATATCAATTATCTAAATTTGGATTAGAATATAAATGTCTAAATAATATATTTATAGCCTAATAAGATCTAAATTATCATAATAATATCATTATTTTTATTTTTATCAAGCGCCAATTTAGGTTGTTGATCTTAATAATGAGGTACTATCATGCCTTCAGACCCTCAATTCATCCTTGTTTACGGTACCGATTGGTGCCCGGACTGTATACGATTGCTCAGGTATCTTGAAGCGAATAAAATTGAATACCAATGGCTAAATATCAATAAAGATGCCAGTGCCTGTGAGATCGTTGAAGGGATAAATCACGGGAATCAAAGCGTACCCACCATCATCTGGCCGGATGGTTCCTACCTTGTTGAACCTTCAATAAAGCAATTGAAAGATAAGCTGGAATTGTCCAACAATAAAACTTAAGGGGGACAAATCTAGTAATTAACAGGTTATAAGGGATTTGATAATTTAAGATCTTTCTGGCTGGATTGTTTTTCCCCCATATGATAATCATTCCTACGAAGCATGGGAGGATTTCTTTCCGGTGACTAGCAAGTTCACCAATGCACGAGCGAGCATCGTAACAACTACGACCCCCGCCAAAACACCTGTCACCAAAATCACTATGAATTGCATATTATTAAACTGGCCTACCCAGGCAGGCTTACCGGTGATCTGGATCCTTTGGCGCAGAGTATTCACGAACTCTGGCCGCGGTGCGACCGGTTTCAATAATCCATTCAATCGAGTCTCCAATGAACCAAATTGATCTTTGGATGTTTTGAATAGTTGTTCTTTAAAACCCATCTCCTGTTTCTCCTGCGATGTTATCCGCCAATTTATTCATTATTTGAGATTATAAATCTCGACACAAAGTCATTCTTCTAACAGATCATCGCCTATCTCATCCCGCAATGCCAGCAAGGTGCGATGGTAAAGACTCTTTACGGCTCCTTCACTTCTGCCCATGATCTGACCAATCTCTGCATTGGACATATGTTCAATAAATTTAAGGATCAGTAAATTTTGGCGGTCAGGTGTTAAACTATGGATCAATTTTAATAAATTTTCACGTTCTTCCGTATAAACCATCGTTTGTTCGGGAGCATCGCCCTTGTACTTGATGGTGGGAACTTCGGTTAACGGAATTTCCTGCTTTCGGCTTCGATCACGATGCCAATTGGCTACGAGATTATGAGCGATCCGGTATAACCAGGCTGAAAATGGAACTCCTCGATCCCGGTAATTATGAATATGATGGAGCGCCCTGTAAAAAACTCTTGCGGTAATGTCCTCCGCATCGTGAACATTTCCGGTCCGGTAATAGACGTAGTTAAAGATCCGTTCAACATAGCGCTCGTAGAGAATTCCAAAGGAATCCCTGTCACCTTGGGAAGCTTGCGCTAAAATTTCAGACTCATCCAGTTCCAGCATCAATTCACCTTACTGGCAGAGTTCAAATATAGAAACCCCGACCAATTTGATTAGTTTCAATAATTTAAAGAATGCCTAAATTTCGGGATGACAAATTTATTTATGAGACCATATTTTGCAGTATAACATGGTTGCAATATTCGTTGAATAATTCTTTTTTTGAAATCGAACTGGAATTTTACAGAACCTAAATTCTTGAACGGTTCATTTCGGGAAACTGGGATCAAACCTACCAATAAGATCATGTTTAATTTGAGAGAATATCCTTACTTTCACTCATGCCCTATCAGGTCATGCTGGACTTCACCCCGCCTATATCACAATGGACTTCGCCCATGTGGAAAAGTCGTCTTACAAAGATGCCTTATAATTGTCTTAGATTGACTCGTTTAAATAAAGCTGGATTTGATAAATACAAGTATAATAAAATAACTGGGGATGCCAGGCTTCGACGGAGGAGGCTGGTCCCGGAATGCGAGTCGAGAGGTGCCGATCTCGATAAACCAGCACAAAAACTTAAGTGCCAATCGCACTTCCTACGCTGCTATGCCCCTCGCTGCATAAGCGATGACATATCAGCCGGTCTCACTTGAGGCCGCGTCCGCCACTCCCGAACTACACCCGGTGAGCGGATCGGGCGACACAAAGGTGGAGTGCAGCACCGGATGTCGCTAAAGGTGCGAAAGAGGGCTTTCGGGTCCAAGCGGCTGGTTAAGGGCAATTCTTGCCAGATGGGATACCTTCAATGAGACTGATCATCCGGCTACACTCGTAGATTTCCGAGGGTCGAGTCTTTCGGACGCGGGTTCGATTCCCGCCATCTCCACCATTTTGTGCCGAAAAGTCTGAACAGATTTTTTGGCACATGTTTTTAATTTTTCGAGTGATATGAGGTACAATCTTGAAAAATTTTGATGGGACCTATTATGATATCCAAGAGATCTTTTTCAATTTTTTCCATCCTGATATCGATCTTGATCCTAAGCGCTTGTTCACCTGTTATCACGACTCCTGAACCGCTGACAAGGACACCAATCGCAACTCCTATACGGTCAGACTCAACAATTACTCTGATATCTCCTACAGTAGCAGCAAGCCCAAATTCGACCCAAGCCCCATCGCTTACTCCCACACAAATCGTGGCTGCCGAACGGATCCCGATCATCGAGTACCACAATCCGACATTTGTTCTCAGCCCCGAAGTTATGATGACTCCCGAGTGGTTTGATAACCAATTGCGCTGGTTGTACGAAAATGGCTACACATCCCTGAATGCCGTGCAGTTGGTCGATTTTTTAAATGGGGGTACCTTCCCTCAAAAATCTGTAGTAATCTCCTTTGATATCGGCGTTGATCGCCATAGTGAATACGCTCAAATTGTTATCCCTTCCCTGAGAAAATATGGATTAAATGCAATCGTCTTCCTGGTTGCGAACACCAACCTGATCGGGGATGAATGTAATGTAGGCGAAACTTTTTGTTGGTCTGAATTGAAGTCCTGGGCTGAGGAAGGTCTCATCTCCGTCGAATCACACGGAATCTGGCACATGGATTACACAACGATCGATGTGGCCACTCAAAGATCAGATGCTGGTTTATCAAAAAGTGTGATCGAAGAAAAAATTGGTCAGCCTGTTTTAGGATTTGCGTATCCCTATGATTCTTACAACAACCAAACCTTCGATCTATTGAAATCATTGGGATATCAATTCGCTGTCGCAGGTTTTTCACGCAGTGATCGCAGTGCATTGCGCGGAGAATACGAACGGTATTCATTACCACGTGTCTACCCATATTCAAATCCGGATATTTACCCCACCTTGAGCACTGCAAACGGCATGACATTTGAGGAGATGATCGAGGATCGCACAAGTCTGACCGATCTACCAGCCTTGACTCCCACACAGCAAGCGTTCAACCTTCCAACAGACGTCTCATTAAATGAATCTACAGCCACTCCCAGCACCATTGGAGTCAATTCAGCGGCGGATTACATTTCCTTGTGCAATATCATTGATAAAACAGCAGATCAGGTTTTACGAGTTTATCAACTGAACCACATTGTATTTAATCTGGATCCTAGCCCTGATACTCAAGCTCTTCTTCCTGCTCCAATTAAACTTATCCCTTCCTGCAATATACGCCCCACCAATAATCCCCGCGCCGTTGTAATCCACGGGACACGTGGTCCATTAACAGGTGCGATCACAACCTTTCAAAAGTTGAACAATACCAGTGCCCATTACATAATTGACCGGGATGGTACTGTCATTCAACTAGTCCCAGAAAACCTGGGGGCTTATCATGTCACGTGCTATGGGGCACGTTCAATTTGCCTGCCTTCCTGTCCGATCTGTGATGATCAGAATGGGAATTTAGTTGAGCCAGCCACTCAATCCATCGGGATCGAACTTGTGAATGCCGGAACGGTAACCAACCCGGATACATTTGATGGTCCTTTATATGAAGATTTCACTTTAGCCTTCGGCTATCGATATTGGGATGATTATCCGGAAGCGCAAATCAAATCCCTGATCCTATTGGTCAATGATATCCGTGAACGATGGAAGATCCCTATTGACATGGTGATGGGACATTATCGAATCAACACCAATACTGATCCCGGACCAGCTCTTAATTTATTCTGGGATCGGTATGGGAATCCTCCCCGATCTGCGATCTTCCCGCCACACTGATTTTCTATTTTAGTCATCGTTTCCATAATTTAAGTTGTTTGATAATAAATAACAAGAAAATCATTAAATTGTTTTTAGATGAGTGTTCCCAATCCAAAATTCTTACCAGCCTCATAATCCTCACTAAAGGCATGCGGGATGATGCCAGGCTTGATGCATGCGGGACTTTGCCCCGATCAGACGGGAGAAATAAGTGAATTTTTCCCCCATCTTAATGAAATCCCTGCCGCCTCCATTCTGGCGGATTGCTTTTATTTCCTATTTATTCTAAAATTCAAACATTGTCGATCTATTTTTAATGTAAGGAGGATATGTGTCAAAAGAGAAATGGAATTCCACCAGGATTCGTTTGATCATTCTGAGCATTATGGCATCCATTACAATTTTTATACTTGCACTAGATTTTTATTTTTTATTTTCAAAGATTTTAAACGGATCATCATCCTCCACAAATGTTGAAATCACGGCAACTTCAGTTATTAAGGAAACATCAACTGAATTTTCAACTGCTTTCCTTCAAATAACTCAATCTACACCTACAAAACGATCAACTCATGCACTTCTCCAAACAGTTACCGAAACCAATAATTCCATAAATCTGACTCCTACATTAAATCAAATATCCACATCCATGCCAACGATAACTCCTCCTCCCCAATATTTTACAAATGAATGGGACAACAATACCAGCAATTGGAAATGGTTCTCAACCAGCGGGAACGATAATCTTTGGGATGTTTACAACGAAGCTGGGGTACTTGTATTTTCGTTGTTGGGAAAAGACACAAATGCTTATTTTATTTATACGCCCTGGGAATATAAAAAAGTTACGATAAGTACAAAAATTGAAGTTCGCAGTAAAACTAAAAGCTCAACTGTCATCATTTGTAATTATTCGGAAGTGAATGGCTGGTATGAGTTTGATATCGGCTCAGACGGGTTATGGGAAGTAAGATTGCACGATACGCTCGGCAAGACAGGTTATCTATCCCTGGTCAGCGGTGGTTCGGTTGCAATCCAAACCGGTGAAGGATTAAACGAGTATTCTGCAACTTGCATCGGAAATCACCTGAACCTTTCCATTAATGGAACAGAGGTCCTCGATTTTACCGACATAATAAAGAAATATGAAGGGGGCAAGATCGGTCTTGGGATCCTTTCCTATTCCCAGGTACCGATCCTGGTTGAATCAGCCTGGGTAAAAATCATTCAACCATAAAAATTTTCCTCTTAATTTTCCACTCTAAATCAGTCTTCTATAAAAAACCTACGGTTTGTTAACGTTATTCTTGCATGTTGAGGTTATCCTATACGGTATGTAAATACATGCGATAATAAGCGCATCAGAAAACTAAAGCTTAGGAGTAACTATTATGGGAAAAATCATTGGAATCGATTTGGGGACCACAAACAGTGTTGTGGCAGTCATGGAAGGTGGCCAATCCACCGTTATCACCACTGCCGAAGGCGGGAGACTCTGTCCATCCGTGGTCGCCTTCAATAAAAATGGCGAGCGCATGGTCGGTCAGACCGCGAAGCGCCAGGGTGTGATCAATTCAGAAAATACAGTCTATTCCATAAAGCGATTCATGGGACGTCGATTTGATGAAGTAGCGAGCGAACGAAAAATGGTCCCGTATGAGGTCATCGCAGGTCCTTCAGAAGAAGCCCGTGTGAAGATCCCTGCAAATAACCGTGAATACAGCCCACAGGAAATCTCTGCCATGATCCTAGCAAAATTGAAATCCGATGCTGAAGCTTACCTGGGTCAAAGTGTTACCCAGGCAGTCATCACTGTTCCGGCTTATTTCAACGACAGTCAGCGCCAGGCGACAAAAGATGCCGGACGTATAGCCGGGTTGGAAGTCATGCGGATCATCAACGAGCCAACTGCCTCAGCCCTGGCATATGGCCTGGACAAGAAAAAGAATGAAACCATCCTGGTCTTTGACCTGGGTGGAGGTACCTTTGATGTCTCCATACTGGATGTTGGTGACGGTGTCATTGAAGTAAAATCCACCAACGGAGATACCCATCTAGGTGGCGATGATTGGGACCAAAAGATCGTCAACTGGGCTGCGGATGAATTCAAAAAAGAACAGGGCATCGACCTTCGCCAGGATCGCCAAGCGCTTCAACGCCTGCGTGAAACTGCAGAGAAAGCCAAGATCGAACTTTCGACCGTTTTGGAAACCGAGATCAACCTTCCATATATTACCGCCGATGCCAGCGGACCCAAGCACCTGCAACTAAAACTTTCTCGCGCCAAATTTGAGCAGATGACGGAAGACCTGCTGAATCGCTGCCGTAAACCATTTGAAGCTGCACTAAAAGACGCGGGGTTGAAAGCCAATGAATTGAACGAGGTTGTTCTGGTGGGAGGTTCTTCCCGAATGCCTATGGTACAGAATCTGGTACTTTCATTGACCGGGAAAGAACCTAATAAAGGTGTAAATCCGGATGAAGTCGTAGCCATCGGGGCAGCCATCCAGGCCGGTGTATTGGGTGGAGAAGTAAAAGATATTCTTCTCCTGGACGTAACACCGCTCTCATTGGGTGTTGAAACCCTTGGGAGTGTTATGACAACCATGATCGAGCGCAACACGACCATTCCAGTCAGAAAAACCGAGACCTACTCAACCGCGGCTGACAATCAAACTGCAGTGGATATTCATATCCTGCAGGGAGAACGACCCATGGCTTCTGACAATATGTCGTTGGGACGCTTCCGCCTGGATGGAATTCCACCTGCGCCACGGGGTATTCCTCAAGTTGAGGTTACTTTTGACATTGACGCCAATGGGATCCTGAATGTGACCGCCAAAGATAAGGCCAGTGGCAAGGAACAAAAGATCACTGTGACCGCTTCCACCAACCTGAACAAGCAGGATATTGAAAAAATGGTGCAGGAATCCAAACAACATGAAGCGGAAGACAAGAAACGCCGTGAAGCTATTGATGCCCGCAATACTGCTGACAATCTGGTTTATCAAACAGAGAAGGCTCTGCGAGAGTTGGGAGATAAAGTACCTGCTTCCGAACGATCCAACATTGAGACCAAGATCTCCGAGCTTAAGCAAGTCATGCAATCGGATGATGTGGATAAGATAAAGAAGCTCAATGATGAACTGCAGAATGCTTTCCACGCTCTAAGCCAGCAACTGTATTCACAGGAACAATCTCAACCCGGATCAGGTCCGCAAACTTCAAGTCCGGGCACCCCTCCGACCGAGGATACTGATGGCGATGTCATCGACGGCGAAGTCCGCGACGCATAAGAAAATTTAATATGATTTTTCGAGTAAGGGCACAAGTTTTTGTGCCCTTACTTTGTTTTACAGCCAAACATCATGGAAGTATAATCATTTCATGAGAAAAATATCCAAGAATAAATTTATCATCCTGGGATTTTTGGTTGTCCTGATATTGGGGATCGGATCTTACTGGCTACCCCCGGTCCATTCACGCCTCGCCTGGCGGTTGGATGATCTTGTAACCCGCATCAAATTTAGAATTCATCCTCCTGACCAGACCGTGTTTTTACCTAGTCCAAATTCACAGATCGATACGGTGGTTGCGCAAACCCTCACAGCCATTTTTACGCCAACTCCTCCAGGAGCCACTTCCACTCCATCAGGTCCAACACTTACACCTACCCAAACAGCTACCCCTTTACCAAGTTCAGTATTTCTGCCCAATGTAATTTATGTTGATCAACGGGATCGTTGGAATTATTGCGGTCCCGCCAATCTGACCATGGCGCTAAAATACTGGGGTTGGGGTGGAAACCGGGATGATATTGCCAGGGTAGTAAAACCAGGTATCCAGGATATGACCCTGGACTTCATCCAGCAGGGAAAATCCGATAAGAATGTCATGCCCTACGAATTGACGGACTATGTGCAGGACTTTACTGAATTCAATGTAGTCCTGCGATATGGCGGGAATGTTGAATTGCTGAAAAGATTGGTGGCTGCAGGTTTTCCCGTTGTAGTTGAAAAAGGCTATTATGAAGCTGATTACACTGGTAAAGTGGGTTGTTGGGACATTATCAATTTGTCACCGGTTATGAAGACGGGATCCAGGCAGTCGTAGTTCAAGACACATGGAACGATGGACCCAATTTCCGTATCCTTTATGATGAATTTACAAACGGCTGGCGGTCATTTGATTACATTTTCTTTATTATCTATCCGCCTGATCGTGAAAACGAGGTCATGCAATTGCTGGGTCGCTGGGCAGACCCAAACTGGAGTTATCAGCATGCACTCGACATGGCTGATACTGACATTCAAAATATGTCAGGTATTGACCTTTATTTTTCCTGGTTCAATAAAGGTACCAGCCTCGTGAAATTGGGACAATATAGCCTGGCAGCTCAGGCCTATGATCAGGCATTCAACCTTTATGCCAGCCTTGGAACAGACAACCAACAGCGTCCATATCGCATGATGTGGTATCAAACCGGCCCATATATGGCCTATTATTATTCCGGCCGTTATGGCGATGTGATCAACCTAGCAGATATCACACTAGAGACTATTTCTCCTCCGACCTTGGAAGAAAGTTATTATTGGCGTGGTTTGTCTGAGTATGCCCTTGGTCAGACCAGTGCTGCTATAGATGACCTGCGCGAATCCATTCGATTGAACATTAATTTTACAGCTGGTCAATTAAAGCTAAAAGAATGGGGAGTTCAACCTTAACAAATAATGACCTTGCGCATCCTGCATTTTGCTGACGCCCATATTGATATGGCAAACCATGGCCGCCATGACCCGAAAACTGGGCTGCCATTGCGCGTTCTGGATTTTCTAAAGTCGCTGGATATTATCATCGAGACAGCCATTTCCGAAAAGGTGGATATGGTCATCTTCGCTGGAGATGCTTATAAGGACCGAACTCCATCACCCACTTTTCAACGCGAGTGGGGAAAACGGATCATCAGGTTGTCCAAAGCAGGCATCACCACCCTCCTTCTTGTTGGAAATCACGATATTTCACCTTCCCTAGGCAAGGCGCATGCCATACAGGAATTTGACACACTGGAAGTGCCATACATCCACGTGATTGCCAAACCCTTTTTTCTAACCTCTGAACAACTTGGGATTCCATTACAAGTGATCGCCCTGCCCTGGGTTTCCCGCTCGGAATTCCTGGCAACATGGGACTTGAGTGGAGATGCAGCCATGAATGCCCACATCAACATGGAAGAACGCCTGACCGAACGTGTGAAAGAATGGATCGTCCAAGCTGACCCAGATCTACCCATCATTCTGACAGCCCATGCCTCCGTACAAGGCGCTAAATATGGCGCTGAAAGATCCGTTATGCTTGGCTCGGATCTGGTACTTTCAGGCTCACTTGTAAAAGACCCAAGCCTTGATTATGTTGCCCTTGGTCATATTCACAAAGCGCAGGATCTTAATGAAGGATTCCATCCGCCAGTCATATACCCGGGATCCATAGAGAGGGTTGATTTTGGTGAAGTTCAGGATGAAAAGTTCTTTGTGATTGCAGAAGTGGAACGCGGAAAAACAACGGTCAACTGGCGAAAGCTTGACCAGATCCGTACTTTTATCGATTGTTCAGTTGAACTAAATTCCGGGGAAAATGTGACGTCCACTTTGGAAAATGCCTTACCCGAGAAGCCAAAGATCAAGGATGCCTATTTGCGATTGACAATTACATATCCTCGCGAGTGGGAAAGCCTGATCGATGACCAGACACTGCGCAATTATGCTGCGGAGGCTTTTGAATTCCACATCATTCGCCGCCCTCAAATAGAAGCCCGCATCCGGTTGCCAGAAAATCAGACCATCAGCACATTCACCCCGCTTGAACTCCTGGAATTTTACTGGAAAACAGGTCATATCGATGAAAATGAGCAGGAAATTCTCAATAACCTGGCAAAAGAAATACTTACCAATAATCCAGACGCCAGCCCGGAGTAGATATTATGCGCTGGATATATCTTTCTCCGCATCTCGATGATGCGATCCTATCATGTGGTGGATTGATATTTGAACAAACCACAATGAAAATACAAGTGGAGATCTGGACAATCTGCGCTGGTGATCCTCCATACGGGGAGCTATCTTCATTTGCTGTTTCTCAACACACAAAATGGGGCACCGTCCTGGATCCATACGAAGTGCGGAGAAGGGAGGATATTGAAGCTTGCCAGATGGTTGGCGCCAGATACCGACATTTTCCATTTATGGATTGTATCTACCGTCAATCAACGGATGGACAGTGGCTTTATCCCAGTGAAGAATCCATCTTTGGAGAGTTAACACTGGATGATGCCGTAAATATATATACCTTGCGAACATTCCTTTTATCCATTCTCAAATCAGACGATCATCTTGTAGTCCCTTTAACAGTGGGGAATCACGTTGATCACCAACTGGTACGAATTGCAGCAGAAGAACTTGACCGCCCTTTGCTCTATTATGCTGATGCTCCTTATGCGATAACTGATCCGGAAAAAAAATCAGATATAACCAGGAATTTCATGCCTCTGGTGTATCAATTCTCAAAACAATCCCTGGCATCCTGGAAGAAAGCCTGCCAAGCCTACAATTCACAGATCAAAGTTCTTTTTGAGAGTAAGGAAAAGATGTTTTCAATGTTGGATCATTATTACCATGCAGATGAGGGGCTGCGCCTCTGGGGATCCGATCAGAGATCGAACCTTTTAAGTTAAGAATTATTAGGCGAGCGAATTTCCACCACTCTTGATCGTGCTAAAATTAGTTAACAGGCACAGTGATATATAAGGCGGGATTGGAGGTTTTGGAATGGAGTAATAATTTCAACATGCAATACTTAGTTCTCGGTTATTACACGGGGGATAGGAAAAAAGGTTTTTTTTAATTAAACTTTGAGTTTGTCTAGACCCTAGAATAAGCATGTTAGAGGGTGTTTAGAAAAGGTTAGTTTCAAGACAAAGAACCTGAATTCAAGGTTTGGGTGAAGGAAAATGCTCAGAAATACACCATGAAATTTGAATAAAGGGTAAAAAGGGCATGAT
>Ga0172370_10006623_pt1 | contig 14503 bp, 12 predicted proteins | sample LakKiv5m_FD_114538 | JGI IMG/M metagenome (GOLD analysis project Ga0172370, IMG submission 114538) | Freshwater microbial communities from Kabuno Bay, South-Kivu, Congo - kab_022012_11.5m | ecosystem: Environmental > Aquatic > Freshwater > Lake | place: Democratic Republic of the Congo...
ATTCCTGAACATGTTAAGCTGGTGGCCGTTTCAAAGACAAAGCCGGTTGAGGAATTACTGATTGCCTACACCGCTGGTCAACGGCTCTTTGGAGAAAACAAAGCCCAGGAAATGATTGCCAAGCAGCCACTTATGCCTGCTGACGTACAATGGCATTTTATCGGGCATTTGCAAACCAACAAGATAAAATACATTGTTTCTTTTGTGGCCATGATCGAATCGGTGGACAGCCTGAAACTTCTTAATGAAATTAACAAGTGTGCTACAAATCGCAACCGCGTGATCGACTGCCTGTTGCAGTTTCATATTTCAGATGAGGAAACCAAATTCGGCCTCAATACAGATGAAGCACACCAGCTACTAACCAGCGAAAGCTATTTAAAAATGAGCAACATAAGGGTTTGCGGAGTGATGGGAATGGCCAGTTTTACTGAAAATACACAACAGATCCGCCACGAATTCCGGACTTTAAAATCAATTTTCGATCAGATAAAAGACACATATTTTAAAGATGAAAACTACTTCTGCGAAATCTCGATGGGGATGTCGGGTGATTATCAGATTGCTATTGAAGAAGGTAGCACAATGATCAGGGTGGGAAGTTCGATTTTTGGAGAAAGGAATTATTCAAAAGATTGAAACCATTAATTTCCATGATGTTGACCAAAAGAATTAAGGGTGTCAGGAACTGCTTAAACTAATAAATGAAATCAGGAAGAATGAAATTAAACGGTGCAAATACAGTGAATTATACAAGTAACCAATTTTTTATGCATGGACATAATGACTGATACAAAAACCATCTTACTATTTTTGATAAATTTGTTAAAATCACAGAGGGACTTAATCGATGAGATTACCAAAAAATAACCTTGAAATTATCTCTGGCGGGCAAACTGGTGTTGACAGGGCGGCATTGGATTTTGCACTACACAACAATGTGCTTTGCAGAGGTTGGTGTCCGTTGGGTCGCCATGCCGAGGATGGAGTAATAAAATCCGTTTATCCGCTAAGCGAAACTTACTCAACCGATACAAAAGTCAGGTCTGAAATGAATGTCCTGAATAGCCACGGAACGCTTATCATTGTTTTTCAGGAAATGGATCAGGGAACACAATTTACTTTTGATATCGCCCTACAAAACAATAAACCCGTGTTTGTTTGGGAAATCGGCCAAAACAAAAATCCTCTGAATTTTAAATTCTGGATGACCCAGAATAAGATTGAGATATTGAACATTGCTGGTCCCCGTGAAAGCTTTGCTCCAGGGATTTTTGAGGAAACACTTAACATCCTTGGATTGCTTTTGGCAGATTATATTATCTAATATCCTAATTTCCTGGCTGAAATCAACCGATCATTACCAGAAAGATCCTTCAGGACATCAACATTTTCAAAACCAGTATTTTGAAGTAATTCAGCGACCTGATTGCCAAACGCCTGGTTAATTTCAAAATAAAGATAACCGCCCCGTTTTAATTTTTCAAGCGAAAAATCTCTGATTCTTTTGTAAAATATCAGATAGTCGTCGTCATCGACAAACAATGCTGCCGGCGGTTCGTAATCTAGCACATTCGGTTTCATCAATGCCTTTTCTGATTGGCAAACATAAGGTGGATTGCTTGCTATGACATCAAATTCAGGCAAAACCTTTGTTTTGGATGGCGCTAAAATATCATCTTTCACAAAGTTGATTTCCACCCCAATAGCCCCGGCATTCCTCCTTGCAACATCCAGTGCCTCCTGGCTTTTATCCAGTGCCCAAACCTGCGATTCCGGCAGTCCGTTTTTCAATGAAATGGCAATACACCCGCTTCCGGTGCCGATGTCGAGAATAAAGACATTTTTATTTTGAATCTCAGGATTTTTCAAAATCAAGTCAACCAATTCTTCAGTCTCTGGACGGGGAATAAGCACTCTTTCATCAACATAAAATGAAAGGCCATAAAAAAAACATTTATTCAAAACATACTGAACGGGCCGGTTTTTAAGCAATTGCTTTAAAGCAAAATGAACCTTCAGCATTTCGGATTCTGCAAGTCGTAAATCCGGATTCGTCGCACGATCGGTTCTCGAAATCTGAAAAAACTCCTCAAAAATCATATCCAGAACCACCCTTGATTCATTCTCTGAATAGATTTGGCCAAGTTGACTGAGATAAAACTGACGAATATCTGAAATTTTGTTGCTGCTGAATTTCACATTTTTAAGAATGTGTGTATGAAAAATTTGTTTGCAAAAATAGCTGAAAAACAGAATTCCGGGAAAAATAGCTTTACGCATTGTTGCACAAATAATAGATGTAAAAAACAACATGTTGCAATTTTCACTTCAATTCGCTTTAGAAGGATATTGATGATTAATTGATTGATAACAGAAGATATTAAGGTTTTTTTAACTTTATTAAAACCAATGTTTTTCAGAAAAAGAATAAATTTGTATTTCATTAAGATTTTTCCGTGCAAAAAAACAAGGCTATATATCGGTTTACAATTGTTGTAATTTTCATTTTTCAGCTTTCCTTCTCGGGTTTCACTCAGAAAATCAGCTATCAGCGAGTTGAAATCCCTTATGACCCTGATGTTTTGCTCCAGGTTCAATCCTTAGGTATTGAAGTTGATAACATCAATCAAAACCAAATGATGGTGCTCGAAATTGATGAAAACGAAGTAAAACTCTTAAAAAATGCAAAAATGCCCTTTAAGGTAACCATCAACGATCTTGAGACTTTTTACAGGAAGCGAAATTCAGGAAAAAAGCCAACAGAAATTCTCAATCAACAACGTAACAGTAAGGAATACAGCATCCCGGAGGGGTTTTCATTTGGATCGATGGGTGGCTATTGTACCCTTAATGAAGTGTATGATCATTTGGATTTCATGGTCGAAAATTACCCTGATCTTATTAGCCCAAAAGCACCTGCCGCTGACATGTTAACTGTGGAAGGCAGGGAAGTTTACTGGTTAAGGATTTCGGACAATCCGCTTGTTAATGAAAATGAGACTGAAATACTGTACACAGCGCTGACACACGCCAGAGAACCAGGTTCGGTGCAACAAATGTTGTTTTTCATGTACTATCTTCTCGAGAATTATGAAACCGATAGTTTGGTTAAGTCGTTGGTTGATAATAATGAATTGTATTTTATTCCCTGTGTTAACCCGGATGGTTATGTTTACAACGAAACCACTAACCCCGAAGGTGGTGGTATGTGGCGAAAAAACAGACGTCTGGTTGCCACAAACACTTATGGTGTCGATTTAAACAGGAATTTTGGCTATAAATGGGGATACGATAATTATGGATCATCACCAGCTCCTTCAAGCAGCACCTACCGGGGACCATCAGCGTTTTCGGAACAGGAAACAAAGATCATCAGGAATTTTTGTATTGACCATCAATTTGTCGTTGCACTTAATTATCATACACATGGTCAATATTTTTTGCATCCCTGGGGTTACGTCTCTTATCTATACCCAACTGATTATCAGGTTATGCAGGACTGGGCAAGACTTCTGACCTGGGAAAACTATTACAGGTTTGGAAATGCCGGCAGTTTATTATACCTGGTAAATGGCGATATCAACGATTATCTTTACGGAGAGGTCACAGAGAAATCCGTTTGTTTAGGCTTCACACCTGAAGTTGGTTCCAGCGAAGATGGCTTTTGGCCAGATATGGAGGAAATAATACCACAGTGTTATGAATGTTTACACATGAACCTGATGGCCGCTCAACTTGCCGGCTATCATTTTACCTTGACCGACTTGTCTCCGTTGACGATACCTTCTCATGATGCCTTGATCGATTTTCAGATTAAAAGAAATGGCCTTAAGAATGCTCCAGTTACGGTATCGGTTGTGCCTTTAACTGATAATTTTTTATCGGTTGAACAACCCAAATCAATCTCACTTTCTGATATTCTGAGCCTTACCAACGATTCGCTCCAAATTTCACTTGGACCGGGGATAAAGCCCGGTGATACAATTTCTTATGTTTTGAAAGCAACTTGTGAATATTTTGTTACAACGGACACCGTTATTCGGTTATTCGGAAATACAACAGTTGCATTTTCTGATGACTGTAACACCATAGAACACTGGGTTACCGATGATTGGATCGTTACCAGTCAAAATTATTTTTCCCCTTCAGCATCAGTTATTTCAACCTCAGGATCATATTATCCCAACAACAAAACAAGTTTGATAAGAATTTCTGAAGAGATTGATTTATCGGATGTATCTCATGCCTGGTTCCGGTTTCATGCGCGCTGGGAGTTGGATGGTGGGCAAGATTATGTGAGGTGCGTATTGTCAACAACCAACGGTCAATCATGGCAAAATTTATCAGGAATTTATACAACCACCAATTTTGTTAATAACCAGCCCCTCATGCCTGTTTATGCCGGGAAACAAACTTCGTGGGTGCAAGAAACCATTGATTTATCAGTATATTGCGGTTACAATATTTTGCTTGGGTTTTATTTCCGAAGCGATGGAAGTATTGGTAAAACCGGATTTAATTTTGATGATGTATCCGTTGAGACATTGGAATATCAGCCTGCGCTTCAGGAAATATCCATTCCGGAAGGATGGAGCAGCATATCCGGTTACCTCATTCCAGAAGAAACTGACATGAACGAGGTGTTTTCAAATTTATCAGGAAGTCTGGAAGTTATCATTCATAACGATCTTTTTTTCGAACCAGGTAACAGCCAAAGCACTCTTATTCAATGGAATTCAATGCAAGGTTATAAAGCCAAATTTTCTCAACATTCAGTCTTACAATTGTCTGGTTACCCTGAAATTTTTCCATACATCCAATTAAATGAAGGCTGGAATTTGGTACCAGTGGTAAAACAAACACCTGTTTTTGTTGAACAGGTTTTTACGGAACCTGCCGGAAAAATCTTATTAATCAGAGATGTTGTTGGCCAGAGTGCCTATTGGCCTGATCAGCAGATAAATTCACTTCAGCAACTAATACCTGGAAAATCCTATTTTATCGAGGTTTCGGATCCGTGCAAACTTTTTTATTAAAAAAAATAAAAATTTCTCTGCCTATTTTTAATTCAATTCATTTTGCAAAATGAATTTTTCAACCAAAAAAAATTTCAATGAAAAGTAGATTACTGATTTTTCTGGCGTTTATTCCATTGTTTTCATTTGGTCAGAAATACTATTTAGCCGGCCGGATTACTGATTTTAACGGAAAATCGATAAAAATTTCCTCATTCTACGGCAATGAGAATAAACCGTCAGACTCAATTCCGGTCCTGCCGGATGGAAATTTCAAATATTGGATTCCCGATCGGTTTCAAAACGGAATGTACCGACTTCGTCTTGACAAAGATCGTTTTATCGACATCATTTACAATTTCGAAAATATCACCCTTAAAACCACCTATAATGAATTGATTGATAGTCTGGTATTCATTCAATCCACAGAAAACCAGATTTATTTTGAATATCTGAAAGAAAGGAACCAAACTGAGTATAAAAAAGAATTGCTGGACCCTTTACTTTCACTTTATCCTCCTGATGATCCATTTTACAAGGATATTGTTGAAAAATACGAATCATTGAATGATCTGTATGAAAAATTTGTTGCCAGGCAAATTGAAAATAACAAAGAGACTTTTGTTGCCAGGCTCATTAAAATGGATCATCCTCCTGCCGTGCCTGTGTCACTTGCCAATCAGGCAAAAAATGAGTTTTTAAAGGTTCACTTTTTCGATAATATGGATTTCAGTGATACTTCCATACTTCGCACCAACGTAATATCAGGAAAGTTGCTTCAATATCTTTCCCTTTATCAAAATAACCGGATGACCAAGGAGCAACTGGAAATTGAGTTCATAAAAGCCGTTCAGGTAATAATGACCAAAACCCGCAATTCCCCAGAAGTTTATCAATATTCGATGAATTACCTGATAGGTGGATTTGAAACTTACGGATTTGAAAAAGTAATTACCTACATCGCCGACAATATCAATCTGGAAGAGAGTTGTGTGGATGATGAGCGTAAAGCGTTGCTTGAAAAAAAGGTTGAAAGTTTGAAAAAGTATGCAGTCGGCAAGCAATTACCTGATTTTTCAGTAACCAGCCTGTCAGGTGAAAATTTTACACTTTCTGCTGCCGGATCAGAATATATGCTTGTTGTTTTCTGGGCAACCTGGTGCCCACATTGCACTCAATTGATCCCTGATCTTTCAAAGATTTACTTCCCGGAAAGCAAAAACAAATTCCAGATAATTGCCATTTCGCTGGACGAGGAACAATCTGAACTCGATCCTTTTCTAAAAAATGGCAATTTCAAGTTTCCGGTATCCTGCGACTATAAAAAATGGAAAGGCGACCTGGTTCAATTGATGGATATTTATGCCACCCCTACCATGTTTTTAATATTCAAAGACCGTACAATCCTGGCAAAACCAACTACTTTCCAGGAATTGAAAAATGAACTGTTTGAGAGAAATATTCTGCATTAGCCAAAACAAAAACTGCTGACTTAAAAAAGTCAGCAGCCTCCTTATAAAAAATAATATTAAATTCTTTTATTCTTCTCTCTGCGCTTTGCGCTTTGCTCTCTGCGCCTTTGCCATCAGACAACCAATCTTTCTCTAAACGGTTCAAAAGTCATAAAATCGGCATGATGAACTATGTAGGCTTCAGTGGTACGTTTTACCATATTCCCTTCTCCGGCATGGGTAGCAATAATATGACAGACTTCCGGCGGACAACCACATTCTTCTGCCAAAGCAACACCTGAAAAAGGGTGACGAAGGTATTTGCCGTAAGCTCCCTGAATGGCTTTTCCGCTTGCATCGAGAACATATTCCAGCAACTTTCCAACATCAGCAAGAATAGCCCCTGCAATCAATACATCCATATTAACAGTAAGTTCGCCTTTATACCAGGAATTTACTACATTTCCGGCGTCACGTGCAATGTGTACCACCGAACGTTTATGATCCATAAAAGTCACTTTCAGATTTGGGCCACAAAGGAGTGTGAAGGGTATTCTGTTCAAATCATCAATGGATAAAACGCTTCTTTCCAGTGCTATTTCCCAGGTTTTCGCTGTTTTTTCGCGCAAATCTTCGTTCTCAATCCAGTCCAGCTCTGGCCATAATTCCAAGACTTCTTTTTTCATTGTAATAAAAATTTAGTTTTACAACCTGGCAATAATGGCATTGGCCATTTGCTGCGTTGAAGCAGCTCCTTTTTCAACGACATCCGGACGTCCGGTCATTTTCATCATATCGTAGGTACGAACTTTACCTTCTAAAACTACCACGGCAACAGCCTTACGGATTTTAGCCGAAATTTCATTTTCTTCAATAAAATCAAGCATCATACATGCTGACTCGATCATTGCAATCGGGTTGACAATCGAAACCGGGTAGTCGGCATACTTGGGTGCAGAACCGTGGGTAGGTTCAAATACTCCAATTCCATTATCCGGATTGAACTGTGCTGAACAAGCAAATCCAAGTCCGCCAATCAAACCAGCAAATCCGTCGGAAGCAATGTCGCCAAACATATTACCAGCTACAATTACACCGTAATCTTCAGGATTTTTGGTCAACCACATCATTTGTGCGTCGATGTTTGTATTCCACAATTCAATTTCCGTGTATTCAGCTTTTTGCATTTCCTTGGCCATCTTGTACATCATACCGGATGTTTCACGGATCACGTTGGGTTTTTCGCACAATGTAACCGATTTGTATCCATACTTTCTGGCATGGTCAAAAGCAGCGCGCAGTATTCTATCTGTATATTTTTTTGTAAATATTCTGGTCGAAACTGAAATTTCTTCTTTTGGATGCATTCCAAAGTTTTTCACAAATTTTGGATGTGTCATCAGGGCATCATAAACCTGCTGGGGTGGATTGCTCCATTCGACGCCGCCATAAAGTCCTTCTGTATTCTGACGGAAAATCACAACATCAATTTCAGGTTCTTCAATTGTATTATTCTGACCACGGCGGATGAAATTCAACGGATTTCCTTTGTAGGTGCGGCAAGGCCTTACACAAATATCAAGTCCAAAATGCTGACGAAGGCCAACGATGGGGCTGGCATAAACCAATCCCTTTCCTTTGAGATTTGGTGATAACTCCTCTGCTGCGGCATCTTTTGGTTTTGAGGTAATAGCACCAAAAAGGCCGATTTTGTGCTCTTCAATCAGCTTCAAAGTACGATCAGGAAGTGGATATCCTTCATTACACCAGAATTCCCAACCAATATCTCCATTTACATAATTTGCTTCAAATCCGGCAGCATCAAGCACTCTGAGCGCCTCATTCAGGACAGTTTTTCCGATCCCGTCGCCGGGCATGGTAACAATTGTTCTTTTAGACATAACGCTTAATATTAAATTGTTAAAAAATATGGGCGCAAAAATAGCATCTTGTCCGTCAATGGCAATAAGTAAAACAATGATTTTGCGAAATTTAGAGCGTATTTAAAAAAGTGGGATTACCCTTTGATAAACAATCAAAATCAAGTGTTTGATAATTTATGATCGGATTTACAAATGCAACTTATTTACAGGAAAAATTTACAAATGAAGGAGGGTTGATTTAAAACCCTAAAGAAGTCTGTGGTGTAGCTTAATCCCTTTTTCATCAAATAAAATAACATACCTTTTCAATTCCGTGTCGCGATAAATTATTTCGTAAAAGGTACTATTCAATTTAACAATATGAATGGCATTCATTATTTCTCCCAAGGAATCAGCATTTGCTTTGATTTCGGGGGGTAACTGTAAAAATGTCAGGTTTGTGCGAATTTCAGTTTGTTGACCTTCCCTTGTGTATTTGGCAATTTTCTCCACCTCATTTTGATGGAAAATGACTTCATATCCTTTTGAATTTCGCTGCCATTCATCATTTACAGCATGCGGGAAAGTTTTTACAAACAACTCCCTGATAATTTTGGGCGGAATTTTGGTACTTCTGCGCGCCAGGTTTCCAAACAACTTGAACATACTTAATTTTTTTTACCTACATAATGACGCTGAAAATCAATAAAGTCACTCTCCGCCCTGAGATTTTATTTCAGATTGATAGAGAAACAGCAGTCTTGAACGCGCCCGCTTTAGCCTCATTTTAGTGGCACTTTCGCTAATTCGCAAGGCAATGCTTATTTCTCTAACCGAAACGTCATCATTGTATTTCATCATCAATAAAGCCTTTTCTTCCGGATGAATCTGATCAAGTAACCTTACCAAAAGTTCGTAATCCAATTCACCAAAATCTTCCTGAGTTTCATCAATTATTTCCGGTAGCTCGTGCTGGCTGTTCCATTCAGGATAATGTAACTGGTTTTTGTGTCTTAAAAAATCAATACAGTAATTGTAAGTAATGCTATAAAGCCATGATGAAAAAGCAGAATTACCCTTGAATTTGTTTAAATTTTCAAAAGCACGTGTAAAAATGTTCTGAACAGCATCTTTTGCAAGTTCTGTATCCTTGAGTAAACTATAACTCTTATCAAGTACCCTTTGGTAATACCTGTCATAGAAAACCTCAAACAAATAATTTTGCTTTTGTACGAGAATCATTTGAATGAGTTCGTCATCTGGAAAAGATTTATGCTTTTCGTTAATAGCCATTATTAATAAATGAAATCAAGGAGTAAAATAACGAAATTTCGGGTCTTGTCCGACAGATTTTTCATAATAAATTTTAAGATTTCAAATTTTTAATTTTTATTGTATTGAAAAACAATTGTTTAGGGAGCTAAAAAATTATTTTCAAAAAAAGAGTTACTTTTTTTTAACCTACCGTCTAAATAGCGAAATTCTTTTTTAGCCGTGTTGACATGATTAATTTTGTTAAAACGCCGCTTGAAAAAGAAAAATTAATTAACTTAAACAGAAATTTTTTCGGAGGAATTAACTCATGAAGATTAAAATGTTAGCAATGATGGCAATCGCTGCCATGGTGTTAGTAACAACAAGCTGTAACAAAGTTCCGCAAGTTGAAATCGATGCTGCAAAAGCAGCCGTTGATCAGGCTCAAATGGCAGGTGCAAATGTTTATTTGCCCGACCAGTACGCTCAAATTCAGGATTCAATGAAAGCTGTTCTTGAGCAGGTTGAAGTTCAGAAATCAAAATTGTTTGGCAGATATGGTGACATTAAAGCTAAACTGGAGAGAATTAAAGTACAGGCAGCTCAGGTAAAAACCAACACCGAAGTTCGCATTCAGGAAGTAAAACAGGAAATTCAGACTACTTTGGCTGAAATTACCACCATCCTCGAAGAAAACAAGACTTTGATGGCTAAGGCTCCTAAAGGAAAAGAAGGTAAAGCTGCTCTTGAAATGATGACTCAGGAAATGGCTCTCATCGAAACTACAGTTCAGGAAGCCAACCAGTTGTTTGCCCAGAACGACTTGCTTGCAGCCCTCGACAAGAGCAAAGCAGCAAAAGAAAAAGCTCTTGGCATTAACACTGAATTGAAAGAAGTAATGGAAAAGGTAAAAGGTAAAAAATAATTGAAAATACCTGACAGGTTTTAATAAACTAATCCCCGGAAAAGCAAACTTTTCCGGGGATTTCTTTACACCCTAAACATGAAATTCCCGAATGTCAATAATTCTTTTTAGCAAGAAATGTAGATAGCAAAAGTTAGATTATCAATAAAGTTTTACGTATGACAAGAATGAAAAAAAAGATATTGATCTGGTTTTTATTTTCATTTATGGTAATCGTTTCGGCATCCTTTGGATTGATGTCGTTCAAGCAGGATCCGCCATTAGATAAAATTGAAGCGGCAAGAAATAAAATATCACTGGCGAGGAATGCTGGTGCAGAAATTTATGCCCAAATTGCCTTTAAAGAATCTGAAGCCCTTTACGATTCAGCCATCAGCCATTGGAAAACTGAAAATGAGAAATTTTTCCTTTCTCGTAATTACACGGTTATGGCCATTTTTGCTGATGCAGCCTCGGTAAGAGCTGAAGAGTCAGAAAAGATGGCGTTATCCTATTCAACCGATCTTAAAAAATCCTTACAGGTAAAAATTGATACCCTTAAAAAGAAATGTAACCTGTTTAATGAGCAATTTAAGGACCTCCCCATGGAAACTGAGGTACGGAAAAGTTTTACTACAGCTACAATGACCCTTGCAGAAGCTGAGATTGCTTACAAACGAGAGAATTACAACAGTTGCTTCCCTAAATTAAAAGTTGTTAGCGATGAAATCGATTTTGCGCTTACTTCAATAAAATCGGAACTGGAAGATTATTTCGAAATGTTCAAATTCTGGTCACAATGGGCCAATGAAGCCATTGAACATTCAAAATCCAACGATGATTATGTTCTGTTGGTTGACAAGTTCGCAAAAAAAATTATGATCTATAAAGATGGAAAACAAGTGAATTCTTTTGATGTTGAACTTGGGAAAAATTGGATTGGACATAAACTCCATAAGGGTGATAAAGCTACACCGGAAGGGGTCTATCACATTGTTAAGAAAAAGGATAACTCACAAACCAAATATTACAAAGCCCTGTTACTAAATTTCCCCAATGAAAATGATAAAAAGCGGTTTAATGCTAACAAAAAAAACGGTACCCTTTCGAAGAGAGCACAGATTGGGGGTTTAATAGAGATCCACGGTGACGGTGGCAGAGGAATTGACTGGACCGACGGCTGTGTAGCACTTACCAATAAAGATATGGATTGGCTTTTTAAAAAAACACAATCCGGAACATTAGTAACCATTGTGGGTTCAACTGAACCACTTTCAAAACTGTTCAGATGGCAATAAAAAAATATATGGCTAACAAATTAATCATGGACGAAAGCGAAATTTCATCGCAAGAAGAATCGTCTAACACTGATTCAACTGCAGGTTATGGTGTAAATAAGCCAACAACTAAGAACAACTCCAGCGGCGCCGGCAGGATACTCTGGATTCTGACACAATGGGTTGGTTTTTTTGCATTTTCAATTATGTTCGTTTTCGCATTTATGCTGTATTTAATACCATTTGCTCAAAATATCAAACCGATTTCACTTTTTTCAGGCTCACAAACAGTGCTACTTCACAATTCAATTGCCAATGATCAGGTAAGTACCAATGATCTTTTAAAAAACATTGAAGGGCTTCGTAAGAATCTTGTTTCAAAAACTCCGAAAAATGCATATTTGATTATTAATACCAGCGAAAACAAGTTCCAACTTTGGAAGGGAGATACTCAAATTAGAAAAGGATTGTGCTCAACAGGCAGTTACACCATTCTGAAAAAGAGTGATGCCGATAAACAATGGGTTTTCAAAACCCCCCGTGGAGTTTTTAAAATTAAAAGAAAAACACAATCTCCGGTTTGGGTAAAGCCCGATTGGGCATTTATTGAAGAAGGTCTTCCTGTACCATCACCACGGGATCCATCACGATACGATGATGCAACTTTAGGAGACTACTCCTTAAGTCTGGGTGATGGCTACATGATTCATGGAACCTTGTACAAAAGATTTTTAGGAATGCCGGTAACTCATGGATGTGTGCGAATGGGTGATGAAGACCTTGAAGTTGTATTTAACAATATGGCAATAAGCGGTAAAGTATTTATTTATTAAATTTCCAACCATGAATTCACAGAAAACAGAGCAGGAAAAACCAGGAAAAACCAGGAAAAAAAACGTGCGTGGTTGGATTTATTTTAAGGTTGTATTTTTTACTCTTGCATTCGCCATGGTTGTCTATTCATTAGTGATGTCCTATCTTGCTCCGGTTAAAAAGATCGAGGCTTTAACCAAAGCAATGCTGATTTCTGAAAACGATCAAGGAGGTTTCACAAGCATCAGCGATACCGGTATTCTGAATTTATTAAAAGAAGAAGCCTACTTGAAATCAAGGCTGGCTATGGCTGCTCAAGATTCTGTTTGTTTAAATGTAAACCTGCATAGCAACCTGGTTACGCTTGAAATTCAGGGGATTACAGTACATGTATCCAAAATCAGCAAAGTCAGGAAAAGCAGATTGATCGACAATGTTGATCCACAGATAATGATCAGAAGATTTTCGGTGCCACAAAACATCGATTCAGTTGAAGCTACATTCCCCAAACTCGTTTTCACACATAAAGAAGCGCCTGCCGATACCAATCAACAGTCACAACTGGTGATCCCTGACACCGCCACTATTGAACCGGCATATTTAAAAATGTTCCTTAATGATGATTTTATTCTCACTTTTCGCGAAACGGGTGACTTGCATAAAAAGGAATTGAATAAATTTGTAAGAGAGCGGCAATGGGATTATTCTGTTAACTTCCTAAAATCAATTACCGAGTTTAAGGTTCCTGACTACACCCCATGGATTGAAATTGAAATTCCAGCCCGGGATATCAGAACTATTTACCGGTCTATTCCTTACAAAGCCCTCGTTACTGTAAGGATTTAGGTCAATTCCCTTATTTATGCCACCAATTTTACAGACAATATTTTGAAACAGGATTCTTTAAAAGAAGCCTGCTTCAATTTTTACCATTGGCTGATTTCAGAATGCAAGATACTGATTTTCATTTTACTATTTCATCACCAATTTGATTCCCTTTTCAAAAAAGGTTATTTATTTCAGACTTTTTAATGCAAATTCCAGATCCTTTACTAGCAACTCCGGCTCATCCAAACCAGCATAAAACCTTACCAGATTCCAGGGTAATGCCGTATTATCATGTGAATCAGGGAATGCAACCACCGGTGAAATCAGCGATTCGTGCCCACCCCATGAAACTGCCATTTTAAAAACCTTCAACCGGTTACAAAAATTTACCATCTTTTCTTTAGAATTTACCCTGAAGGCCACAGTAAACATCCCATTTGCCGCTATCATCTGCTTTTTGGCTAATTCAAGTTGTGGATTTGAATGATGAAACGGATAAAAAATCTTATCCACAAGAGGATGATTATCAAGGTAATTAATGACTTCCTTTCCTGAAGTCGTGCTTTTTTCCAACCTTAATGACAAAGTGCGCATTCCTCTTATCATTAGCCAGGCATCGAAAGGTGAGATGATGCCGCCAAGTGTCATAAATTCGGAGGCAAATATCTTCCGGATCATCCCTGAACTCCCACAAATTACACCTGCAACCACATCGCTGTGACCGGAAAGATACTTGGATGCCGTGTGTAAAACCAGATCAATTCCCAAATCAGCCGGTTTTTGATTGAGAGGAGTTGCATAGCTATTGTCGATGATTGTCGTAATATTTTGTGATCTGGCTAATGCAGCAATTGCCCTCAAATCCTGAAGTTCAAACAAAAATGAATTGGGTGATTCGAGATAAATAACAGTGGTGTTTTTCCGGATTTCTTTTTCAAAATTTTCGATCGCTGTTCCATTTACAAAACTTGTTTCAACTCCAAAACGGGGCAACAAATTCCGAAGAAGTGAAGCCGTCCATCCATAAGGAGCATTCACACAAACAATATGATCGCCCGCTTTTACATTGGCTATGATTGCCGAAGAAATTGCCGCA
>Ga0172370_10006626_pt1 | contig 14500 bp, 11 predicted proteins | sample LakKiv5m_FD_114538 | JGI IMG/M metagenome (GOLD analysis project Ga0172370, IMG submission 114538) | Freshwater microbial communities from Kabuno Bay, South-Kivu, Congo - kab_022012_11.5m | ecosystem: Environmental > Aquatic > Freshwater > Lake | place: Democratic Republic of the Congo...
ATTTATTTTTTCTTAACAGATTTACATTCCTGCATATTAAAATATATTATCTTTGTACCCTAACAAAAGAGTCAGTCATAAATCATCAGGTCATGAAAAAAATTTTCATTCTATTTGGATTTTCCTTATTGATTGTACTTTCCGCCTGTAAAAAAAGCGAAAATAATCCACCTCCCGAGAATGCGAATTTTAACTTTAAAAGCCTGACAGCTCAGGATACCATTATAAAAGTAAATGGGATAACCTCTATTACAGCTAATGCCACAGGTGATGGATTAACATATCACTGGAGCGCAACTTACGGAACCTTTATCGGAAACGGGCAGACCGTTCAGTGGACTGTATGTCATTCCGACCGGTTCCAGATCACATGTGAAGTTTCTGACAAATATAGCAATGTGGCTTCCAAGCAGATCTATATTAATGTGCAGAATTAGCCGTATCTCCCTTTTATTCCTGATTATTTTTACCTTCATTTCCCTGAGGTCTGTCTTTGGACAATGTTGTTCAACGGGTAGTCCGGTCGGTGCATCGGTCTATATCGGTGTGCTTAACAAAAATACGCTCAGACTGATTACCTTTTACAGGTACAGCTTTTCTGATACCTATTATGAAAGCAACCATAAGGCCGGCGAACCGACCCAGTTAAAATCGGCATACTACAATTTTGCCGGACTTGCCCTGGCATACGGCATCACAAAACGTCTGACGGTGGAGGCTGACTGGGGCTATTTCTTTAACAAAACACAGGTCTTTAATGCCATCGACTATCAGGAAAAAGGTTATGGATTTTCAAATGGCGGCGTTACTTTCAAATATGGGGTTTTCATAAAACCTGTCCAACAAATTGAGCTTACAGCGGGAGCCGGGATCAGGTATCCTTTTACGACCAAACCTCTTGTTGTGGATGGAGTTCAGCTTTCAAGGGATGTACAGCCGTCGACCAACGCTTTTGCAGCGACAGGATTATTGTTTTTCAACAAAGGATTTCCTTCGGTTACTATCAGGCTTTTCACAATCAACAGATATGACTACAATTTTGAAGGAATACAGGATTATCAGTACGGAAGCATTCTGATGAACTCAATCTTTGTGTCAAAAAAAATTGTAAAATATTTCTTCGGAATAGTTCAGCTACGAAGCGAATGGAAGACCAACGACAAAGATAACGGGAAGAATGTCGTTAATTCGGGATATTTTCTCCTGACCTTGTCCCCTCAATTAAGTTATTCGATAGCCGGACAATGGAATGTGACATTTGTTTTTGATGTTCCGGTATATAAAAACTACAACGGAAAACAGATGACTCCGAAATATTCTATGGCGCTTAGTCTCACACGGGATTTCAATCTTGCTAAAAAACCCTCTCCTCCACCTGTAAAGAATCCGTAAGTCATCACACGTAACGGTCGAAACGATCGTTATGGCCGAAATGAATGTTCAGATCATTATGTCATACCGATCATCACGATCAATAACCGACATTTAAGTATCTTTGCGGCATGGAATCAACCCGTCAACAAAAAATTGCCCGGCTTGTACTGAAGGAAACAGGTCTGATTTTCCAGCAGGAATCACGCGAATTATGCAGGGGAGCACTTGTAACTGTCACCAAGGCAAATATCACGAGCGATCTTTCCGTGGCCAGGATCTATTTAAGTCTGTTTGCAACCAATGACAAAAAAGCGTTGCTCGATCATATCCGCCAGCATGGAAAAGAGATTCGCCATCATCTGGGAAACCGGGTACATAACCAGTTACGCATTATTCCCGAATTGCAGTTTTTCTTAGATGATTCTCTTGATTATATTGACAAAATTGATGACCTTCTGAAATCGTGATATTCCGGCCGGTTCTGCCGGTTTAACAGATTGCCATGCAGTACGATCCGATAAAAAAATCCCTTGGTACATTTTTTAACAAGACACCATTCCTCCGTATCTTGTTCTACAAACTGCTTGATCTTCTTTTACTCCGTTCCTGGCATGTTAAAAGGGAACTGAAAACCTGGGTTAAAGGATTTCAGAAAACCGGTACAGGATGCTGGATGCTGGATGCCGGATCGGGATTCGGGCAATATACCTGGTTTCTCTCCGATCTGGTCAAAGATGCTTATATTCTTGCGGTTGACGTCAAAGAGGAACAGATTGAGGATTGTAATGCATTTTTTATAAAAGCCGGGAAAAACGAGGTATTGTTTGAAAAAGCCGATCTGACGACCTTCTCAAAACCTGATAAATTCAACCTTATCCTTTCGGTGGATGTAATGGAACATATTGAAGAGGATGAAAAAGTTTTCAGGAATTTTTATGACTCGCTGACTCAGGAAGGAATGGTGCTGATTTCAACCCCTTCCGATATGGGCGGATCAGATGTTCATGACCATGGCCGGGAGGATTCCTTTATTGAGGAGCATGTCCGCAACGGTTATAATATTAACGAAATCCAGGAGAAATTAAAGAGAGCGGGTTTTTTCAGGACTGAAGCCCGTTACACGTATGGAAAACCCGGGCAGCTTGGTTGGAAATTGTCAATGAAATTTCCAATCCGGATTTTAAATATATCGAAACTGTTTTTTATCCTTCTCCCTTTCTATTATCTGATCACATTTCCTTTTGCACTATTGTGTAACAAACTTGATGTTGTCATTCCCCAACCGACCGGTACCGGACTGATCGTAAAGGCCTGGAAATAAATCCGGATTAAGGATCAGGGGTCAGGAGTTATCTCTGTTTGGTTCAGGGTATTTTGTAACTTCGCTGAAAAATTGCTTTGAACTTCCCGTTTTATATAGCCCGCCGTTATCTTATATCGAAAAAATCACACAATATTATCAATATTATCTCCGCAATCTCAGTGGTGGGAGTCACCATCGGTACCATGGCTTTGATCATTGTCCTGTCAGTTTTTAACGGATTTGAGAAACTAGTGGTTTCCCTTTTCAGCTCATTTGATCCCGACCTCGCTATCACGGTAAAAGCCGGAAAGACATTCACCACTAATGATATCTTTGAACAGAACCTTCGTAAAATCCCCGGAGTGCTGTATCTGACGGAGGTCATAGAAGAAAATGCCCTTCTGAAATACAAGGATAAACAGTCAATTGTAACTATAAAAGGGGTTAGTGAAGATTTTACCGAGATGACCGGGATTGATACGATGATCAATGAAGGAAAATTCTTATTGCAGGAAGGAACACAGGATTTTGCCATATTAGGATATGGTGTTGCCGGTACACTTGGTACAAACCTGAACGACTTTTTAAATCCTGTCTCCGTTTACGTACCCCGGCGTACATCAAACTTTTCCACAGGGATGGAGAATGCATTTAACACAGGAACTATTTTCCCTTCAGGATATTTTTCCATCCAACAGGAGTATGATGTAAAATATGTGATCCTGCCCCTAAGGTTTGTCAAAAAACTCATGGAATACGACAAAGAGCTGACGGGCATTGAAATCGGGCTTAAGAGAAATGCTGATGCCGGCGCAGTACAGCAACAGGTCCAGGAAGCGGTGGGTGATCGTTTTTTAGTCAGGAACAGGTACCAGCAGCAGGAATTTCTTTTCGGGATCATGAAAACAGAAAAGTGGGTGATATTCATGATTCTGACTTTCATCCTGATCATTGCCACATTCAATATGACCGGATCCCTCTCAATGCTTATCCTGGATAAAAAGAAGGATATTGCCACTCTACGGGGTCTCGGGGCCGGGAAACCTGCGATAAGGAGGATTTTTCTGTTCGAGGGGATGATGATTTCGTTTACAGGAGCTTTTTCAGGGCTTTTTCTTGGAGCGATTGTCTGCTGGCTTCAGATGAAATACGGACTGATCAAGTTAGGTTCGCCCGAGAGTACTTTTGTGGTAAGCAGTTACCCGGTAAATATGCAATGGCAGGATTTTATCTATGTTATGCTGACTGTCCTGACCATTGGCTTCCTGGCTTCCTGGTACACTGTATTTAACATGCGTAAGATAGATACGGTTATAATCCATGAGGAATAAATTTATCAACCATTGATTTTCAAGGTGATTAATCAGGTTGAAGCAACCGGGAAGAGTTATAACTTGTCTTTTGTTCATAATTCTTCTGCGGTATTTAATTTTTTTATTATTTTTGTTAGGTTAATAAATTCCGGATCAAACATAAGTACATCAAAACATGCGACACTATTTACGCTTAACTGTAACACTTTTTCTTGTTTTATTTATACTGCCGGTTTATATTTTCGCCGGCGATTTTCAGATAAACAACGGTAAATCTGAAGTCAGATTTACGGCAGCCTCAACCCTGCAGCTCTCCTTTACAAGTCAGGTTTCGTCACTCCGGTTCCAGAATGTCTTCACAAAAAAAGGAACATTTACCGAACTGTTCATTGATGATCATGGCAAGTGCAGCACTACCGGTGATCCCGACCTGCCAACATACCACAAACTGATTGAAGTTCCCGTTGGTGCAGATTTCGAAGTTGTTGTGACGGGCCGTCACTATAAAGAGTATAAACTGAGTGACCTCGGAATAGTAAATCCCATCATGCCTCTTCAGGCTTCCGTTTCCAAAGCAATTACCGATCCGGATCAGATTCCGTTCATTTATAATGAATCGACATATCAGCTCAACAGATGGCTTGGTGAACCACTGGTCAAAGTCACAACTGCAGGCATTATGCGCGATGTTCATCTCGCGATGATCGAAGTCTCTCCTGTTCAGTATAATCCGGTGGCAAAATCGATCAGGGTCTATGAAAACATCGATGCAACGGTGATCTTTAAAAATGCTGACCTTGTTTCGACACTCTGGGAACAACGAAAATTTTATTCCCCGTATTTCGGGAGATTGTATAATACTATCGTTAATTACGACCCTCCTGCCGATTCGCTGATAATGTACAATCCCGTTACCTACGTCATCGTCTCCCCCCCTACATTTAAGATGACACTTAAACCTTTTATATGGTGGAAGACTCAGAAAGGATTTAAAGTTATTGAAGCTTACACTGATAATCCTGAAGTAGGAACCACTGCCACATCAATAAAAAATTACCTCCATAACTTATATCATAATCCACCTGCAGGTTACAATCCTCAGAGTTTTGTCCTCATCGTGGGAGATGTTGCACAAATCCCGGCTTCCTCCAACTCCGGCCAGGCTACCGACCTCCGTTATTGCGAATACACAGGCGATAATATTCCTGAGGCCTTCTACGGACGTTTTTCAGCTATCAATGACGTTCAACTTCAATCGTATATCGACAAGACCATGGAATATGAGAGATATTTGTTCCCCGACGATACTTTTCTTGGTGAATGTGTCATGGTTGCCGGTTATGATGCAGGCGGAAACGGATTAACTTATGGTAACGGTCAGATCAATTACGGAACGGAAAATTATTTCAACACTGACCATAATCTGCTATCCCATACATACCTTCAACCCGAACCTCCCGGAGAAAACTATTCGCAGGATATCCGTAATGATGTTTCCAACGGAGTCTGCTATGCAAATTATACCGCCCACGGCGCAGTGAACGGATGGTCGGATCCTGCCTTCAACAGCGGTCATATTGCGGCCCTGCAGAATGAGCATAAGTATCCGTTAATGGTCGGGAATTGCTGTGTCACTTCTTCATTCAACCTGGCTTGTTTTGCCGAGGAGATCACGCGCGCCATTCACAAGGGCGCTCTGGGATATATAGGCGCCTCAAACAATTCATACTGGGATGAAGATTACTGGTGGGGTGTCGGATTTAAAAGCCTTTCCGTCCACCCGCCTTATATGCCTCAGCATCTGGGGGCATATGATGTAACTTTCCATGACAGAGGGGAACCTGTGGAAAAATGGTTCGTTACTCAGGGACAAATGGTCGTTGGCGGAAATATGGCAGTACAGGAATCGAACTCAGGCATGAAACAATATTACTGGGAAATCTATAATCTGATGGGAGATCCTTCCGTGAGCATATATTTTTCCATTCCACCTGCTCTTACCGCTTCTTATCCTGAAAGTCTTACCCCGACAGATACTTCGCTTACAGTGACCTCCGAACCCTGGTCGTATGTTGCTCTTTCGGTAAACGATTCCATCCTTCTTGATGCAAAGCTGGTTGATTCAGCAGGAACAGCAACTTTTATGTTCGATTCCCTGTCATCTTTCACCCAGATAAAGATCGTCATTACAAAGCAGAACAGGAAACCCGTTATCGACAGTCTTCCTGTTCAACCTTTTTCAGTTACACTCTCCATCGAACCGCAAAACGTGTGCATCGGCGATACCTCGTGGCTGACTGTCGAGGTATCAGGCGGTTCAGGTGATTATACCTATCACTGGACACCGACAACATATCTGAGCGATACCACCAGCGCCACACCCTATGCTATTGCTCTCGAAAACATATCTTATACCGTGACCGTCGATGATGGAGTTAACGTGGTAACTTCGTCACCAAAGGATATTACAGTTAATGAACGGCCGGAAACACCGGTAATTACCCTTGCCGGGGACTCGCTTGTTTCCGACGCTGCCGAAGGAAATCAGTGGTATGCCGATGGTGTTGAGCTCACCGGTGAAACGGAACAGACAATCACTCCTTCATTCAGCGGGAACTATTATGTGATCGTGTCTGATACCTCGTTTGAATGCTCTTCCTTACCTTCAAATGTGATTCCTTATTACATGACATTTGCTCAGGAACCTGATATACAGAGCATGGTTCAACTGTACCCCGTTCCGAGCAAGGATCATCTGAACATTATTTGCCGGGTGACCGAAACAGGATTACTCCGCATTAAACTCGTTGATGCTTTTGGGAAAGATATCAGGATCATCCAGGATCAAACCGAAATACCTGCCGGAACATATTCGACCATGGTTTCCTGTTCTGATCTTGCTACGGGTATGTATTATTGCCGGATTCAAACAAAATCATACAGCATTGTCAAAAAAGTAATTATAACCAGATAAATTAAGACCTTTATTTATGAAAAAGACCCTGCTAATAGTTATTTTCCTGGCGTATACTTTTGCCGGATTCAGTGATCATTGGGTAACGATCAGCTCGTCAACCCCTTCACCCTTGAAGACCCAACTTGTTTCATCGACGGTTGACCGGTCGGTGGTTCATTTTACCCTGGATGGTTTCTCTCTTGCCGAAGTCAATACGCCGAAAGGAACGGCAAATGTAGTAGTAATAGATAATGCAACACCTATACTGGAGTCGGGAGCGCCTGATCTTCCAAAGGTCACAGCTTCGCTGATAATCCCGGACCTCGCTGAGATGAGCACACGGATTATTTCTTCAAGTTACCGTGATTTTGAAAACATAATGATTGCACCTTCCAAGGGAGTGATCATGCGTGACCAGGATCCGGCAAATGTACCTTTTCAGTTTGGCAAATCATACGAAACTGATAAATTTTATCCCGGGTCACTTGCAGATATAAGGACTCCATATATTGTACGTGATTTCAGGGGACAGACAGTCATCGTTTACCCGTTCCAGTATAATCCGGTATCCAAAACACTGAGGGTTTATTATGATATTACCGTTGAACTCTATAAATCGGGTGAAACAGGGATCAATCCTTTTTACAGGAATCCCGGTGAAACCAGGGTATTTCCTGAATTCGGGTTTGTATATAATAACCAGTTTCTCAACGCAGATTCACCCGATTATACTCCTGTGGGCGAGTATGGAAGAATCCTGGTCATTTCGCACGGACCCTTCATGAGTACAGTTCAGCCCTGGGTCGACTGGAAAAAGTCGATCGGCTATCCAACCGAACTGGTAGATGTTGCGTCGATAGGGTCATCCGCCTCCGTCATAAAAACTTATATCGCCGGTTATTATGCCGAGCACAGCGATCTTGCATTCGTACTTCTGGTCGGCGACGCTCCACAGATCCCCACAAACCAGGGCGGAGGTCTAGGCGGTCCTTCCGACAATGCTTATGGTTATCTGGTCGGTAACGATCATTATTCGGATGTGTTTATCGGTAGGTTTTCGGCTGAGAATGTTGCCCACGTACAGACACAGGTTGAGCGGTCGGTAAACTACGAAGCCAATCCGCAGCTCAGGACCGACGACTGGTATACCACAGTTATCGGGATTGCCTCAAACCAGGGTCCGGGTGATGATAACGAAATGGATTATCAGCATATCCGCAATCAGCAGACCAAATTATTAGCTTACACGTACACCTGGAATCCTGAATTTTTCGACGGCTCCCAGGGAGGCAATGATGCACCGGGAAACCCGACCGCCACACAGGTTGCAACAGCAGTCAATGAGGGCTCTTCCATGATCATCTATACCGGTCACGGAAGCACGACCGCATGGAGCACGTCCGGATTCAGCAATTCAACAGTAAACACTCTCACCAACCAGGATAAGCTGCCGTTTATCTGGTCGGTTGCCTGTGTCAATGGTGAATTTATGAATACGACCTGTTTCGCCGAAGCCTGGCTCCGCGCCACCAAAAACGACCAGCCTACGGGAGCTATTGCATTCCTGGGAGCAACCATAAATCAAAGCTGGAATTCTCCTATGGCCGGCCAGGATGAGATGACGGATATACTCGTAGAGACATATCCCAGCAACATAAAACGGACATTTGCCGGATTATCCATGAACGGATGTATGAAGATGATAGATCAGTACGGAACCGATGGCGCCAACATGGCAGATACCTGGACCGTTTTCGGTGATCCGACCATCGTAGTCCGCACCGCAAATCCCGATACCATGCTGGTGTCGCATAACACTTCCTTTATGGTCGGAGATACATCATTAACGGTTCTTTGCAACCTGCCAGGAGCTAGGGCTACGGTTACATTGCACGACTCCATTCTTGCAACCGATCTCATTGTCGACAGCACCTTAACACTGAACTTTGCACCTCTTCAGACCGAAGGGGATACCGTTCACCTGCTTGTCTTCGCATACAATTATATTCCTTACCATGCAGAAATACTTGTCAGCGGTGCTGCTCCTCTGACAGCCGATTTCACCGGATTCCCGACTGAGATTTTTGAATTTGATACCGTTCACTTCACCGACGGTTCAACAGGAGGCGCAATAAGCTGGCTGTGGAATTTCCCGGGCGGCAACCCTGCAACCTCAACCGAACAGAATCCTGCAGTGGTTTATGAAAACGATGGTATATACGATGTTCAGCTTATTGCCGGTAACGGATCAACATACGATACTCTTACAAAAATCGAGTATATCCATGTTGACTTCACTTCATCTGCCGGAAAGGAACTACAACCTCTCGCTTGTACCGTGAATCCAAATCCCGGTAACGGGAACTTTATCCTGAACATCACGAATGGTCAGCAGGATCAACTGAATATCCAGATATTCAACATGGTCGGCAACACCGTTTACCAGGAGACCAATATTCCGGTAACCGGATCATTGAAAAAGACAATTAACCTTACCAACCTGTCGCAAGGTATCTATTTTCTGAAGATAAAGGGAAGCGAAACGACCCTCACTCAAAAGATCATGATACAGAGATAGGGATTTGTCGATCTCAGAAAAGAAAAGAGGCTGTCTGTAAATTATTTTTATCAGGCAGCCTTTTTTTATTCGGGTTCCGTGGTTGCCTTCGTTTTAATGACGTGGTAGATCTCTTTGTTGTCTTCGCTGTAAATAAAGGCAAGTACCCAGCAATGAGATGAATTCCAGTTTGAGGGGAATTGAAAGGAATATAACTTATTGTAAGTTTTGGAAAGGTCGACTGACGTCGTAAGTTGTTCACCCCAGTTGCCGTTTAAAGTCCCGCGCAACATATCCATAAAAACATAGTCATGGATGATTGGAACAGGGCCGGCAAGAGTGTCTTTATTTTGTTGCGGCGAGATTATGCTGTCTTCAAGGATACATGCCACAAGATTAAAAGTGCCCTGTAATTGCAGCAGGAACCTTGTATCGATGCTGGCGGTCAATGTACGGGTACTTGCGTTAAAAGAGTTTTTCATGGTCATGATGGCGGCTTTGGGCAGTTCGACTGCTGCCTGGATCGCTCCTCCCCAAAGTTTAGGGCTCATATAAATATTCTTTCCTTCGAAAAATGTCCGGTTTACCAAACCATTCGGGGCCGATTCGATCTTGAAATAATTGCTCCATTCTGTTCCTGCCTCAGTCCTGTAATCGGCAGTGAAATCCCCACTGGGATCGGGCGTGGCAAAGTAGGTTGCATGTACGGCAACTACGAACACCTGGTCTTTGTATAATTTTTCAAGATCGTGGGCATTGATGGTTGCAAGCGGACAGTTAACGCATTTATGACCTGTGTAATCTTCAAGAAGAACCATCCTTTTCGTTGTATCTCCTCCGGCCGGCCTGACGATTGCATATGGCTCCGATAACTTATCACATGCTTGAAAGAATAAGGTAGCTGAAAAAAATATCGGGTATATAAGTCTCAAAATTTTCATATCGAAATCCGGATTAAATCATTAAAAACTGCTGGTTACCGTTAACATCAAGCCGCTTGAGGCCGGAACATACCTGCAAACACCTCCCACACACAGTATCCCTTCACGCTGCCGGCCATATGACAACGAAATACGGGTAGTGTTATAAATAAATCCGGCGCTGAACAGGTAATAATGTAATCTCTGGCTATTCACAGGGTTTCCGTAATTCCACTGATCCATTGCAGAGACAAACCATTTCGGGGAAATGGTCAGCTCGAGCAGCCCTGCCACCCAGTTGCCTTTATCCTCTTTGGTCCAGAGGCCCTGTAATTCACCCCTGAGCGAGATTTTTTTTGTTATCAGGTAAGTCATATCGGCAACTCCGGTATGTGAATAAATTGTGCCGTATTGCTGGTTATGACCTTCAACAACATCCTTATTATAGCTGATATAATAATATGTGAATATCCCCTTCCATTTTTTACCGAATTTTTTTGTGATCTCCAGATTCACATCCTGGTAATACAGCTCGTTGCTGATCTTAAAAAAAGGAGCCGTATATCCCAGGGTTCCTGTCTGGTCAATTGTAGTTGAATCATTCAGCGGATTCTTGCCGATACCATTCACCTGTGCAAAGTTCAGGGCGACAGACAAACCATTCTTGCCTCCTAATCTGGAATTTTTTTTGAACTTCAGAGTGATTGTCCCGGCAAAGCCAAACTCGCCGTTAGGCTGTGTGGCGTATGGATACATTGAAGCAAGGGCATAAGAGTGCTCGGTGGTCACCGGAGGAAGGTAATTGATGTCAAGCTGGTTGTTTGTAACCGTCCTGTCGGATTTATAGCTCATGTTGTCGATCCGCTTTGCCTTCAGTGAGATTCCAAGCCCCGTTCTGGAATAGGAAAGACTTGCAAAAAGAGCATCGCCGTTTTTATAAATGTAATTGTTGATTGCCGAGGGATCGTTGATCTTATAAGCATATTCAGTATAGAAATTAATCCCGCCGACATTCAGGTTTACCCTTCCGCCATAAGTAGCGACGTTTTCCGGTAATTTAAGTTCATATAGCTTATGATTTTCTATTACCGTCATCGACTTTCCTTTCTGGTAATCGCTTACTATACTGCCGCCGAATGTCAGTCTCACTCTGGAATCCGACATTCCGGAAATAATGTCATTCAGATAAAAATCGGCATCAAAACCCTTGACCACCCCACGGTTGTTATCTTTGAAAGCGACCCAGTAATCACGCTGTACCCCGTAAACACCTTTGAGCGTGATACCGTTTACCGGCATGAATTTTACACGTATCCCCCTCAGCGAATTATCGTACCCAAGTGTCCATTCCTGATAAGTACGCAACATCTGACCATTGCCGAACTGTTCGTAAAAGTTCCCCGCAGTTACCTCAATTTTATCATTCTTATAGTTTACATACCAGTATGGTATTCCGAGTCCGTTATATTGGATATCATAACCGATAAGAGGCGGAAGGTAGGCTTCAAATCTCAGCCCGGCTGAAAAATTCCCGATTGAATAATTTACCTCGGTAAATGCATTCATTCGTATCACTTTGCCATCTAAAGTCGAATCGGTTATTCCCATTTTGGAATCACTGAGATAATATCCCACGTCACTCTGGAAGCTTCCGTTGAGGCTGCTGTTCTTTAAAAAATCCTGACCGGTGACAGCCATCGGGAGTTGCAGATACAGTAATGCCAGTCCGGGAAAGAGGTAAAGAAATTTTTTCAAGACAATCAGGGTTTTATCGGTTAGTTAATGAAATGCAGGAGTTATTTCAGGTCTTCTCCCCTGGCCAGTTTTCTGATTTTATCTATCAGTTCAAACTCATTTCCTTCGGCATAGGTAGTGCCCTGCCATACTATTTCTCCTTTGCTGTTGATCAGAAAGGTATGCGGGATCGGTCCGACATTCAGAGCCCTTTTAAAATCGGAATTCTGGTCGAGGAGAACCACATATTCCCAACCTTTTCCATTGACAAGCGCGGCAACATCATTTGAAGAGCGTGTGTTATCAACAGAGATGGCGTAGATTTTAACACCCGTTTCCTTCTGCCATTCATCATACAGATCGGCAATACTGGTAAGTTCTTTGATACAGGGCTTGCACCATGTCGCCCAGAAATTGATAACGATCGGTTTCCCGTCGTTCGTAATATTGCCTGTGTTAAACGGATCTCCTTTGATATCCTTGATATCAACGGAAGGGATCTTTTTGTTAAGCAGTGGATTATTTGTCTGTGCAAATGCAGGAATGCACAGAGACAGGAAAAAAGCAACCGGTAAGAGTCGTCTCATAACAAGGTTAAAAATTGTAAGGGTCAAAAATAGGAATTTTTATGACACGTAAACCTCTAAAATTTCACAAGCAGTTTTCGGAAGGAGGGTGATTTTTTCCATTTCGGCAGGTACCAGCATCGTTTCACCGCGTGTCAGCGGAATTTTTTCCCGGTCATATTGAACCTCTGCGGAACCATTTACACAGATATACAGAATGAATGTATCGAAAGATGTATAATCCTTAACAAAGATTTTGTCAAAGCTGAGCAGATTCGTTGTGAAGTACGGGCAATCGACAATGCTGACTGCCCTGTTTTCCTGTTTCCGGTAGTCAGACCTGTAAGACGGATAATGACGGAAATCAATTGCTTCCAGCGCAAGGTCGGTATGCAATTCACGTCGATTTCCCATTGCATCCACCCTGTCCCAGTCAAAAATCCGGTATGTAACATCTGATGTCTGCTGGATTTCAGCAAGAAGTATCCCGGCTCCCAGTGCATGAACACGGCCGGCGGGGATGTAGAATGCGTCACCGGCCCTTACCTTTTCCAGGTTAAGGATCTCTTTGAGCGATTTTTTTTTCAGATGACTGAGATAAGTTTCACGTGTCATTTCGCGTGAAAAACCTGTCAATAGTTCGGCTCCGGGATCGGCATCCAGAATATACCCCATCTCCGATTTCCCATAACCGCTTTTCCGTCTTGCGGCAATTTCATCGTTTGGGTGAACCTGGATTGAAAGATAATCATTTGTATCTATGAATTTTATTAAAACAGGGAATTCATTCCCGTACTTTTCAAATACCTTTTCACCGACCAGGTCATCCATAAAAATCTCAACAAGCTCATTCAGTTCATTTCCCTTAAGAAATCCGTTACTGATCCTGGTTTCTGAGCCGGGTACTCCCGATACGAGCCACGCTTCCCCACAATTTTTCAGAGGGTAGGAATCCATCCCTAACTGATTTTTGATTTTCTGTCCTCCCCATATCTTCTCTTTGAAGAGAGGTTGAAATTTCATTGGATACAACCTTTCCATCAGGATGTTTTTTTATTCCGGATTCTGTTTAACTTTGAATCGTATTGGATCGTTATAAATACAAAAATATTGAATTTTAGTATGCTATGAAGGATCTGGCAGAATTCCTTCCCGAATTGATTCAACTCCGGAAAGAATTACATCATCACCCTGAGATTTCAGGTAAAGAATTTAAAACCTCACGGCTGTTGCTTCGATACTGTCAGAGATTCAAACCCGATCATATTATTGAAAAGATTGGCCGTACTGGACTGGCTCTTGTCTTTGAAGGCAAATCACCTGGGAAAACCATACTTTTCCGGGCTGAAATGGATGCGCTCCCGATTGAAGAAGATATCGAGGTATCATATTCTTCCGATAAAAAATCATTATCCCATAAATGCGGTCATGACGGGCACATGGCCATTCTGATCGGACTTGCATTCTGCCTCTACAACCAGCCCATTTCCAGGGGTCGTGTTGTTCTATTATTCCAGCCTGCCGAAGAGGTCGGGAAAGGCGCTATCGCCGTACTGAATGATCCTAAATTTAAAAAGATAAAGCCCGACTTTGTCTTTGCACTTCATAATCTTCCGGGATACGGAAAAGATTCTATCATAATCAGGGACGAGACATTTGCCATGGCTTCTGAAGGGATCTCAATCCGTCTTAAAGGTCATGCCGCCCACGCCGCCTATCCCGACCAGGGAATAAGTCCCCTCCCTGCCATAACTGATCTGATAAAAAAAATCCTGAG
>Ga0172370_10006628_pt1 | contig 14498 bp, 14 predicted proteins | sample LakKiv5m_FD_114538 | JGI IMG/M metagenome (GOLD analysis project Ga0172370, IMG submission 114538) | Freshwater microbial communities from Kabuno Bay, South-Kivu, Congo - kab_022012_11.5m | ecosystem: Environmental > Aquatic > Freshwater > Lake | place: Democratic Republic of the Congo...
GCTTGTTTGGTGGAGTTCATTTCTCTCCTCGATATTATGTTGGCTGGATTTTGGCCAGCTCGTATGCGGGCGAAGCCCGACTTGTGCCCCGCCGTCCTGCTGGAGGTAACAGGGGCGGGGCCGAGGCACTATTACGCTGCCTCTTCGCCAGATTCCTCGCCTTCTTCTTCGTCGGACGACCACATCCTCTCCAATTCGTCCCGATCACAGTCTTGTTCTTGCTCAAGATATTCCAGATACCGGTCTATGGCCTCTTTCACCATTTCTTCGACTGTGCCCTCATATTCGCTTAGGGCTTCGTACTGTGCCGCAGAGATCCCGACGTTGATGAAGCCTTCTATATCCGACGGTTCTGCATCGTCCAAATCCACTGGCTCCTCATCTTCTTCCTCTGATACGCCGGGATCGATCTCATCATCCTCATCGTCCTCAGGTTCAGCAGCCGTGGCTTTCTGTTGCTGAGGCTCTGCCTCTTCCTCGGTTCTGGACTTGTCCTGAGCCACATTTTCTTGCTTCTGAGGCTCATCACGGCCACAATCCGGTTTCGATTTTTTACCTTGAGCCTCTTTCCTTTTCTTCTGCGTTTCCTGATATGCCTTATTCCCCGAAATGTCCCCCTTTTGCACTGCTTTCAGAGTGTCGGGATCGGCATGATCCATTATAGTACGCAGCTGCTCAACTTTTCTCGGGCTACAGCCAAGCAGGTCAGCGATTTCTTTAGCTGATGCCGATCTCCCACTTTCGTTGCCGCAAGATTGCGGCAATGATTTGGCTTCGGCGCTTCTGCGATCTCCTCCCCTGGGCCTACGGCTGTCACAGAGTTGAAGAAGGTTTATGCGTTCGGAATCAGTCAAATTCCGACGATGGCATTGCAACTTGATTGCACATTGGAGCGCATCCCACTCTGTCCCTAATTCTTCTCTGATCCATACGGGAACCTCTTGAATTCCAAGGTTAATGGCTGCCTGACGTTTTGTGTGCCCATCTATGCAGGCAGGCTCGTTCTGGCCTTCCCATGTGGCCAAAATTATGGGTTGGGTAAGATCAAATCCATTGTCGCGCATATCCTGTTCGATTAATCGCAGTAGGTCTTTGTCCATCGGAAACAAATTCTCAAACGCAGGATGGGTCTTGATTTCTTTCGGGTTCATCTTGTCCAAGTTCTTCATTCCTTCTTTGCTTTTTCGGCCCGCCTGAAGGAAGGCCGGTTTGGTAGTAATTGATCGACGTCTCTGTTGCCGAATTCCACAGGCCATAATCATGAAACGACCTGACTAAGCCTCTTCTCGCTCGACATCCTGCGGAATATCTTTCTGGTTCGGTACGATTGATGTTGTGGAGACCTCCAGGGATTTCTCCCCTGAAGGCTTATGCTGGCATGTAAGATGGAATATCTGAAGGCTAGAGGAAGGAATTCTATATGCTATGTTATATCAGGTAATTAGGATTATAGCAAGGCATTTCAAGCTTTTACTCCCGCACGTCTTGTTGAGTCCCGCTGCGATCAAATCACCGCGATCTCTCGACTGCTTCTTGAGAGAGCCTGTCGCTGTGAAGGCCGTTTGAAAATTGGCTTTGAGTAAGGAAAAATCTGTGGCTGGTAGCTATCGGTATGATCTTAGAAAGGAATTGTCTGGAGGTTATGGTTTGATCTTGTGATTCGCCAAAATCGAAAAACGGTTTTTCTCTGATGTCAAATGCTCTGCTCTTTTTTCTAAAACGCGGTCGCCCCAAAATCGGTCCCGTTAGTACACTCATCGTCCAAAAAGGTTCCCACTTTTTTTACGAATCGGTTGCCGCTCCCGGATCGGCGGATGGGACGGGTTTCTGGTCATCGACTCTTGACGTTTGTAGTCCAGAGGCTGCCCTCTTTTGGAACTCAAGATACATCTCCGCGGCCGCATTAGCATGAGCCACAAGGTTCCCCCCGAGAGCCTTGAATCCCGCCATGTTCTTTTTGTTAAACAGTTTCTTGGCTGCCTCGCTTATCTTCTTCGGCAGCTTTTCCTGCGCCGTCTTGTCGTCCTCAGCCTGTCCCTTGCTGGTGATCAGGTTGTAGGCCTTGTTGATTGTCATTTTGTCCTTCCTCACGTCTTCCTTGACTTGAGGTGTGCCGCCCTTAATGATTCGCCGTGCCCTTTCTACCTTTTTGTAGTTGCAACCTAGCATGTGAGCTGTTCTGTGAGCCGACGCGGACCGTCCCTTTTCATTGCCGACATCTGTCCGTTTTGATTTTGCGTCTTCACTGCGCCGGTCCCCTCCTCGTTCCATTAGGCTGTCATAAGTCTCGATTAGCCGAAAGATCACGCCGTCGGTCGTAATCCTACGCTTGCTCTGAAGCCCCATAGCATGTTCGAGGGCTGCCGCTTGCGAATCGAAATGGCGGTATGCATAGGGAATTTCCGTAATTCCCACGTCCTCAGAGGCTTGGACTCGGGTGTGCCCGTCAATAAGCACCCTGGTATCTTGGCCTGGCCACGTGGCGAGGATGATGGGCTTCGATTCATCGTAGCCGTTCGCAGCCATGTCAGCCGTGATACGCTTCAGGAGACTCGGGTCGATGCCAAGAAGACCGGCGAATCCTGGGTGTGTTTCGATACCACTGGGATCTATTGTCCCCCGCTCATACGTCTCTCCTTGGGTGGCCCTTGCCTTCTTCGATGCCATGCCTTCGAGAGCCAACTCGTAAGCTTCAGGCCCAGGAAGGCCGTTCGCAGTGTATCTCTTGATTAACTTGGCAAGTTCCACATTTTCAGTTGAATAGCACTTCCGGCCGTCTGACCGGGTCTCAGGTCTAATCCAGCCCTCCGATTCGTACTTCTGTCGAGCCGCTTCATTCAGGCCCGTCGTACTGAAGAACTCATTTTCGCCAATAAATCCGCCCTGTACTTTCGTTTCTGTCAATACTATTTCCTCAGTTGATTCGCCATTGCCGCTGACTGTCCAGTTCAGCAGCTTCGGCGATTATTATCCCGAGGGAACCTCGGGTGCTCGGAGCAGATCGCGGACATGCGTCCAGGGTGCCAACCGCTGTGGCCCCACCGTCTGCCTACACGAGATGAATTATCGGTCGTATTTTTCAACAAGGGAGAATCTGTGGTCAATGAAAAATCAGGAAAAATATGAAAAGCTATCTGAGCAGATTTTGTCCTCGGTCTGTCCGAGCACACATGAGACTCCCTTCCGCCGAAAGGGTTCCCAACTTAACAAAATGATTTTAATACGTTACTTACTCGTGAAAAATTGACAGTAGCATGTCGTTCTCTGAAGTGCTCCCGGAGGAGGAAACCCTACCTCGGTCGAACCGTTGGACCTGACCGCTTTAGGAGTGCCTCTTTCCTTGAAGCCGGGCGGCTTGGAAAGCATACCCTTTAAGGGTATTCATCTTACCGGCCCTTGTTCCTATAGGTTAACGGGCCTTGATGTTTTCCCTTAGCTGGGTGATCTGAATGCCCAGCGAGATGCATTGTTTTCCAGCCATGCAAACAGCGGCGTCTTCAGGTTCCAAGTGCGTCTTCAGTTCATGCTGGTCCTTTTTCAGATCAACTATCCAAGCCTTTTTTGCTTCATCATACTCCACGCCAACATCGATGCCGCATTCGCCGATATCGGGATAGATTTCTCTTATCTTTTCACAGAGTTCGTTTTTATCATACATGGGCTCACGCTCCTTTCTCGACTCGGCCGTCAGATCGAATTGTTAATATCGTTCCCGAGAAAAATCCCCAGCAGCAAGGCGATAGTTCCAATTTTCGGTTTTTTGGCTTCGAACCGTCCCCTATGTTTCCCCCTGAAACCGAATAAGCATCCGGTCGCGACAGCCATGAACCCCGCCATGTTGCTGAAAGATCGCTTCTTATCCTATTTATGAGCGTAATCACCGTGTTTCCCTCAGTCAACCAAAATGTCCTTGTCGCCCCTCCCGAAAACAGCTTGCTTTGCCGGGGCATGGGAAAAGCTGAAGCCACATGCAGTTCCCCCCCTGACCGTAATGAGAGGCTTTGGCTCCGACCGTGTCCAGACGCTTGATGAGCCTTTCAACTGAAGTTTTTCCCTGGTGGTCACATAAATTGGTTTGCGTGCTTTTGTAGGGAATTATGGCGAATTCTAGGGTTCAGAACCCCTTAGCTCTCGTCTCACGTGCCTTCTCGTCTATTTCCGTGTTCGAGCAGGGGTGAACCCTCTCCCGTTGAAATAAACTCATGGACAGAAACACATGTGAAGATAGGCAGGTATACTAACTATTATTTATTACTTATCAATTTCCGCGAAGCGGGTATGCTGAACTATTCCCCTCTTCAGAAAATGGCTCAGCTGTTCGTGTGAGCTTAGGAGAAGGGATGTTTCCTCATTCTTTCTCAATGACTGCCGCTGATTGACAAAGGCTATCGGGTGGAATATGTGTTTCTTCTGTGAAAATTGGCTCCTTGTGTCCAATCACCACCCACAGCAGAGTGGCCTTCAGCCTTCGGCTTCTGGCCACCGCTGAGGGGACCGCGCATGCCCGGTGGGTTAGATATGCCTAGATTTGATAGTAAGACGTCTCTCTTAAGCCAACTCAAGAGAGGCGAACTCCAATTGGATCAGCAATTGATGCGGGCATTGGAAGTATCGGCCAGTAAACCTGACATAAGTCCAGAAGATGAGGGCTTTCCAGATTCCTACCTGACTCTAGCACTTTACAGACTCAATACCCTGCTGACTCGTATGGTCGATCTCAACGAGAGCCGATACAATCTGTTTCATGAGTACAAATTAGCGCCTGCCTGCGAGCCAGAACAGGTGGTGCCGGGAAAGAGGCTGTGCCGTGTCTTTGAGACAGCGGTAGCTCTAGCAAAGCCAAAATCGGTTATCGGAGTAGGACATTTTCTCAAGGCAATAGTAACTCTCAGTCTTGACGAACCCGCAATGGATGTCATGGGAGCGACGATACACAATACTTTCTCAGTCGAAACGCTTCTGTGGGGCATGGGCCATACGGCTTGGGAGAGTTTGAAGGAAGCTCCTGAAGTGGCAAGACTCCTCGAAGCTCTGAGAGGTCGTGATCCGGTTCAAGATCATCAGTACCTTCTCACCGTTGAAAAAGGACGCCTAGTCTTTCGTGCAGTTTCTGTGCTCGACCCATTCACCATCCAGATGCGAGACAACCCTACCACAGAATTGGGACTACTTACCCATTTCCAGGATGCTTACAGCGGCTTCCTACCATCAGAAATTCTTGAGTTGGAGGACTTAATAAATCATCCACGAGTTAAGGAGAGTGAATTACAACGCTTTTTTGAAATGCATCCTCGAATATTTAGAATGTGGGATTACCGAGATGTGCATTCCCAGGTGTTCCTCACACGCGAGGACGACGGTGACTTGATACCCGATTTCATTATGGTAGATCCGCTTCTTCAGAAATCCATGATTCTTGATTTGAAGTTACCTGCCAAGCGAGTGGTGGTTGGCACTAAGAACCGTCGAAGCATTTCAGCCCCACTGCAAGAGGCAAAGAGTCAGCTGTTGCGCTACAGGGACTGGTTCGACGATAGTCATAATAGAGCCAAAATCAAAGAGCGGTTCGGAATGGAAATATATAGACCACGCATCGGCGTTGTGATTGGAAGGAGAAGCGAATTTGAGAATGAATTCGAGCGTCAGCAAATAGCATACGACAATTCTCAGATCGAAATCGTCACATACGATGATGTACTTGAATTTGCGAAACGAAGAATCTTGCTCATTCAAAGAGCAAACAGAGACCAGACCGTCCGGGCCGCTCCACAAATAATATAGCGGGTCCTTTGAATTGAATGGCTGATACGCCGGATCAAACACGTTGGAGATCTCTCGTCAGTGTAATAGACTCTGGCCAGCAACAGGTTGAGAGTTCTTTATGGAAGACGACAATAGCAGCGACGAGAAATTGAATAAGCTCGTAGAGGCTTGGCACGCTTACGGAGCCCGGTTCACGGTCTTCATACCTCAGCAGCAGCCCGCCCCGACCACGTGGGAGCCGGATGTCGAGGAATTCGACGAGAGGGGCCGTACAAACCCGCATTACCTGAAACACTGGAAATTTTTAGCTCAGACAAAGGATTTCCTGCGAGCGCGTTACGCTGGGTATAAAATTCTCCAAGGCCCTACCCTCATCTTCGACTGCCTGATTCGCAAGTTCCAGCGCCGCATCTTCAACAAGTCCTACCAAGACCAGGACGGCAATCCCGTGTTTTACGAGGTAAACGACAGCTACGAATGGTACGAAAAGGCCATACGCATGGACATCTTTGAATGGCAGGTCGGATTTGTCTGCCGGTCGAATCTCTGTGAACGTGATTGGTGCCTGCTGAACCGCCGCAACCCCAAGAAGATCGTGCCCGTGGACATATACAGCCTGATATCCACGTTCGAGGGGATTTCGGTGGCAGCAGCCAAGACTCAAGTCGCCAAATGGTTCGGCATGAAGCTGGGGGACTTTGAGAGCAAAGGCGTCCGGCCATCAACAAGGCTCAGGCGGAAAGTGTCCAAGAAGGAGATTATGGCGGTGCTGGACCGCTACAAGAATGTCCGAACACAGCACGTCAACACCCTGATCTCAGAGCTGGCCGGTCTAATCCAACGGAGTGAGCTTGTCGAATGGCACCGGCGCATGTTTGAACAGGATTACGCGTTCCTCAAGGACCGGGCGGCCGACAACCTGTACAAGATCAAGAGTCCTGCGGTCAAAGCCTACGTGTGGCTGCTCATCCGCCAGGAGGAATTGGCCCGAAGCACGCGGGGGCCAGGGCTGGAAGTATCCGACAACGACCTTGCCCAAGCCCTCGGAGTCTCCAAGCGAACAGCCTGCACCTACCGGGAAGAATTGACCAAACTCCGCTTGATTACAGTAAAAGAAAAGAAGGGTAGCAAAATCGGTGAGTTGGTGATCGTGAAGGTGAAATACTAGATGGGTACTTCAACTTCCTAGTACGAGGCAATAAATCACCTATTTTCGGGAGCATATAAAATTACATACCATATAATATATATAGCTATATTCTATACTCTCCCCCTGCTCCCTTCGCTACCCCTCACACGAATTTATAAATATATAAGTACATCTCTTTCTCTATTTCTATCAGAGTATGAATCTCAGAGTACGAGCATAGATCCATGAACAAGATAGAGCAAAGTACCGCCTCGGAGAATCTACTCTCGAATTTAAGATCAGGTAGTACCGTAGCTCTCACGGCTCCTTTCGTTACGGATACGGAAGTCTTGGTCGGTTATGCCCTGAGTCCTGATGAGGGGTATTGTGCGATTTTTCCAATGGATAAGTTCATATCCGTATGTCCGGCTCTCTATCTCGACGTAAACTCGAAGCGCATATTTCACGGGCTCAAAAGGATTTGGGAGTTCCTTGATGATCGGGGTTTACAAACGTCTTCGGACTTGAACCGTGTAGATATCTATACAGTTGATGATACTAAATTGATGGCCTATCTTCTCGACCCTGATTCAGGGCGGGAGGTCGAGTTCGGAGAACACCGAGTACAAGCGGGTTTGACGCTCGCACATTTGACCGCCCGGTACCTCGGGGAAGATTACCCGTACAGACATACGGATATTTATGAATATGGCTCTATAGAGGCATTTACAGACATCCTCGCCTACGATGCCCGTCTCATTTACCGCCTGGCCGCCGAACTGCCCAGCCGCATGAGTAAAGAGCTGTACAAGCTTTATCGGGATCTAGAGCTTCCCTTGATGGTGGTACTCGACAACATGAGGCGTGGGGGGATTGGAGTTGACGGTGAGACCTGCGCTCGTGAGGTCAAGCGGTTGGAAAAAGAAATGGCTGCCCTTGCCCAAGAGATCACGGGCGGCGAGGAGATTGATCTCGGATCTGATCGAGACGTGTTTCGTTTCTTAATGAGGCAGGGAGTTCGATTTCAGGATCAGAGGGTCTATCAATGGGGCAGAGTCACAAACAGAGCCTTGGAAGAGATCGCTCTGCTCTATCCTCTCGTGCAAAAGGTTTTGAGTTTTAGGGACAAAGGGCAAGATCTCGTACCGCTGCGCCAAATGGCGCACCGGAATAGAGTTCACCCTGTATGGGGTCAAACCAGGTCTGCCACTTCTCGAATATACGCCCGCAATCCTGCCGTGCAAAACGTCAGTAGAAATTTGAGACACTTGTTTGTCCCTGCCCCCGGTCACGTGCTTATCAAGGCCGATTACTCCCAAGCACAAATGAGGATACTCGCTCATCTGTCGAAAGATCCTGAGCTGATGAGGATATTCACAGACCCGAATGGAGACGTACACACGGAGACCTCCCGTTGGCTTGGCTTGAACGACCGGGACGTGGCCAAGGAAATCAATTTCGCAATATGCTTTGGCATGGGAGCCGTTGCCCTATGCAACAAGATAAACAGCCTCAAGGAAAGCCAGAATCGTGCAGACTTCATCGACGTAGCCACCGCCCAGTCTTATATCGACGACTTTTATGGCAGATTCCCGAAAGTGAGAGACTTCTTTGCCCAGGAATGGGATAAGATGAAGGGACTTCCTCGGCAAGAAAGGGTTGTGCGGAGCCTTCTAGGTCGCGAGCGCAACTTTGTGCGGAGGCCTTCATCAGAAGTGGAGCGCCAATTCAGGGTGACCTGGCCGCAGCAAATCGAAGCGGATCTGATCAAAACCGCAATGTTGCGGCTTGATCGGATATTTAGAAAACGGAAGATGAAAGCTCGAATAGTCATGATGATTCATGACGCCATGTGGGTGGAGGCCCCTCATGAAGAAGCAACTAAGGTCGGACACCTGATGGGGAGAATCATGGCAACGGCCGCGAGACTGCATGTACCACTGCAAGTGGACTTTGAGGACTGAGGATACTCACCAAAGATCTCTGATCATAACCGCAAAATTGCGGCATCGCTCCGGGCTCTATGCACGAAATATCGGAGATATGATTACCATAGACGACGCGTTTGCAAGCCTGGACAAGATCTCGTATCCCGTCCTTGACCACCCTGATCGAGAGAGCAGGCACTGTCGATTTATTTTGAACAGAGGATTTGCACCGCCAAGTAGGGATGATGACCTTGCGTCTCAGGTGCGGCCTCCCTCTTAACGTATGCCAGGTAAGTTCAATCACTGTTTACGTTTAAACATGCTGGCAATATTCCCATATAGGTCATTAAGGGCGTCGGGCATTTGCCATTCTGCACCAATTTCCTTTTTCAGTTCCTCTATAAGCTCTTCTCCTTTTTGTGTGGCTGACGATAGGAGCATTTCGGCTTTGTGAAGCGGTCTAGGACCACTAGGAGTACCTCCTACCGGCATCATCTTCACGGAAACCCACGGTTTTGGCGGGCACTCTTGCTCTAACTCCGTCACTCTTTTTTTGCAGTCCTCAATCTTGGCATAAAAAATGAATAAGTCTTTAATCATATTATCCGAGAATATTACTAACTTGTCTACATTGGCCTTGAAAATATTGGTAGGATAGTCCGTGGTATAAAGCCATTCGTTCTTTATATAATTCATTGTATTATCAGGGTGCAGCCTACGGTTTGCTATTTGGTCCCAGCACTTCCTACAAATATTTCTATGGTGCATTAGCCGTAAGGTTGCCTGCTCAAGTTCACTCTTCAGTACCCTACGAAATGCACACTGGCTACGGTACTCTTCCAGTTTCCTAGGCACATAGGAAAATAAGAAACCGAGGACTGCCCCAACGATTACCCCGAGTATCTGTGAATTATACCATGCGGTAGGCATGACCCCTCCTTTGGTCTACACAGAAGGATAGTCAACCCTCTATCCTCAGCATCTTGGCCGCAAGATGATAAGCTAGGTTTGACACCATGGAACTGGAACAGACCTTACCCAGGTATATATCAATAGGTAAACCAGTCTTTGGCGAAGTCAGGACCATGTTAGCCTCTTCTGTACAAAAGCTGCATGAGTGCTTTCTGTACAGAATGGCCTTCCGACCTTCCGCAGCACACTCCCAACAGAGGAACAATTTTACAGGAAGTCCGTGCGCTTCGTCGTCAATCGGTGAGAAGGCGGGACGGGACTTGCATACATCGCATTTGGGCATAGGTGGTATATGGCTGGGGGCCTCTTCTTTCCCCCACGTCATTTCAGCATACTTGAGCAATATTTCATTGATTCTTTCGACAAAAGAATCAGCATGTGCCCCAGTGTCTAGATCATCCATACCAAACTCAAAGTGCCATTCCCCGCTCAGAATACAACTCTCACAGTAAAACACCGGGATTTTCTCCCCACTATCTATAATCATTTCCACGGCCGCAATAGCCTGCCTGTCATGCCCGAACGAGCAAGGCTGGTCTGGAAAGTCCAACATCCTGGCCTGCGCCTTCATATAGCAGGTTTCACAGAGATTGATGGTTGTGACTTCCGGCCCTTCTATGGGCAGGGGAAGCGTCATGGTGGCTCTTGCCCTTCCACAGGCGCTACACTCTGGAGCTGGTAACACTTTCTGTTTGGTCACTCTCTTTGACCTTTTCTTTCTCATTCCACCGTTAGAGGCCATTTTCCTTCTGCCCTGATCAGGCTGGTTACCTTCAAAGGGCCGTGTGTGTTATTCAAACCAACACCGCTTTTATCAGAGAACAGCCCTTTAATCCAGTCTTTAGCGACCCGTTATGGCTTGATCGTATCTTCAAAAGCCGGAATATGAGAGCACAGATCGTGATGATGATCCATGATGCCGTGCGGGTGGAAGCATGGGTGGAAGAAGAGTGGGAAGCCGTGAGATCATGGAAAGAACGATGACGACATTGGCCCCCACACTGGAGGCCAATGTGTTCAAGATCGCGGTGGGAGTTGCCCGTGTCTTTCAGAGCGCTGGCCTGCCCGTGAAAATGGTCGTCCTCCTCCATGACGGCATTTGGTTCACCTGCCCAGAAGGTCGCGCGACTGTCGCGCGGGTTAAAGAATCGATTCAAGAAATCATGGAAAATTCGGTGAGACTTTCTGTTCCCCTCAAGTTCGAGCTTGTCTCACAGGCGAATCCTCATTCAAGCGTATGAGAAGGGCAGCCCTGCACATCTAGCGTGGCCCTTTGGATTCCGTGGTTTGAAGTGGTTCCACAGGTTTTATGAGCCTTTTTGGCTAAATTCAGTGGCTTCAGCATGATGAGTTCCGTCATCTTGACTCCTAGGCCTATTGCCAGCATCCCCCTCTTCCAGTAAAGTCCACCGTAGAGTGGCAAGGAACGCATCGGAGTCATAGACTTGTCTGGTCGATCTTGTCAGGGCTAACCGGGGGCCGAACTCTGGCGCACAGATTGATGTATTTACAGATGGGTGATCACCTCTCGTTGACAAACTCTGGTCCTGGAGCATAGCGAATGAGAAAGCCCAAGAAAACTGCCGAACAGAAGTCAGCAGATTATGGAGAATTGGCGGCCAGAATCGCGGATCTTGAAACTGAATTGGAGAGCGCGAGGAAGCGTGAACATGATCTTCGCCAAACGGAGAAGCGGTATAAAGCTCTATTCGAGCATATGCTCAACGGCGTAGGAATCTACAGGCCAGTAGACAATGGAGAGGACTTTATACTCATCGATCTGAACAAAGCTGCCGAAAGGATCGAGAGAATTAAAAGGCAAAGAGTACGTGGCAAAAGAATAACCCGGATCTTTCCTACCATAGGAGAATTCGGGTTGTTGAATGTGTTCCGTACAGTGATGAAAACCGGCAAGCCCATCGATCATCCGGTGACCCGATATAGAGATGACAGGCTGGAGGGGTGGAGAGATCATTTCGTGTACAAGCTGCCGTCGGGAGAGATTGTAACAGTATATAGCGACGAGACGAAGCGCAAGCAGGCCGAGGAGGCCCTCCGTTTTAGCGAACAACGATTTCGAACTCTTGTAGAGAGCTCTCCAGACTGTATCGCCATTAAGTACTCCTCTCGAAGGTACTGGTATGTCAATCCCTCAATGGCAACACTTCTCGGACGCAAGGTGTCCGAGATCGTCGGGCGAACGGCGGAAGAATTCTTTGGTGAGGAAGCGGGTGCACACATTCGGGAGTCGGATCTCCGAGTCTTGAAAGGGGAATCAATCGAGGAGGAGCATACAAGACCAATCGAAGGGGTTTATCTGACCTTTTATGACATCAGGGTCCCGCTGCGAAACGACGAGGGAGATGTTATTGGCATTTACGAGATTTCCCGTAACATAACGGAAAGGCGGAGGATATCCTACTCCGCTCCTGTTGCCGTGGCTGAGTTCCCTTCCGAGGCCATGAAGGCGACGCTGAACAAAGCATCGTTCGCAGCAACAAGCGACAGCATCATCCTACTCCAGGGTGAAAGTGGAAGTGGCAAGGATTGGCTTGCTCGTTGGATACACGATCAATCGAAAAGATCGGAAGGCCCCTTCTTCGCTATAAACTGTGCAGCGATTGCCCCCGAGCTGGCAGAATCGGAACTCTTCGGACATGAACACGGCGCTTTTACCGGAGCACGAGGAAGGAAGAGAGGCCTATTGGAGCTTGCCGAGGGAGGCACTATCCTGCTCAACGAGATTGGGGAACTTCCCCTTGGTTTGCAATCAAAGCTCCTGACTTTTCTGGACACTCGATCCTTCTTACGGGTGGGAGGGGAAAAGAGCATTCACGTTGATGCCCGCCTCATAGCGGCTACCCACCGAGAGCTTGAAATAGAAGTAGCAGATGGCCGCTTTCTTCAAGCTCTTTACTACAGGCTCAGTGTCTTTCCGATAAGTGTTCCTCCGCTGAGAGAGCGACCCGAGGATATTGGAATCATTGCCCAAGAGATCATCTCCAAATTGGCCGTAGAAATGCAGATGCCAGTAATGCCTGACCTCGACGGCTCTCACATCTCTGCACTAAGAAGGTATCCTTGGCCTGGAAACGTCAGGGAACTGCGCAACGTCCTTGAGCGTTCGCTCATGCTCAGTGGTCACGGGCGTTTTAGGCTGTCGCTTTCTCCTTCGAACGAACCCGACGAGGAATGGACCCTGAAGGTGAAGTTTCCACCTGAGAAAAGCCTCCGTCAGGTCAACGATGGAGTTACGGAGGCTTTCTGCATTGAAGCCCTCCGTCGCACGGGCGGAAATCAGAAGGAGGCTGCGCGTCTTCTGGGCATATCTCGTGACTCGATGCATCGCTTCGCACGACGTTTCGGATTGAAGCGCGATCATCTTACTCGTATAGAAACATAATCGCGATTATCTGACACTCATGATCAACAAATATTGCCTCTGATCGAAATCGATTACGATGACGTGTCAGATGATCGCACTTTTCATCCGCCTTAAACCATCCGGCGATTCTCCCATCCTGACGCACTGCTGTCCAATTCGTTGAAATTATGGCCCATTCATATGTTGTTCCTCCAGCGAGGTTTCTGGCATAGATCCTGCTACCTGTACAGCGTCGGCACAAGGAAAAAGCTCTAAGCGCCTTGATACATGGCTTAGAGTAACGCCTAGCCGTTGGAGAGTCGGGAGTGGGCTCCCATAGAATGGAGCGACGAATTCTTAGCTGAAAGAGGACACTATCGTCACGCCCGGTTGCACAGGAGAATGACATGATCCATGAACGACAATTTGACGATCTGATCAGGGCGGCATGGGAAGTTATCGAAAGCGATTTCGACGAGGCAGCGTTCTTGAAATGGCGCAAGAAGGCACTCTCGTGCTTCACAGATATTCTGGGGCCCGACCATCCTTACACGCTTTCGTTCCAGGATTACGTTCAACAGGCCGAAGTTTTAAGCGTTCTTGCGGGCAAAGGTCTCCTCGTTGCGGCTCGAGAGCGGAGCGCAACGGAAAACATGGCCCAGTACGAAGGGCAACATGTGAAGCCAAGTGTGGGTTGCCTTGAGTCGCGAGACCACGCGCAGGTTGAGGATTACCGGATATGAGGGAATTTGTTATTCAGACGCAATTGTTCCAGAGAGGAGAGGCCTTAGGACAGCTGATTATGAAGCCGTTCCAAAAGTTTGCCGCCGTCCAAGCGTCAGGTGGCGTGGTCATGCTTTTCGCGGCTCTCTTGGCTATCATTTGGGCAAACTCACATCTTCATGAACTATATGCGCAGCTTTTCCACTCAGCCTTTTCAATTGGGTGGAATGGATGGACTCTGGACCGACCCCTTCATTTCTGGATCAACGAAGGTCTCATGACGTTTTTCTTCTTCGTGGTGGGGCTCGAAATCAAGAGAGAGGTTCTGGTCGGAGAACTTTCCTCATTTAGACAGGCAATCCTGCCGGCTGTGGGAGCCCTGGGGGGCATGATAGTCCCTGCCGGGATTTATTACGCCTTGAACTACGGAACCCCGTCGTCCCACGGCTGGGGCATCCCCATGGCGACCGACATCGCATTTGTATTGGGAGCCCTAATGATACTGGGGTCTCGAGTGCCGTCATTTCTAGCAGTCTTTCTGGTCAGCCTCGCCATTTTCGACGACCTTGGCGCGGTGATAGTCATAGCGGCCTTCTATACAGCAGAGTTGAGCACACAA
>Ga0172370_10006631_pt1 | contig 14495 bp, 19 predicted proteins | sample LakKiv5m_FD_114538 | JGI IMG/M metagenome (GOLD analysis project Ga0172370, IMG submission 114538) | Freshwater microbial communities from Kabuno Bay, South-Kivu, Congo - kab_022012_11.5m | ecosystem: Environmental > Aquatic > Freshwater > Lake | place: Democratic Republic of the Congo...
CCGGAGATCGTGGCGGCCTACGAGCAGGCCCGGGCCGAACTGGAAACCCGGTACCAGGAGATGGTGGAAGAGGCAGTGGTGTACCTCCGCAAGAAGGTGGTGGAGACGGTGCAGAACCTGTCCGCCCGTTTGAAGGAAGGCCGGATCGTCCGCAACGACACCCTGGAGAGCGTGCGCCGGGTGGAGGATTGGTTCAAGGACATGAACATCTTCGGCGACCTGCAGGTGGAGGAATCCTTGACCCAACTCCGGGCGGCGATCAACGGCACCGACTACGAAGACCTGAAGGACAACGAGCACCTCAAGCAGCAGTTGGCGGGCCTGGCGGATCAGGTGGCCGCGGCGGCCGGTAAGCTGGACGACGTGAGCACCATCTCCGGCAACTACAAGAGGCACATTGACCTGAGCTAAGCGGGAACCCGGGGCAGCCTGGCTTTCCGCATCCTTATAGGAGGCAAGATTATGGGAGCACCCCGATATTCCGCCACCATCGAATTTCCGGCAAGGTTTGTTGACACCGAGATCAAGGCACTGCTGGCGGAACAGCATGAGATAAGGTTCCAGGAACCAGACCCGCGGGAGCAAGACCACGAGCTTGAACTTGCGGACAATGCTTACGGTGAGATCGAAGTGAAGATCGTGGACGGGGTTTTCTTTTTCCACGACGGCGAGGCCCGGTACGGGGAATTTTATGAGCTGGAAGAGTTGCTGGCTGCGAAAGGAGTCCCCTTCGACCGGGAGAGCGGGATGGACTGGAACGCTCCCCCGGCGATCCGGATTTTCCGGCCTGGGCCGCCCGTTTTCGATCACACCGACTCAACCCCGGATAATTATGATGAAGTAGTCAGTGTGAGCACAATCCGGGAAATTCTCAAAGGGAAACCGGAAGACGGCGAAGAAGTCGGCCTGACCGCCTATAAGAAAATCATTGATGTGTTGGCCTACCTGGATAAGGCATTCCCCGCCTACCCGCCTTTGACGGATTTTGTGAAAGAGGAGGGCACGCCATGATCGAATGTCGAGGCCGCAACGGCTGGTTTTCTCTCCAGGAAGCCAGTGCCTACAAGATACATGATGGACAGGTGGCAATCCAGATGCAGTCGAAATCCCCTTATCGGGATATGCCCCCAATCTATTTTGCCGGACCGCAAAAAGAGATTTTGGCTCTTTTGGATGAACTGAAAGCTCAAATAGGGGAGGGTTGATGTGTGACAACCGCATGGAAAGTGGTAACTCCGGGGGCCATTGAGGCCGGCGGACGGCTGATGTTCGTAGGTTATATAAAACCTATCCCGCCCAAACCGGAACGTTTGGCCCGGACTCGCTTTATCGTCCAGGCCGTCAACGCCCACGAGGACCTGCTGGCGGCTTGCAAGTTGGCCCTGGCAGGGGCGGCCGACGACGACACCATCTTTAACGCCCTGGCAGACGCGGTCGCCAAGGCCGAAGGAAAGGAGGTGAAAGCATTATGAGTGAGGCGCATGGGCTGAACATCCGGTTTTTGGCCCAGGGGATGCTGAAGTTGGGGCCAGACCAACTTCCCCCCGGTTTTTTCGAGTGGTCCAGGGATGATCAAATCAAGTGGGCCCAAGACTTCTGGGAAAATTGCACCAGGGAAGACTTCATGAAGGCCCTGGCATATCTCGACCTCGAGGAAGACTCCGTGGCCGACTGCCTGGAGGTGGACGATGAAGAATATACCATCCTGGCCGAGACACCGGCATGGACGGCCTTTTGTTCTGAAGGGGCTCAAAAACTGATTGCCGAGGAGGGATGATGCACACGAGCAACTTCTGGCATTTCACCGGAGAGCCGGACGATCCCCGGCTAGTTTCCATTGCACTGTGGGCACCCGGTTGGTACAAGGGGCGGCGGCGTTACCCGGCCCTGGCCCCCCGGCGGAACATGCTCAAGATGGCCGAACACGCCTACCGGGTCGAGTTTCAAAAAATCCTGGACAAACTGGACCCCCAGAAGGTTTACGAAGATCTGGGACCTGAGGCAATTTTGCTTTGCTGGGAACCACCCGGCAAGTTCTGCCACCGGCGCCTGGTGGCGGATTGGCTGGAGGAGAACTTGGGCATCCAGGTGCCGGAATTGGGAGAGAAGCAGCCCTCTCTCTTTTAAGTGAAAAACCATCCCAGGGGGGCGATTATGGCAAATGAGGCGAGGGTGGCAACCCTGATGAATTGTGACCGGGCTGAATACGGGACTATCACCGTTGACCTGGACCTGCTCTCCCGGCAAATAACCTGGCTGGCCGGGTTGGGTACCAGCAGCCCGGAGCGAGACGGCATTTTAAATTTGATTGAGGGGATTCAGGATTTGGCTGATCCCTTAGAGGAGGAGGAAGAAGATGGCTAAAGCGAAACCCAAACCGAATGGCGACTGCGAAGGTTGCGGGTTCAAGAAAGGCATGATGAACAAGGTCCAGGGCAAAAAGCTCCCGGGCGGCGGCAAATGCACCTATCTCGGCGGGTTCTGTGCCCACAAGGAAGTCTGCAATAAAGAAAAGGGGGCCTCTTCCCAGGCCCCCGAAACCACTGCCCCGGACTCGCCAAAGCCCGGTAATGAAATTGAATTGTCTCTTATATACCCCAACCCTGACCAGCCCCGCAAGATTTTTCTGCGGGAGGCCCTGGAAGAACTGGCCCAGTCCATCAAGGAGCAAGGGCTTATCGAACCCCTGGTGGTGGCGCCCCGGGGCGAAGGGAAACCCTTCATGCTCATCGCCGGAGAGCGGCGCTGGCGGGCGTGCAAGTTAGCCGGACTGGAAAAGGTGCCGGTGCACATCATCCAGGCGGATGACCGGCAAATAGCCGAAATGGCCCTGGTGGAAAACCTCCAGCGCCAGGATCTGACCCCATTGGAAGAGGCCCGGGCCTTTCAGAACATGATTGACTCCGGCTACACCAAGGAGGAGTTAGCGCAAAAGCTGGGGTTTAAACAGGTCTGGCGGGTTGATGAGCGCCTGTCTCTTTTAAACCTGGCCCCCAAGTACCAGGAGGCCATGGTTCACGGTATCATCTCCCCCTCCCAGGCTTTCGAGATGAGCCGCTTAAGTGAGCCTGAAGAACAGGAACTGGTCTTCCGGAAGATCAAGGGCGGTGAGCTGCCCACCTATAACCACCTGCGGCGGTTCGTCAACGCCCTGGTGGAGGCCAGGAAGCAGACCGCTTTGTTTGCCTTGCCCAAGAAGGAAGACCTGGAAGTGGTCTCTCGCTGGGAAAAAGCCCTGGACGCGGTTACCGGCCTCGTTGTCAAATCCTTTGCCCCGGAAGACTGTCGGGTGCTGGCCAAAGTGTATCAGGGGAACACCCAGGTGAACCTGGCAAAGATCGAGCTGATTATCAGGCACCTGAACATGATCAAGAAGGCCATGCTGGAGAACGCCGGCCGGCAGGAGGTTATGCGAATGGCCCAGGGAGAAGAAACCCTATGCGAGGCGAGTTCCTTATCGACCTAACGGCAGCCAATAGCCTGGTGGAGCGGTAGCGGCGGGGGATCGAGGCGGTCACCCGCCGTTGTCGTTTAAAGAGTAAAAACCATCTTTTTTACGGCCGCACCCGTCCTGTCTGGGAATGGGGCGGCACTAACAATTTCCCCAAGGAGGAGAAGAAAAATGCAAGTCCATATCGAGCAGGATGTCCTATTGAAAGGTATCGGCAACACCCTGGGGGTGATTGACCGCCGGGGCCACATGCCTATCCTTACCCACTGCCTGTTGGAAGCCAACGGTCACGGTCTGGTCATCTCCGCCACTGACCTGGAGGTCAGTTTCAAAGGAGTTTACCCGGCGGAGGTGCAGGAACCCGGGGCCTTCACCGTTCAGGCTCACGCCCTGCACAGCCTGGTGAAAGACCTGCCTAAAGGCCGATTGGAATTCTCCGGTAATGACACTCGGGCGAAACTTGAAACCGGTGAGTCCCGGTACAAGTTTAACGTCCTGTCGCCCGACCAGTTTCCCCCCATCCCGGACATCGAGGCGGAAGGTCTGGTGGAGTTGGAGGTCAAGCCTCTGCTGGAAACGATCAAGAAAACCATCTTTTCGGCATCCGGGGACGACCTGCAATACAGCCTCTCCAGCGTCTTCTGGGAGCAGGTGGAGCATGAAGGTGGCGCCTGCTTGAGGTTGGTCTCCACCGACGGCCACCGGCTGAGTCTGGCTGAGCAGCCCCTGCCGGGGGAGGCGCGGCTGGAATTGGGTTCGGGCATTCTGATCCCCTTGAAGGCCATGCAGGTGATCCAGCGGTTCTTGACCGACTGCCCTCAGGGGAAGGTCAAACTGGGGGTCAATGATCGGGTCCTTTGCCTGAAGGCGGGTGACAAAGGGTTTTCCGTGCGGCTCCTAGAGAAGAAATTCCCGGACTACCGCCGGATCATCCCGGAAACCTGTGCGCACCATTTCACTTTTAACCGCCAGGAACTGGCAGAAGCGCTCAAGCGCATTGTCGTCCTGACCCGAGACCGGTTCCGGGGGGTGGTCTTCACCCTGTCCGGGGACTGCGCCGAACTGGTGCATGAAAACCCCGAGGTGGGAAAGGGCCGGGAGGTGGTGGACATCAGGGAAAAAGTCACGGATTCGGCCGAACCCCTGACTATCGGCTTCAACGCCCCTTACCTCCTGGCGCCCTTGGGAGTGATGCAGGGGGAAACGGTGGTGTTGGGTTGCAATGAAACTAACCGGCCGACCCGTATCACCGACCCGGCGGACCCCGGGACTGTCTATCTGGTTATGCCCATGGATATGTAGCGGGAACGGCGGGCAAACCGGGGGAGGCGATGCGTCAAGTCGCCTCCCTTTTTTTGTTGGGGAGGAAACTATGGAAGACCACTGGCTCTGGCCTTTCAAGAACGGGAACTGGAAGGAGCGCCTGATCGCCCTGAGCTATCTGGCCATTTTGTGGGGTGGCCTATCCGCTCTTTATTTGCTGGCCTGGACCCTGGCGCCCTTCTTCTGAACTTAACCTCATGGAGGGAACTTATGGCTGTCATCAGGGCGGTAATTTTAACTCTGTGTCTGCTGCTGACCGGTTGCTATGCCACCGGCGAATATGCCTGGTGGGACGCCGCATCGGGAAAGCCGGGGAGACCATATCAGGATGAACTGGGAGCTTATTACCTGGTCAGGGATCACCAGGGCAACCGCTATGAGGTTCGCGGTGGGTCCCCTGCTCCTACTCCTGCCAACCCCTTTGTCTATCAGCCGGGCTCACGTTCCTGGACCCGGCTTTATCAATGGAGCATTTACCGGCCTTACATCTTCCCCAAATGTCCCAGGAATTAAAACCATACTGAAGGAGGAAACTTCACCATGATCAAAAATTTTATCCCGAGGTTGGCTGAGAGAGGCCGTATCAAGATCGGCGAGAAGGGCGAGATGAAAACCTCGTCCCAGGGCAAGCAGTTTTCCCAGCCGAAAAAACTTGACCACATGCTTGTCACCACCATGCAGCGGGACGCGGCCGGCCGGCTGATGCCGGATACCCCTCTTATGGCCAGGCTCAAACCTGAGGGCGGTAAGATCACCGAGATCCCGGTTCGGCTGCTCTATGACGACATCGACCTGAACTTCCAGACGCGCTATGCCTGCTACCGGGGCACCCGGTGTTGGTGTACCGGCGACGGGGAAGTGGCCCATCGTCTCACCGGAGAGAACGGCAAATATCAGGAAGTCCAGTGTCCTTGTGAGCGCCAGGACCCGCTCTATCATGGGCAAGACAAGTGCAAGACTTTAGGGACCTTGCAAGTGCTCATCGAGGGGGTGGACCGCATCGGCGGGGTTTGGAAGTTCCGGACCACCAGTTGGAACACGGTGAATGCCATCCTCTCCAGTCTGGCCCTGATTAAGACCATTACCGGCGGCCCCCTGGCGGGCATCCCCCTTTGGATGGTCCTATCTCCCAAGACCGTCACTGTGCCTACGAGTGGCCAGAACATGGTGGTCTTTATTATTTCCCTGGAATACCGGGGCCCGGAAAATGAGTTGGCCGAACTGGGGTATGAACTGGCCCGTCGGCGGGTGGAACACCGGGTCAGGATGGAGACCGTCGAAGAGATGGCCCAGAAACAACTGGTGGCCCCGCACCAAGAACCGCCCCTGGAGCAGGCGGAAACGGCTCAGGAGTTTTTCCCGGAGGGGGTGGTAGAGGATCAGAATATCCACACCGGGAGAATAAAGGACAACCCGGAACCGGACACAGCCCTGCCCTCAGCCACAGAAGAGGTGAACACGGGGAATTCCTATGCTTCCCCTACCCCTCCCCAGGATTACCCTCAGGAGGCCGAAACGAAAAATGGTGGGGCTAAAATACCAGACCCGCAGGCCGCCGAAACCGTCCCCCCGGGCTATGACTGGCCGGACCGTGGCGAAGGGTTGCAGGCAACCGAAATTCCCTCTGAAAGTAATGGGGTCATGCGGGTGCAGATCGGGCCGGAGGAGCTGGAACCGCCGCAATCTCCCGCCAGGGGCAAAAAGACGCACCTCAAGCCGGTTCAGGCCGACGGGGAGGGCAAGCCCTCCCTCTTTTAACTCGCTACACAAACCCTTATCCAGGGGGAATCGGCCCGCCACGAGTCTCAGGTGAAGTCGATTTCCCCTTTCTTTTTCCCAAAACCCTGAAAAACAGCAGAGAGAGGAGAACGCTATGGATAACCCGCAATATTCGTTTTCCCGCCTTGACCTTTATGACCGTTGCCCATGGGCGTTCAAAACCGCTTACCGGGACAAAATTCCTCGGGCCCAAAGCGAGGCCTTGCAAACCGGCACGGTCATTCACCAGTTGGTTGCCGACTACCTGGGCCGGCTCATTGCCTCAGCTCAACTCACCGACTGGGAATGGGCCCGGGGCGCCACCCCGAAAGAACCCGTTGCCCAGGTGTCCGAGATGGTGGAGATGTGGGAAAGGTTTTACCAGACCTTCACCCTGCCCCCGGCCATGGACACCCCCGGGGTGGAAAACAGGTTGGCCTTTGACGCTGACTGGCAGCCCTGTGAATTTTTCTCCGAGGCGGCCTATTTTCGCATGGTTATCGACTTCCACTTCCGCCAGGAGACCCTGGGGGTCATCATCGATTGGAAGACTAACCGGGCGATGCCGCAGACGGTGGAGAAAGACCTGCAACTCCGGACTTATGGCTGGGGACTGAAACAAGCCCTCTACCCAGAGATTGAGGAAGTGCTGTTGCGGCTTCACTTCCTGCGCTATGGCAAAGAGCGTGAAGTGCTGCTCAGTTCCCAGGACCTGGCCGGAGTACCGGATGAACTGCAAGCACGTATCGAGGTGATCAAAACTGACCAAACCTTCACCCCCACCCCCGGGTCTTTCTGCGGTTGGTGCGGGCTCACGGCTCACTGCCCGGTCATGGCCCAGGCCCTGGTGCCGGCGGAGGTCCTGGCCCCGGCCACCCGGGAACAGGCGGGGAAAGCCGCCTCCTTACTATTAACCCTTCAAAATCTTGAGAGAGAACTGGCTTCCCGGCTAAAGGAATGGGTTAGACACCACGGTCCGATTGCGGTGGGCGACCTGGTTTACGGCCCCACTGAAATGTTTTCTTATGATCTGGATACCCGGGCAGTGGTGCAATTTCTCCTGGAGGCCGGACTGGACCGGGAGGCCGTCTGGCCCCTCCTGAACCTCACCAAGACCGGCCTGGAGCGGGGTCTCAAAAAGCTCCGGCGGCAGGACCTGCTGGAGCAGGTTCTGGTCAATGCCACCGCAAAAATGACCGAACGCATTGACTTCCGCAAGGCCAAGGAGGAGTTGTGAAAATCATCGACATTACCATTAGGCAATTTCTGGGTCTGGAATCTCTGGACCTCCACCTCCAGGCATCCATTAATGTAATCATTGGGGAAAACGAAGCCGGCAAGTCTTCAATCCGGGACCGCCAAGTGGCAGGGGAGGCGGCGCAATGATTGCTGAAGGAGGTTTTTATTATCTGCATACCAATGGCGACCTTATCTGGAAACGATTCCGTCCTGAATACGATTCCGATTTTGTAAAGAGGGTTTGGGTCGTGGACGCCGCAGATAGAGGCTGTGCCTGGATAATCGCAGTGGAAGCCCTTGCTTTAGGGGCAAACAAAAGCCGTATTGATGAATTGGCCCATAAATGGGGCCTAACTGATGAGGACGCTCAAGAATTTGCTAATCGGGCAAAATTACAGGTCTTCAAGGATGGCAGTAAGTGGTGTGCCACCTTTGCAGATTTCATTAATCTTCAAGAAAGCCAGGCTGGTTTCGGAAGTACAGCAATAGAGGCTCTTGCAGAGCTCGCGAAGCAGGGGCTTATAAGGAGCTAAACAACAATTTAGCGCCGGGGTCCCTTTGGGGATCCCGGTTTTTTACTTGGTGCTGGTGGCCTGCCCATTACAGGGATGAACACGCACAAAAGGCCAGGGCCTCAAAGCCCAATTTTCAACGCACCAACACGGGAGCAAAGTGAACTGAGCGGGCCGACGCTTGAAAAAGGGGTGCTTTGTCCTTCGGCCATGCAATAGATAATCATAGTTTGCCGTAGTTATATTGGCCTTTGATGCTCGTATTGAGAAAAATCCCCTTTGAATCTGCCCTTTTAAACTCCTCGAACACCCATTCCTCGACTTCGTAATAGACGTAGGTCTCGCCGGATTTCACAAACCGCACGTGCAGTTCCCGAGTAGCGCAATCGTATCCTATGGCCTCGACATTGGAGGAATCGACAAAGATCATCTCAGGCATATCAGCTCCCCTGTTTTTCTTCCTCAGGCTCCTGGACGACAGGAGAAATCGATTGGGCGCGCCAGTTTGCAAGTGCTTGTGTGTATAGTTCTCCAGATGGACGCTCTGCGTTCTGCCATGTCTCCGGAAGCTTAGGATCGTCACCAACAGGCTTGTTCAGAGCTTTGCGCACCCGTACGCGAGATGGAATGGCCATCGCTTCCCCGAGGAACAGTCCTTCGCCGGTGCGAAGGGATGGCAGGAGATCCGCAAGACCTCCAAGGTCATCTGGTAAGGCAGCAGATACCTTTGCACGGTCGGCAGAGTTGGTAACACGTAAGGCTATCATTGACCCGCATTGGCTCAAGACGGAACTATCGATCTCGGACGGTCGCTGGGTCACCAGAGTAAGGCCAACTCCATATTTTCTGCCTTCCTTTGCGATCGTGGAAAGAGTGCGGTGAGCCGGTGTATTCCCTCCTTCGGGAAGAAAAAGATGAGCCTCATCGATAACAACGAGAAGAGGCTGTTGGCGACCGCCGACAGAAAGATCCTGCCCCCAGAAAAGGGTGTCATAAACGACGCGTAGCATCGTTCCGACTATCGTCGACAGTATCTCCGATGGGAGACCAGACACATCGAAGATTGTGATTTGACGATCGTGTCCAACCCAATCGTGAACGAGGTCGTCAAGATCCGACGTTATCCGACCGTCGTGATCCGGTTCATACCCCCTCCCAGGACTGAACAGGAAAGCGAAGCGGCCGTCACGCAGTCGGCTTCGCATGAGGTCCAAGTGCCGTTCAATATTCCTCTTGCGATTGTTCTTATAGGGAGGCTGGTTGTATGGACTCGCGATAGGATATCGGTCATGGATCAAAGTGCCAGGATTACCAACTTGTTCAGCTGGATAAGCGTCCTCTTCCTTCTGATTGGCACCGGTGGTCTTGAACGTCTTGCGTTCTACTTGATCGAGTTCATACCAAAGTCGCTTGATGCTAAATGGCACGGGCGTATCAGCCGTCAGAGTCTCGCTGGGTGGCGGTGTCCGTAACATTGCAGCGGAAGAAGTCTTCAGGTCAAGAACCTGCTCTCGAATTGCAGCTTCATGATTGGGCTGTAGGCCGCCTAACGTCATCATTTGTAGTTCATCAAACGGCAGAGCCCAGAAGGGCACGCGAAGATGGTGCTCTTTTAGTTTCTCGTTCGGTCTGATCCGAAACACACGCGCCTTATCACCGAGAGCGGTCGAATATTCCCCGTGAGGATCGATCACAATAACGCGAGCTGAAGGAAAGGCACCGTTGGCGATCGTATCAAGCAGGACAGTGACAAGATTTGATTTTCCAGCGCCTGTCGATCCAACGATGGCGCAATGCCGGCTTACAAGCCCTGCCACGTTTAGATCTGCGGATATCCCGGATGCAGCGGCAATAGCACCTACCGATACCGTTCCTTTCTTCGATTGAGACCATCCATAAATAACTTGTAGGTCTTCGTTCGTGACGATGTGAACCTCGTCGCCCACAGTTGGGTATTGCCCAACCCCCCGTTCAAATTGTGCGCCGATGGATTCGCCAAATAGAGCGACGGTCATCCATCGATATCCTGCGAGGCGTTCTGTGGTGGAAGTTTCAAGAGCTCTTCCACGATTGGTCTCATCGATGTTGGTAGGCGCTGCGTCGGCGCCTACTTGAGTGCAAACAGCATAAAGCTGGGTGTAGCCCAACGGTATCCGGAAGAAGGCCCCAATTTGACCAACCCGGTATGATTCGCCTTGAATCATGACAAGGGTCGTGGGCATGTCCTCCCGCAAGCGAACGCGAACGACCCCTCCGCTCACAGAAGCGACCTGACCAATGAATGTTGGATCGGATAGGGCCATTTAGGTCACCTCAGCGATCGCTCATGGAGCGCAGAAATTCGCAAAAGTTTGCGAAATTCCCGAGCTTCATTTGCCCGTTCTTCGGTTGCGGGTCTGCTTCGGTTTTTTTCGCCAGTTCAAATGCGATATCGACAAACGGCGCAGGCTCATTGAGCCTCCATTGAGCACGGCGACCGCCGATCATGCCGGTTTTCGGCCCGATTATGATAAGATTCCGCTGTGTGAGAGCGCGCCTGATTAGATCGTGGTCATCGGCGAGCTCTTCAAACTGAAAAGAGTAAACATGTGTGCGAGGTCTATTTTCGATAGCAGAGAAGATCACGTTATTGATGTGTTCATCGCCAAAACTGAAACCACTTGTGATAAGAAGCGCGTCGTCCTGATCGAGAAACCGGGCAAGTCGGTCGATAAATGCGGCGTAGGGCTGCTGGCGGGATTCATCGTACTTATGAAAAGATGGGAGAATCATTTCGCCTGAGGCATCTGGTTCGCCGCGTACTATGCGGGCCCGTCCGTCTTGATTTTCGCGTCGCCATGTGACCGATCCATGCATCTTCCAAAGGCGAATCCAATTCAAGCCGGGAGCAGTCTCTGGCCTGCGAAGGCTATCTGGCAGAAAAAACGGCCGATAGCAACCAACAAAACCGTCAAACAAGGGTATCCGCTCGGCCTCAAAAGCCATTTCAATAAGCACATCATAATTAAGCGTGAAAATCTCAACGGGGTTTTGTCTAGAAGTTCTTGCAAGCCAACGTGCGAGCAACCGGTGCGGCGTCTCTTCGGGGATTAGATTCCTGTCTGGATTAGCAACCTTTGCTATGGTACGCCTTACCTTCTCCTCGAATTTAGCAATTCCCTTGTGGTCAAGGCCCAGAAGCTTATCTTGTTTTCCCATTGCTCCGAGCATCATTCTAAGCCGTGACAGAATGGCCTCCACATTTGGGGATCTTCCATCGCTCTCACATTGCGCCTCCACCTTCGTCCACGCCTCTTCGTATTCCTTGCCAAGGAGCTTGACTTCGGAAGCACAAGTCTGGGTTAGGCCCGCAACGGCTGGTATGAGCGGTTTTTCCGGCTTCCCTCCCTCAGGATGAATCGCCATTACAGAGCAAGACGTCCCCGCGCCAAAGAGAAATGCAATGGGTTTGTCGTGACGCGCCAAGTGATCACGTAAGTCGGCAATTGTTTTATGAGCATCGTGTGAAAACATCAAGTTATGCCCTCCCCGATACTTGAACGTCGAGTTGACGAATGCCGTCAAGCAAAACACGCATTGCTCGACAGTCATCTTCGTTGTAATCGAGGATGCGCCGCCGAATGGCAGGATCCCCCGTCTCGACCCAGCGATGAAACCACTCGATTGAAGCTGCGCCAGACGGATGAGTATCACGCCAGGAAAATCCGAGGTACTTAGCGAGGGTCTTGATAGAGAAATCGCGTGTTGGCCACTCGGTCGCCTTCAATACCACGTCAGAATAAAGATCGACAGCCCGCTTCGGGTCAAACAACGCCTCGATTTCAGTCTCGGTGCAAACATGGGGATACTTCTGGCGGAGCTTTCGATAGATCGTCCGCTCGTATTTTGAATAGTAATAGATGGTACAGGGTTGTGCCGCTTGTATATAACGCCAAGCCTCGGTGAATGCGCGTTCCTCCGACGCGGGTGTGGGGGCATCAGCGAAAAACGCAATGAAGTGTTCGCTTCCATTGACACCGCCTCGACGCTCGACGAACCCATGCAGATAACAAACATCGCGGAAGGGGTCGACCTCGATGTCGAAGAACAGCTCTATATCTGAAACTGACAGAGTTACAGGTGAGCGAAGATATGGCTTGCCATTTTCTTTGGTCAACAGCTTCGCACGCGCATTCATCTTTTCGAGGGTCGAAGGGCCGATGCCTGCAAATACCGTCTTTCCTCCGGTTATAAAGTCGGCTGGATTGATATCCGCGAGTTCGCGGATCGAAGATATCCTGCCGATCATCACCTCACGCTTCGAACGACCAAACTCGGGAATCAGCGTGAGATCGTTTGTCGCCTCAAGGCTCTTGATACAAGCAGTGTACCACACACAGTTTTTGCATGTGCCCGAACTATAGGCCGGCCGCGTTTCGGCTTCGCGGCTCGCGATACCTCGCGCCTCGTTAAGGTACTCTTGGTAGACGTCCCAGAGCCGATAGGGATTTCTCCCCCCATGCAACACCATGAAGTCGTAGGGGACTTCTTCACCTTGGATATCCCAGATGAAGCCCCGGCGGCCAGCCGAGCGCCCGAGCCGCTCCAGGATGTCAGTGTAGAGAGCGAGCTGCACGGCGTAGTGCTTCTTGGGCTTACCCCCGCCCTCGTCACGGGCTCCCTCCTCACCGGCACCTGATTTAATGTCTCCAGCAATGTAGCCGGCCCCCTCCTTCCGCAACAGGTCAGGATCACCAAGCAGGTCGCCTACGTTGATGCGCCCACCATAGATTAGCGGCTCATCACGATCCATCGCTTCGAGGGTCCATCGCTCCTTCTCAACACCGGAGTACATGGAGAGATCGATGAAGGGCTCGCCAATACCCGCGACGATTTGTTTCTCGTGCACTGCACCACGCTCCCACAAGAGCTGCAAGAAAGGGCTCACCTTGTCGCGCTCGGCCGGGTCGGCGAACAAATCCATCGCTACGCGATGGGGGCAACCCACTAGATCGTACAGCATTGAAGCGGTAATCAGGGAGAGTGGGGAGGTGCTGATTGTAGACATTTTACCTTTTCTCGAATCAGCTCTTACACGTGAACTTCAGTTTTTGCGGCTGCCCAGTGACTGTCTACGCAACTTAGTCAAGAGACTATATTTTAATCTTGGAAAGGTTCCTCTATTATTGCCCAAATGTCATTTGGGATGCATGATAGCACGAATTTCCAAAAAAAGTAAATTTCCAAAAAACTACGCATAGTTCACCTGTGAATGGAAAAGCAATATGGGACCAGTAATGGCCATTGAAAATGGACCCACCCGATTAATTGTTGGTGATCCCCCCATGGGCGGAGACACCATGGGCGGAGATATGTTGACTATGAGGTCCGTTTGGGATTATAGGTATATTCAGGTTCACCCCCAAATTTAATCAGGTTCCTTTCGACGCAGGACATTGGGTCACCACTTCAGGGTTTAAGGATAAATACTTAGGAAACCGTCTGATCAATGATTCGCGATCTTGGGCCATATAGCACACGAAATACATCGAAAGGGGCTCTCCTTGAGGAGACAGCCCAGCTTCTAAAGGCATTGTCCTCGGGATTTTCAATTAGCGAGGTCCGCACTCAAGCACTTGATGGCTCAGTGTTTTATCAGCGAGCCCGGGCTTCCCGTCAGAGGATATGGCGAATCCTACATTACCGATTTCTTGCGCAGGGGGCCAAGTGGATAATTGATGACCTGAAAGAGTCATCTGAGAACGGGCGACATAACCCCAATTTTATATCGTTGGTATACCTTAATTACGCCCTTCGTGATCATCTAACGTTTGATTTCGTCACCAAAATAGTCTGGCGATATTGGTGCGAAAGGCACCAGTATGTTTATCGGGATGACGTTCTTTGGTTACTCGACAAGGCTGCCGATACTCAGAAACAAATTAGCCGTTGGTCTGAGAGTTCAAGGCGTAAGCTTGCCGGAAGTATTTTAACGGCGTTACGGGATTTTGGACTTTTCAAAGGAATCCAGAAAAAAGAAATCCTACGACCTTTGCTGCCGCTTCCGACCGCAGAACATCTTCTCCGTATATTGACAGCCGAGGGATTACGTGGCAACGAGATACTTAACGATCCCTCCTGGCGGCTATTTCTACGGTCCACAGACGAAGTGGCGGTGTACCGCATCCGGTTTTCTGGACACAAGTTTTTATTAAGCCGCCCGAGATAGAGAG
>Ga0172370_10006638_pt1 | contig 14489 bp, 13 predicted proteins | sample LakKiv5m_FD_114538 | JGI IMG/M metagenome (GOLD analysis project Ga0172370, IMG submission 114538) | Freshwater microbial communities from Kabuno Bay, South-Kivu, Congo - kab_022012_11.5m | ecosystem: Environmental > Aquatic > Freshwater > Lake | place: Democratic Republic of the Congo...
CAAGGGGCCGGCCTATGACGCACAGACAGTTTACAAAGATTGGGGATTCAACCTTTCCAACATAGAGAAACATATTGAAATTTTCCAGGGAACAGCCGACCTTTTCATTCCGCTTAAATTCAGCGAATATTTGGCAAATAACGCAAAAGATGTCCGGCTTAACTCCATCGAAGGTCAGGGCCATTTTTATCACCTTGCCTATGGTTATCAGATGCTTAAAAAGGTGAAAGAACTTTTTTATAATTAACGAAACACATCACGCGTAACGAATTTTCAATGACATGTTGACCCAATGACCAATGTCCAATGACCAATAACTAATGTTCAATGTCCAATGACCAGTGACTACTTGATCCATATCGTCTTTATATTCACGAACTCCTTGATCCCGTATTCCGCTAATTCCCTGCCATAACCCGATTTTTTGATACCTCCGAACGGAAGCCTTGGATCTGATTTTGTCAGACCGTTCACGAACATGGCGCCCGTTTCCACCCTGCGGGCAAAGTCTTCGCCACGTTTTAAATCCTTTGTCCAGACACTTCCGCCAAGACCGAATTCCGAATCATTTGCCACAGCAAGAGCCTCTTCCTCCGAATGTACGAAAATGATGCTGAATACCGGACCGAATGTCTCTTCATGATATACCGGCATTCCTTTTTTGATTCCGGTGAGAATGGTGGGGAGATAGTAGCATCCCTTACGTTCCGGTCTTTTGCCTCCCGCAACTAAAGTTGCTCCCGCTGCGATCGATTGCCGTACCTGTCTTTCAAGTTCATCGACGAGATCGACACGGGCCAGTGGACCAATCTGTGTCTCTGCATCCCCTGGATCTCCGATCTTCAATTTCTCAATTTCCTGTTTGAGCCGGTCTGTGAATTCCTCACCGATTTTATCCATCACGATAAATCGTTTTGCGGCGATACAGCTTTGTCCCTGGTTGATCATCCTGGCTGTGATTGCTGTTTTTACCGTAATTTCCATATCGGCATCCTCCAGTACGACAAACGGATCCGATCCGCCGAGTTCAAGAACGCTTTTCTTGATATGCCTTGCAGCAGCGGAAGCAACCTGGGCGCCTGCTGCCTCGCTCCCGGTGAGGGTTATAGCAGCAATAAGAGGATTTGAAATGACTGACTCAACCCCGGAAGATGGTATCATCAGTGTATTGAATACGTTCCTGGGGAAACCTGCTTTTATGAACAGCTCTTCTATAGCCAGGGCACAACCTGGAACATTGGATGCATGTTTCATTACCGCAACATTGCCGGCCATTAAAGAGGGAGCGGCAAACCTAAATAATTGCCAGAAGGGAAAATTCCATGGCATGATTGCAAGGATCGTCCCAAGCGGTTGAAAGACAACAATGCTTCTGTTGGCATCCGATTCGATCTCCTGGTCCCTCAACAAAGTGGCTGCGTGATCAGCAAAATAATCACAGGCCGTAGCACACTTCTCTATCTCGGCCTTCGATTCCCTGATGATCTTTCCCATCTCTTCTGTCATAAGACGGGCATAGGAGTCATTATCCTTTCTCAGGATCTTTGCAGCATTTCTGAAGAGACCGGCTCTGTAATCGAACGAGGTATCTTTCCATCTCTTCCATTCCTGATGAATGATGGAAACGATATGGTTTACCTCTTTTGGAGTATGTTCCCTGTACTCCCTGATCAGGCTGTTTGTTGCAGGATTAATGCTTTTCATGTATAGGATTTATCTGCCTTATCAATGCCCGAAACAATATCTTAATCCGAAGTTCAGACCTGCATAAAAGTTGTGTGATGCCTTATATTCTCCTTTATTGTTCTTTAATCTCCAATCTGTAGCATTGATGTCGGTCAGTCCATAAGCGGTAGAAATACCGATATTAAAAGCAAGGCGGTTAAAAAAAATAATGTCAAGTCCGAGATCAATCCTGGCCATTAAGTCGAAACTTGAGTAACGATCTTTGATATCATTCTTGGAAACATCTATGGAATCATGAATTTCAGGATTATAAAACTTTGGAAGGGGGACCCCGTTTTTCAGATAATCCTGTTTTGCCGAACTTAGAAATGCAAACTGGGGTCCGGCAGCAGCGTAAAAACGCAGCACTTTCCCTCCGACACTCATCCTGATCATCAGCGGTACTGTGATATAATTTAGTTTTATACTCCTTGTAACAGTCGGATTGTTTTCCTGATCAAAGTAATTCTGCCCCATCCTGGTATAGCCAACTTCCATCTTCAGGCCAAACCAGTTGAAAAAATTATACCCCAATTGAAGGTTAACAGCGCCTCCAAGTGATTTATCATATTCCCAAAGTGTCTGTCCATAAGTATTTTGGTTTTGAATAAAAATGGCATTGTAATCACCCCCAATGCCGATAGAAAATCCTTTTTGTGCCGATACATGAATAATGCCGACAAATAAAATTAAGATGGCAATAAATAAACTTCTTTTCATGGTTCTTTGTTTTAATGTAAGGCAAACTTAGAAAGAATTTTCAGAAAACCAGCGGATTATTAACTACTAATGATATCATTTTTTTTTACTCCTCATTCCTCATACTTAACTCTTAACTTCTTCCTTAGAAACTCTCCCGTATAAGAACTCTCGACATTAATAAGATCTTCCGGTGTTCCTTCAAAAACGACGTTACCACCTTCTTCACCACCCTCTTTACCGAGATCGATGATCCAGTCGGCACATTTGATCACCTCCTGATTGTGTTCTACGACAAGGATCGAATGTCCATTTCCGATAAGTGATTCAAAGGCAATAAGCAACTTATGAATATCGTGGAAATGAAGCCCGGTGGTAGGTTCATCAAAAATAAACAGCGTCGGATTTTCACTCCTGCCTTTTACAAGGAAAAAAGCCAGCTTGATGCGCTGTGCTTCACCACCTGAAAGGGTTGATGAGGATTGTCCCATCCGGAGATATCCGAGTCCTACATCCTGCAAAGGTTTCAGACGCGCCAGGATCCTTTTTCCATGTGTTGTAGGCTTCCCGTCATGTTGAAAAAATTCCATGGCCTGATCGATCGTCATATCAAGGATATCTACGATGGTTTTATCGTGATATTTGATATCAAGTACCTCCTCTTTAAATCGTTTCCCTTTACAATTCTCACAGGTAAGGTACAGATCAGCCATGAACTGCATCTCAATTTTTACGAAACCCTCCCCCTGACACTCTTCGCACCGGCCGCCTTCTATATTGAATGAAAAGTAGCCGGGTCTGTATCCACGGAGTTTTGATAACTGCTGATCGGCGAAAAGATCCCGGATCTCATCGAAGGCTTTGATATAAGTCGCCGGATTCGACCTGGATGAACGGCCGATAGGGTTCTGATCGACTAGTTCAACGGATCCGATGCGGTTTATATCACCGGACAGACGGTCGAATTTCCCGGTTTTTTCACCATAACCGCCATAAATTTTTTTCAGCGCAGGAAATAAAATCCGTTTCACCAGGGAAGTTTTGCCGGATCCGCTGACACCGGTGATTACTGTAAAAATATGCAATGGGATACTGACATTGATATTCTTCAGGTTGTTCTCTCTTGCTCCTTCTATCAGGATACATTCTTTCCATTTACGCCTTATTTTGGGCATTTCGATCGAAAGACTTTTCCCGAGATACCTGCCTGTAAGGCTCTTCATGTCTTTTACCAGTTCATCAAATGTCCCTTCGAATACGATTTCACCCCCCTGGTTTCCTGCAAGAGGACCGATATCGACAATACGGTCGGCTGCACGGATGATCTCCTCGTCATGTTCGACTACGATAACCGTATTTCCAATTTTGCGAAGCTTCTGTAACACTTTGATCAGGCGCTGGGTGTCCCTCGGATGAAGACCAATGCTCGGTTCATCGAGGATGTACATCGATCCAACCAGACTGCTTCCAAGGGCGGTTGACAAATTTAGCCGCTGCGATTCCCCACCGGAAAGGGTAGAGGATAACCGGTTCAGTGTCAGATAACCTAAACCTACATTATTTAAAACCTCAAGACGGTTGTTGATCTCAATAAGAAGACGGTTTGAAAGAACTTTTTCATACTCTGAAAGATGTAAATTTCTAAAGAAAACCGTCAGATCACTTATAGGTATAAGCACAAGTTCACTGATAGATTTGCTGTGGATCCTTACATAAGAAGCATCTTTCCTTAACCTGGTCCCCTTGCATTCCTGGCAAACGGTTTTTCCTCTGTATCGCGACATCATAACCCGGTATTGAACTTTATAATTCTGGCTTTCAACGTACCTGAAAAATGCATTCAATCCTTGAAAATGCGAATTCCCGGTCCACAAAAGGTCTTTCTGTAAAGCCGTCAGTTCAAAGAAGGGTTTGTGAATGGGAAAATCGAAACGGTAAGCGTTCATGACAAGCTCATTTTTCCATTCTCCCATCTTTTCACCTTTCCAGCAGGCAATGGCATCATTGTAAATGGAGAGGCTTTTGTTTGGTATTACAAGATCCTCATCAATTCCAATAACACTGCCAAATCCCTCACAACTTTTACAGGCGCCATATGGATTATTGAAACTAAACAGGTTTTCAGAAGGTTCTTCAAAGACCATCCCGTCCATCTCAAACTTGTTTGAAAATGTTCTCCTCGTCTTTATTCCCGATGCGGTCTCAATCATACAATAACCATGACTTTCGAAATAGGCAGTCTGGATTGAGTCGGCAACGCGGTTCGACAGATCAGGATCATCAGTTTTAAAGGAAAAACGGTCGATAAGTAAATAAAGATCCTTAAACGCTTTATCTTTTAATTGTCCGATATCTTCCATCCTTACCAACTCTTCATCAAGCATAATGCGTGTAAAGCCTTGCTGCATGAGGACCTGACATTTTTTCTGAAGATTACCGTTAACAACCGAAACCGAAAGAGGAGCGAAAATGCTGACATTTGACTCTTCTCCCAGCGAAAAAATATAATCTACTATATCGGAAACAGTGTCACGGCGAACCGCATTTCCTGAAACAGGGGAGAAGGTCTTTCCAATCCTCGCGTATAATAATTTAAGGTACTCGTAGATTTCAGTAGATGTCCCAACCGTTGACCGTGGATTTAAGGTATTTACCCGTTGTTCAATTGCAACGGCGGGAGCAATCCCTTTGATGTAATCAACTTCCGGTTTACGCATCCTCCCCAGGAACTGCCGGGCATACGCGCTCAAACTCTCTACATACCTCCGCTGACCATCGGCATATAAGGTGTCGAAAGCCAGGGAGGATTTTCCCGAACCCGACAAACCGGTAATAACCACCAAATGATCCCGGGGAATTGCAAGGTTAATATTTTTCAGGTTATTGACCCGGGCTCCCTTAATGATAATATAATGCCGCGGATCAAGTGTATCTATATTAGTCATTTAATCGCTGCTGCCAGAAAAAGCGACAAAATTATGAAGAAAACTTGCTTTTTTGTTTTTTTTATTTACATTTGTGCAACCAAATTACCGGAAATACGTACTTATAATTATTAACCCGCGCACTTTTTCCTTGCGCCTAAAGTATAGGAGGGATTCTATCGGTTAAATATCTACTCTTTTTTAACTAAAAAGGAGACCCAATGAAAGCCCACGTCATTAATGACCAGGAGCTGATTGGCAGATATTTAGCCGGTCATCAATCCGCCCTCGAAATACTTATCCATCGTCACAAGAATCGCATATTTGCTTATATTCTGATGATCGTTAAGGATAAGGATTTAGCAGAAGACTTATTCCAGGATACCTTTATAAAAGTCATTAACACCATCCGTTCAGGTCAATATAAGGAAGAAGGTAAATTTATTCAGTGGGTGATGCGTATTGCCCACAATCTAATAATTGACTATTTCCGCAAAGCAAAACGCATTCCTATTATTGAAAACAGTGATGAATACGATATCTTCGATAAAGTCAGAATACCTGTAGAGTCGGTCGAAGAACACCTTATTACTGAACAAATCCATCGGGATGTCAAAAAATTGATCGAATATCTCCCAAAAGAACAAAAAGAGGTTCTTGTGATGCGGCATTACGGGGATATGAGCTTTAAAGATATTGCGGAAGTCACCAATGTCAGTATCAATACGGCTCTTGGACGAATGCGTTATGCATTAATAAACCTCCGCAAACTGGTAAAAGAGAAAGAAGTCATTCTTTCTGCCTAGTTCATAACTTTTTTTTCCTTGTTGTAAAATATCCCTTTTCCGGTAACGTTTCATAGGTATGAATCTGTTGATTAACCAAATCTGTGCCTATGAAGCGAACCGCTACGATGTATTATTTAACATCAAAGGGAAATGTAAATTCTTCCGACAAAAGGAGGAAAAGACATGAAATGAGTCCCAGCGAATCGGTGATCAGGAATATACTGAATTACTCAAAAGCATTATCTGTGTTCAGTACTCCGGAAACCGGTATCATAAATCTGGTGATGAATTGAAAGAAAAAAACCCGCTCGATGGCGGGTTTTTTATTAAATGCGTTCTTCTTTGATACGTGCCTTCTTTCCCTGCAATTCGCGTAAGTAAAAAATTCTTGCTCTTCTCACAACCCCGCGCTTGTTTACTTCGATTTTCTCAATGAAAGGAGAGGTCATTGGAAAAATTCTTTCCACGCCAATATTCCCGGAGATCTTGCGAACAGTAAATGTTTCATTAAGACCTTTACCCGCTCTCTGCAGAACCACACCCTGATATGTTTGGATCCGTTCTTTGTTTCCTTCCTTGATTTTATAATGTATAGTGACGGTATCTCCGGCTTTGAACTGAGGAAATTCTTTCTTCTGAATCATATGACCCTCAACAAAGTTCATAATCTCACCTTTATTCATTGACTTCGCTAATTAAACAGGTTTGCACTAAAAAGTTTGCAAATATACCAAATTATCTCAAACAAATATGGTCTTTCAGGAATTTTTTATTACAATTGGCTTTTACCGCCTACTCCAGAAGTCCTGGTCTGCGTTTTCTTGTCCTTTCCATAGATTGTTCAAACCGCCACTTTGCAATCTCCTTGTCATTCCCTGATAGCAATATCTCCGGTACTTTAAACCCGCGAAAATCAGCAGGTCGGGTATATACCGGAGGAGATAAAAGACGGTCCTGGTATGAATCGGTCAGAGCTGATGTTTCATCGTTTAATACTCCCGGGATCAGCCTGACTATAGTGTCGGTAAGCACAACTGCTGCCATCTCACCACCCGAAAGCACATAATCGCCGATGGAGATCTCACGGGTGATAAAATGCTCACGAATACGCTCGTCAATGCCTTTATAATGACCGCAAATTAACATGAGATTTTTCATTATTGATAACCGGTTTGCTAATGGCTGATCCAATAAATCCCCATCAGGGCTTAAATAGATAATTTCATCATAATCGCGTCCGGGTTGAAGTTCCTCAATACATTTGACGATTGGTTCAACCATCATGACCATACCAGCTCCCCCTCCATAGGGATAATCATCCACTGTCCGGTGTTTATCGGAAGTCCATCTCCGGATATCATGAAGTGTAATGGTTACCAAACCTTTATCCAAGGCTCTTTTTAGAATGGAAAATTGAAATGGACCTTCAAACATATCCGGAAACAATGTCAGAATATCGATATGCATAGTTTAGATCGTTAAAAAGAGACCATCATAAGCAAGCTGGATAAAATCCGGCAACTTCCGATTTACCTCTTCGTGTAATCCTACAAAATGACTTAAGTGTGTCAGATAAGCATTCTCAGGATTCAGCTCCTCAAGTATGGTAACGGCATCGCTGACCGAAAAGTGGGAAACATGTTTTGAATTCCGCAATGCATTCAATACAATAACACGGCTTCCCCTCACTTTACAGAGTTCTGTCTCTGTTATAAAACTCGCATCCGTTATATAGGTGAAATCTCCTATCCTGAACCCCGTTACCGGGAGCTTTTCATGGAGCGCCTGTATCGGGATGAATTCTACTCCGTTTATTAAGAAAGGTTCTTCACCGATGTAATGAATATTTACCTGTGGAGCTCCAAAATATCTTCCTTCTGAGAAAACATAAGAGAAGTCGGATTGAATTGAATCCATAACCCGTTTCGTCCCATAAATATCGACCTTTTTATTTAAAACGTAATTGAAGGCCCTGATGTCATCAAGGCCGGCGATATGATCCCGGTGTTCGTGTGTCAGAAGAATGGCATCAAGATTCATTACATTTTCACGCAGCATCTGGATTCTGAAATCCGGTCCACAGTCAATAACGAACGTATAGCCATATGTTTCGATCATGATGGAAGTACGTAAACGTTTATCATGTGGATCGGGCGAAAGGCAAACGGGACAATCGCAGGTAATCACAGGCACGCCGATTGAAGTACCTGTGCCAAGGAAAGTAATATTAATCCGGTTATCCTCCCGTGATTGCATTAAAAATTGAGTTCCTCGATCTCCTTCTTGTCGAGAATTAGCTGTTTTTGAAGATCTTCTGTGTTTCGGAAAATACGTTCTTCCCGCATCCTCTTGTGAAACAATAGTGTAACAATCCCTCCTTCCAAATTACCAAACTGTTTAAATAAATGTACTTCTACCAGAGTATCTATGGGTTTTTGTAAATTTTTCCGGATGAAGCACATAGCACGCGAAAAATTTTCTTCCCGAACGACGGTTACAGCATAAACCCCATTAGGTGGAACAAGCTTACAGTCTTCTTCAATCTTTATAGTATAACATGGGAAACCAATTTCCTCAAGATCGGGATTGCTTTTTTGAGCCGGCCCCATAATAATATATTGATGATCAAGGTATGCATTGGCTTTTTGAATATTCCCTTCCTGCAATGCTTTCCTGATTTTGGCGGCGCTTACCGATTCATTCTGGATGTCCTGCTCCGGAATTTCTTCAACGTCAAAACCCCAGTTAACGCCCAACTTTCGCAGGCTGTCATGATCACCTTCACGGTTATAACCGAAATGGTGGTTATGACCTATGACAATCTTCCGGGCGTGAAGCTTGTTTAGCAGAATATTTTTGACAAAGTCAAAAGAAGTAATTTTAGAAAATTCCAAAGTAAATTCGATAACAATTAAATTATCGAGTCCTGCTTTCTCCAGCAGGGCAATTTTTTCACGTTGTGAATTGATAAGGAGAAGATCTTTCCCGTTACTTTCCGGGTAAAGGACTTTACGCGGATGCGGATGAAAGGTAATGACGACAGTCTCCCCGCCGGTTTCAACTGCAAGCTTTTTCAGTCGTTGAAGGATAACCTTATGTCCGATGTGAACACCATCAAAGGATCCTGTAGTGACAACCGCATTCCGGATATCACCGATCTCATTAAAACCATAAATAATTCTCACTTGTTATTTTCTTCTATTTAAATCTTTCGTCGTTTTTCTTAGCGAAAAACGCAACCTTTTCGAGGGAAGTGATCATATCGTACTCTTCAAGATAAACGTATGGTGGAACATTTAAGGGCTTTGGAGTATAGTTTAGAATACCTTTAATTCCTGCAATAACCAATGATTCGGCAATTTCCGGCGCCTGCTCCGAAGGTACGGTGATGATTCCGATGGAAATATTGTTTTGTTTGATTATTTCAGACATCTGATTTATGTGGTAACAAGGAACGCCATCAAAGACCCTGCTGATCTTCTCGGGATTGATGTCAAAAGCGGCAATGATCGCCAATTTTGATCTTTTGCCTTTAAAGTAGCTGATAAATGCTTTGCCAAGATTTCCAAGTCCGATCACAGCAACCCGTTGACCTTTTTCCGAATCAATAATCCTTCCGATAAGTTCTATCAATTCTTTAATATCATAACCTTTCCTTAGATTCCCGGAATAACCGATCAACATCAGATCACGGCGAACCTGAACCGGCGTAATATGTAACATTTGAGCAATCTCATGAGAAAACACATGTGTCTTATCCTTTGAAAGGATCAGTAATAAAGTGCGACGGTATTGGCTCAACCGCTCAACCGTTTTGTGTGGAAGGTTCTTTATGAACATGGCGTTTCAATTGGTAATTTAAAAATAAATGGACTTGAAAATTATAACTTATAACCAAATTTAAACTAAAATCGGTTATAAAAATACCAAATATTAACTTTTGAATCTAAACTATATCTATATAAATACTTTTTTTAATTTATACCAATGGTTCAAAATAATTGCCGGTTTAAAAATTCATATCTTTAACTTGTTTTTTTCCATAAATGGATCTGTTGCACAACACGTTTAATTTCAAAGAAATAGCCGCCCGCACACAGATACTGTTTCTGTTTTTAATGCTTGTCGCCGGCTTTCTGGGATGCAGAGATTATGGAATCTCCTGGGATGAAAATACTCAAAGGAACTCGGGAATAGTATTTTTTAACCATTTCCAGCAGAAGTTAAATATTCATTTGATTTCAATTCCGGCTACCGTACCAAACCTGAAAGATTACCAGGATAAAGAATTTGGAGCGGTCTTCGAGGTTTTTATTTTTGGTCTTGAACGATTGTTTGGATTCAGTGATTACAAAAATGTTTTCCTTTTCCGTCACTTCGTAAATTTTGTTTTTTTCTGGTTTGGGATAATCGTATTTTCATCAATCATAAGGAAAAGGTTTACAAATGATTACTTTCCGATAATCGGCTGCCTTATTTTATTCCTGCATCCAAGGATCTTTGCCGAATCATTTTATAACTCCAAAGACATCATCTTAATGGTGTTTTTTATCTTTTCATTCAGGATGTTCATTCTTTATAATGAAACCTGGAAAATCAGGAATGCATTCTCGCTTGGTCTGGCAGGGGCGCTGACATTCAACATCCGCCCGGTAGGGATACTGATCCCGCTCCTGACAGGTCTGATATTGCTACCTGCTGCCATCCGTTACCTGCTAAAGGAAAATAAGTGGAACCGGATAATATCACTCTTTGCCTCTGTTTTCTTTTTTTTCGTTTTGGTATGGCTGACAAATTCCTATTTATGGGATGATCCTCTTGGAAAACCTATACAGGTTATCACAAAATTTTTAAAATACGACGTATCGCATACCGCCGGGAACGTCCTCTTCCTTGGAAATTACATGCCTACCACTGATCTTCCCTGGTTCTATTTACTTCTTTGGATAGGAATTACAACTCCAATAGTATATCTGATATATTTTATCACCGGATTTGTTATTGTTTTGAAAAGAACCGTTTTATGGCAAAGAATCAATATAATGGATCCTGCAACGAGGATAAACTTCTATATACTTGGATGGTTGATCATCCCAGTCGGTTCGGCTATTTTCTTCGGTTCCACCCTCTACGATGGATGGCGCCATTTCTATTTTCTCTGGCCTGGCATAGTTTTCTTTGCTCTTACCGGATTTGATATAACAATGTCGTTTGGAACAGAAAAGCTCCCCGTGAAAATCATTAAGCTTATCAGATTTATTTCACTCCTGCTCATTATTGGAGCTGTGAGTGTTAATGGTTTGTACAACTATCGCTGGAAGGCTCACCAGTATTGTTATTTTAACGTTCTTACCCCTGCTCCCGCTACGAATTTTGAACTTGATTATTGGGGGCTTTCATACAATGACGCGCTTGAATTCCTTGTTAATAACGAAACATCGGATACTTTACGGCTTCAGGTTCTGAACCTGCCCGGGTATCTAAACTCATTTTTACTTGATCCCCGTGAACGGCAAAGACTGTGGTATCATCATTCTTTACGTGAAAACTTCGGTACCCGGATTGAATCATTTTACCCATTTGGATCTGAGCCAAGATTTATGAGACCCGGTGAATCTGCAAAATATTATATTTCTAATTTTCGGGATACAAGCTCGCCTGAAGAACTCTGGAAATACCGTTACGGAGAGCCTCCTTATATAAATCAGGAGTTTTCTTTAAGTGTCGACGGTCTTGAAATTATCGGGATCTATAGGATGCAGCCCTAAGTCTGCCCGATGATGAACCGGAAACCATTCCCATGAATGTTTACAATTTCGATGGAAGGATCCACTCTTAAGTACTTGCGTAGCCGTGCAATAAAAACATCCATACTTCGTCCATTGAAGTAATTATCGGCTCCCCAGATCTTTTCCAATGCATCTTTCCTAAGCAGGATGCCGTCTTTTGAAGTACATAGCATCTTTAAAAGCCTTGCTTCTTTTGGAGAAAGTTGTTGTAACTCTTTCCCATGCGATAAGATCCTGAGTGGAAAATTAAAGTGAAGTTTTCCGATCTGAAACTCTTGCAGATCTGACTCGTTTTCATCCACCTGATTTTTTCGTTTGAGGATAGCTTTAAGTTTATAAAGCAAAACCTCAGAGTCAAACGGTTTTGTAATGTAGTCATCAGCGCCGGTTCTAAAACCCTCCAGCATGTCCTCCTTCAAGGTTTTAGCAGTGAGGAAAATAATAGGAATATCACTGTTCGTCTTTTTAATCTCTTTCGCAAGGGTGAATCCATCCATTTCAGGCATCATAACATCAAGGATGCAAAGTTCAAGAGGTTCTGATTTGAAGGCAGAGAGCCCTTGTTTTCCATCTGTTTTCAGAACAACATCATAGTCGTTCAGCTCAAGGTATGATTTCATGATAGATCCAAAATTAGGATCATCTTCAACCAAAAGCAATTTAATCCGTTTGTTCATGGTTTATTAGTTTTTCGACATTCGGCAGGTTAATCTCGAACCGGCTTCCCCTACCTGCTTCACTTGTAACCTGGATGGATCCCTGATGCGCAAATACAATCGCCTTGACGTAGCTTAATCCCAGGCCGAAACCTTTAATATTATGTATGTTCCCGGTTGTAACCCTAAAAAATTTATCGAAAATTTTTCGCTGTGTCTCCTGATTCATACCTATCCCTTTATCTTCAACGCCAAAATAAAATCTTCCTGACCTATTAAAACTGAACACCTTTATCTCAGGATTGACAACCGAATACTTGTTTGCATTGTCCAATAGATTCATTAAAACATTCCGCATATGATCTTCATCAACCTCCACAATGGCGTTATCGGCCATAAGGTCTAAAAGTATTGCGCCATTTCGATTTTCAATTTGCAACCGGAAATGAGATACTGCCTTTTCGATCATATAATGCATATCAACAATCACGGATTTTAATCTGAAATCTTTATTATCGAGCAATGCCATCTGTAAAACTTGTTCCACCCGCGAATTCATCCGGTTATTCTCCTCTTTAATAATACGCGTAAAATTCCTGATCGTCTCAGGCTCCCGAAGCACTTTCGGATTATTTATAGAATCAGCGGCAATTGAGATAGTAGCAATGGGAGTTTTGAATTCATGGGTCATGTTATTGATGAAATCGGTCTTGATATCCGATATTTTCTTTTGCCGGATCATTACATATATACTTAATCCTGATGAAATAATAATTATAAACGTAAAGAATATTGATCCAAACAGTACTAATGATAACGATTTCAGAACATGTGATTGTTTATTCGGGAAATAGACCAGCAGGAATTCGGGTTTCTGAAAAACATCATTGGGGAATAATGATGTGCGGTAGTGAGTACCTTGAAAATTATTAGTAAATCCTTCGGATTTAAGAGGAAAGTGCAAGGTGTCATTATGCGAAGATTGAACCGCAAACTCAAATGGGAGTTCAATATTCTTATCGGAAAAGGAACTTTTAAGAATCATTTCGAGTTTACTCTTTTCAACTCTTTCTGAAAGTGGTCTTTTATCCGTTTCAATTTCTATCGCCATCTTTTTAATTACTTCTTGCAGTTTTTTAGCCTTTATCGTGAGATTTGTCAGGCGTTCCTGCATCTGGGATCCCGGAGGAAGAGGGGGCTTCAGGTGTTCATTTTTTTTATGGGGAAGTGGGTCGGGTTTAACATTGAATTTATAATATTGCTGGATCGACCGGTCAGGTTGTTGAATAATTATTTCCTTTTCGGAAAATCCATTTAAATCAGGATCAAATTCTATCTGTGGCGATGAAAAGGAAAACTCATGTATCCTGGCCAGGGAGTCCAGTCGTTCCAGATCTTGCTCATTCCAGTTAATTTCAACATTGAAAAAGAACTGGTTCTGATTCGCCATTTGAACCCTCATCTCATTCATGATCGAGTCCATGAGCCTTTGCTCTTTATTGTAATCAAATATATGAATCCCCGGTCGCTTGAAACTTCCCCTGCGATACGGTCTCCCAGTTGGGGGAGGATGACCTAGATATTCTTCGACGGCGATCAAAGAATCGATTTTTGCCGGAGATGATAGAATGGAATCCTTGGCAAAAGCCTGAATAACCATTCGCATACTATCACCTACAAGATTTTTGCTAAGAAAATTAACATTTTCCCGGGTTTCGAGCTTATTTACGGCCATTCCAAGAGCATCATTGACACTCCGGTCGAACTGCGCCTCCTTTATTTCAATTGCATTCCGTATCCATAGATATTGAACGAAGATAATCCCGGCAAGTGAAACACAGATAAAACCGATAATCCAGTATAGGGCCTTCTTATTCACAGGTCAAAATTATTAAAAGGAACAGCTCG
>Ga0172370_10006640_pt1 | contig 14487 bp, 12 predicted proteins | sample LakKiv5m_FD_114538 | JGI IMG/M metagenome (GOLD analysis project Ga0172370, IMG submission 114538) | Freshwater microbial communities from Kabuno Bay, South-Kivu, Congo - kab_022012_11.5m | ecosystem: Environmental > Aquatic > Freshwater > Lake | place: Democratic Republic of the Congo...
ATAAGCGCCGGACTTTATCTTCTGCAGCTATTTAAAGTTCCCTCTGAGGAGGTTCAGAAAAGTTCTCTTTCCTATGCAACCGTTTCGCATATTTTACCGAATACAATCGATTATATAAGTGAGTATGCTCCAAATCCAAAAGTATCGCTCAAAAAATTGATAATAGAAAAAGATTCAATTAAAGAATGATCCAAAAAGAAGTTCTGCACATCTTAGAGTACGATAAAGTACTTTCTTTTATAGCTAAGTATTGCATAACCGCAAACGGGAAACAAAAAATTCTTGCGTCGGTTCCTTTCGAAGAAAAACAACACATGCTTGATGAAGGAGAACGGGTTACTCAAGCCAAAGAAATTCTTATTAGGCAGAATCTTCCGCCAATAAATTACCTTCCCGATTTAGAGGAAGACCTCGCGATCGCCGGTATTGAAGGGGCTGTGCTCTCCGCAAAAAAAATTCTTGAAATAAAAAAACTTGCCGAAACTTCCCGGTTGACGTACCAATTCTTAGTTAATGGTCAGAATGAAGGAGAGTCATTAAAAACCATTGCGCACAATCTTTTGGTAGATAAAGTATTCGAACACCTTGTCGATCAAGTTGTTACCGATACAGGAGAAATAAAAGACAAAGCCAGCAAAAAATTATATGAAATCCGTCAGGAAATTGCCGAGAAAAAAAATGACTTGAACAAACTCGCTCAACGAATTTCCAAGCAGTTCGCTGAAGAAGAATTTACAAGGGAAGAGTTTATAACTTTGCGCGACGGAAGAATGGTAATCCCCATTAAAGCAGAACACAAGCGCCATATTAAAGGATTTATTCATAGCGAATCTTCAACGGGACAAACAGTTTATATCGAGCCGGAAGAAACACTGCAACTTAATAATGAAATAATTTCACTGCAGTTTGCTGAAAAGAGAGAGATCGATAGAATTTTAAAAGAGTTGACGCACAAAATCGGCACGTTAAAAGTCCCGCTACAAAACTCGCTCACCGCCATCGCGCATCTTGATGTCGTTTTCGCGAAAGCAAAATATTCAATTGAAGTGCTCGGTAGTTTCCCTACGCTTATCAACTCCAAACCATTTGAAATAAAGGAGGGAAAACATCCAATCCTTTTACACAAATTGGGACAGGGTGATACTGTTCCGCTTTCTTTTCTGATAGATGGCAGTACCATAATCATTATCACCGGACCAAATGCGGGAGGCAAAACCGTTGTGCTAAAAACCACCGGACTGTTATCGCTTATGGTCATGTCCGGTATGCATATACCGGTGCAGCCGGATAGTAATTTTCTTTTGTTCTCAAATATTCTGGTTGATATTGGCGATAAGCAATCGTTAGAAGATGATTTAAGTACCTTTAGCTCCCACATCTTAAATCTAAAATCAATTATTGAAAAAGCGGACGAGTCAACCTTAATTCTCCTTGATGAAATTGGAACAGGCACCGAGCCTTCTGCCGGAGGTGCGTTTGCGGCTGCAGTGTTAAAAACTTTAAAGGAGAAAAAAGCAACAGTGCTCTCAACCACGCATCATAATAGTTTGAAAGTTTTAGCACACGAAACGGCCGGTTTCCAAAATGCTTCAATGGAGTTTGATCTTTCGGCAATTAAACCAACATACAGATTTAAGCAGGGTTTTCCCGGTTCAAGTTATGCGTTCGAAATTGCGAATCGGATGGGTTTTGAAGAAACATTCATTCAACATGCTCGAACGTTTATGGAAACCGACCATGAGAAGATGGAAAACATGCTCTTGAGTTTGGAAGAAAAATCGCATACGCTAAATTCCGAATTGCGTCAGGCGAATATTGAAAACAGCCGCTTGCAAAGCCTCACCCGCTTATATCAACAAAAAAATGAACAGCTCGAAAAAGAGAAAAACGATATTCTGAAGAAAACAAAGCTGGAGGCGGAAGCTTTTCTCACTTCTTCTAAAAAAAATATTGAAAAAACGATCAAAGAATTGAAGGAAAAAAAAGCCGACAAAGAAAGTATTAAGATCACCCGCAATGTTGTTGCTAACCTGGACGATTCAATCAGTGGATTGGTAAAGGAAGATATTGACTTAAATGAAAATTCTCTTAATTTTGAGTTGGGTGATTATGTTCAGATAAAGAACACTTCAACCACAGGAAAGATATTTGAACTTTCCAAAGATAAGAAAGAGGCTTCACTGCTCGTCGGTTCTTTAAAAATTCAAGCGAAGACGAAAGATTTAACCCGGTCGTCAAAACAAGAGAAGAAATCGTTCGCATCTACTTCTTATGTTCAAAATGTTTCTGAGTTGAATTACCGATTGGATTTAAGAGGCGAAAAACCGGATGAAGCTGAGTTTGAGGTTATTAGATTTTTAGACTCTGCTTACACCGGAAATTACGAGAGAGTTGAAATCCTTCACGGTAAAGGAACCGGTGCTTTAAAAAAGATGGTAAAAGATATTCTGCTAAAGCAGGAACACGTTAAAACATTTTATTTTGCGCCTGTTGAATTGGGTGGAGAAGGAATCACTATTGTTGAACTGAAGTAAGGAAAGTTTGATAAAAAAAGTTCTCATAGCCAATAGGGGAGAAATTGCAGTTAGAATTATTCGCGCGTGCAAAGACCTCGGAATTATTTCCGCAACGCTTTATTCTGATGTTGATAAATTTTCGCTTCATGCCAGGCTTGCCGATGAATCCTATCTCATTGGCGGCGCACTACCATCCGAGTCGTATCTCAATCAAGAAAAAATTGTCGCGCTGGCAAAAGAAATCGGTGCGGATGCTATTCATCCGGGATACGGTTTCCTTTCAGAAAATTCTGCCTTCATAAAAAGAGTAGAGGAGAGCGGCATAATTTTTATAGGACCGTCTTCCAAATCAGTTGAAATGATGGGAAGTAAAACCGCTGCCCGAAGCCTCATGAAAGAAAGTGGAGTTCCGATTGTCCCGGGAACAACTGAACGAATTGAATCGATTGATACTGCAGTTGAAGCGGCTAAAAAGATAGGGTTTCCCATTCTTTTAAAAGCAAGCGCCGGGGGCGGTGGGAAGGGGATGAAACGGGTTTACAGCGAAAAGGATTTTGAGACGGCATTTTCCTCCGCCCAGCGTGAATCACAAAAAGCTTTTGGTGATGATTCAATTTATATCGAAAAATTGATCGAGCACCCCAAGCATATTGAAGTGCAGATAATTGCAGACAAACACGGCAACTATTGTCATCTTTTTGAAAGAGAATGCTCCGTTCAACGGAGACACCAAAAAATTATCGAGGAAGCCCCGTCTTCTTTTCTTGATGAAATAACAAGAACAGCACTCACAACAGCGGCTATCAATGCCGCAAAAGCATGTGGTTATTACAACGCCGGAACGATTGAGTTTCTGGTAGATAAACACAAAAAATTCTATTTCCTCGAAATGAATACACGATTGCAGGTTGAGCACCCAATCACGGAATTCATTTCAGGAATTGATATTGTAAAAACACAAATCAAAATTGCGGATGGTCATCCGCTGGACTTTAGCCAGAAAGATTTGAAAATCCTTGGGCACGCAATCGAAGGCAGAGTTTATGCTGAAGATCCCGATAATAATTTTCTTCCAATTACCGGAACGGTAAGCTATCATCAAACGCCTACCGGACCGAATATTAGAACCGATAATGGAATTGAAGCTGGTTCAGAAGTAACAAGATTTTATGATCCGATACTTTCCAAATTGTCCGTCTTTGAGAGGACCCGGGAACAAGCAATGAAGCGGATGGACGCTGCTCTTTCAAATTATTTTATAGGAGGAATTAAAACCAATATTGCCTTTCTTAAAAAAGTTTTGCAGCACGATCAATTTGTAAGTGGACGCTATTCCATTACTTTAATTGAAGAAGAGTTTAGCGGTGGAAAAACCGAAACGATTCCGGAAGTTTCGGAAGAACTTGCGGAGGCTGCAGCGGTTGCAGCGGTACTTATGCAGAATGGATTAAAATCCGGTTCGGTGGACGTTAATCATCGTAACAATAATTATTGGATGGATCTTTCGTATGAATGAGAAAATCGTTACGATTAACGGAAGAGAACGAGTGGTTACCATTCATGATAATCAAACAGTATCGATTGATGGGAGAACCTACAATTTTGAATTGGAATCGACTGATCCCAACCGTTTTTTTCTTCGCTTAAACAAAAAAGCTTATGAGCTGACAAAAGTTGTAAAAGATAAAAATAAAATTGTTATTTTAACCGAAGGACATTATTTTGAATGTACTGTTCAAACAAAATTAGAAAAGAATGCGGAAAGTATTCTTGCACATTCTGAAAAGAGCAGGCATAAAGAGGACATCAAATCTCCCATGCCGGGAATGGTGTTGAAGTTATTGAAAAAAGTAGACGAAGAAGTAACAATTGGAGAACCGGTGTTGATTTTAGAAGCAATGAAGATGGAAAACGAAGTTACTTCTCCTTACAGCGGGGTCATTAAGGATATTTTTGTTTCGGTTAATACGGCTGTTGAAAAAGGTTCAGAATTATTTAGAATCGAATAGACTTTGACTATATTCATAACTACATATCAAACACTAAACCATAAGGAGGTTACGTGAAAAAAAATCTCTACACTGCTTTGTGCACACTTCTGCTTCTCGGCTCAACGGCTTTCGGAAGCGGATTCCAAATCAATGAACACGGTGCACGGGCTATGGCAATGGGAGGAGCCTTTACGGCAGCTGCATTAGACCCCTCTATCCTGTATTTCAATAATGCGGGCATTACCCAAATGAGCGGCTTTAAATTAATGCTGGGGACGACTCTTATTTCTCCTAGTTCTACTTTCAGAGGTGTGTATCCTTCCGTTAAAGAAACCAAAATGGAAAGTCAGATATTCTATCCGAGTCATTTCTATGCCACATACCAAATATCAGATCAATTGTATGCCGGACTTGGATTCAACACTCCGTTTGGGCTTGGGACCAAATGGCCTGCTACTTGGGATGGTAGATTCGTCAGCCGGGAAATTGAAGTACGTACGTTCAATTTCAATCCGGTTATTGCTTACAAAGTTGACGATAACTTGTCAATCGGTTTAGGTTTGCAATATGCTTTTGGCGACGTTACCATTAACCGTGACATTAATTTCCCTCCGTTCTCGGGAGATGCAAATGTTGATTTAACCGGAAAAGCAAGTTCAGCGATGGGCTTTACTGCCGGTTTGATGTATAAAATGGCGTGCGATCTTAACCTTGGCGTTTCTTACCGCAGTGAAGTAAAATATAATTTCAAAGGTAGCGCTACAACAACAGGCGGCCCATCACAACTGGCTTCCTTGTTACCCGGCGGAGATATTTCCGCAAGCTTAACCACTCCGCAACAACTTGTGGTTGGTGCTTCGTATCAAGTAAGTCCAAAACTTTTGGTAAGTACTGATTTTCAATGGGTTGGCTGGTCAAGTTACGATTCGTTAAAAGTAGATTTTGCTGATCCTGCAAAATCCGATTTAGCTTCCCCAAGAATGTACGAGAATTCTTATATCATTCGTCTTGGTGCAAATTATCAATATTGTGATAACATGGATTTTTCAGCCGGTATTTTATACGATAGAAATCCGGTAAAAGATCAATTTGTTGATGCAACACTGCCGGATGCCGACAGATTGGGATTCTCAGTAGGCGCAGGCTATAAATTGATGAATAACTTATCGGTTGATCTTGCATATATGTTCTTACGTTTTAATGAACGTACAATAAATAATTCGATGGTAAGCTACACTGGAAATGCCGGTTTCAATGCATTTAATGGAACCTACAATTCCACAGCTCACTTATTCTCACTCAGTTTATCATATAACTTATAACCATCGGAGGTAAGGAAACTATGAAAAAAATATTAAATATTGTCTTTAGTTTATCTATAATTGCCTTAGTCTTCGTTGGTTGCGAAAGCCGTACCGATCTTACCGCTCCCGCTGCTCCTAGCACAGGAAGTGCAGATTTAGGACGGTTTGTGACTATTGGTAATAGTATTACAGCGGGTTATCAATCCGGTGCTCTCTATGAAAGCGCTCAGGTTTATGCTTATGGTAACCTTATTGCTAAACAAGTCGGAACCGGTTACCAAATGCCTTTGGTTGCTGATCCGGGTTATGGTCCAAGAATGGAGATTAAATCTGCGAATTTAAAAACCGGCGTAGTTGAATTAACATATAATGCCAATACCGGTGCTCCACTAAACTTAAATTACGCTGCACCGTACAACAACCTCGGTGTGCCGGGTGCGTTACTGTATGATGTTTTGAATGCAACAAACTCAACCGATTGCGGCTCAAATGTTTTTGCGGGCAAACCAAATCCTATGTTTGATTTGATTCTCAGAAATAGTGCAATGCACATCGGTTCACAATTTGCTCAAGCTAAAGTTTTGCATCCTACGCTTGTAACTCTTTGGATTGGTAACAATGATGTTCTCGGATTCGCAACAAGTGGTGGAGCTTCACCTACAGCACCTACTGCTTCAGCATCGTTCGATTTTCTGTATCGTCAAGTTGCCGATAGTTTAAAGTCTCTCGGTTGTAAAGTTGTTGTAGCAAATATTCCTGATGTTACATCAATTCCATTTTTCAATACCGTTGGGCCAAAAGTTGCGTTAGGAACTCCTTGGACGGCAGCCGGTATTCCAGGCCTCTTCTATCAAAAACACGGTGCTGTTGCTGTTGATCCTACCGCGATGGTTGATTCACTTGGCCTTTTAACCGGTAAAGTTGATTTAACTTTAGCTGCAAGTACATACGCTTCGTACCTTGGTCAACCGACAGGCAAATGGTACCGCGATATCGCTGCTTCGAAAGGTCTTCCGTTAGCGGCAGTTCTTGCGTCTATAGCCGGGTTGGATACTACCAAACCGTTCGGATTCCATCCGCAAAATCCTTTCCCGGATGCGTTGACTCTTGATGGAGATGAAATTACAACGGCTAAAAACGCTACGTCAGACTTCAATAAATCAATTGATAGTCTTTCAACCAATAGAGGATTTGGTATCGTTAATGTAAATTCAATCTTCAATGGAATTCGTTCAAGAGATTTTAGCGGTGGAACATATTACAACGGAATAAAATTCACCACATCCTATATCACCGGTGGACTTTTTACTCTTGATGGTGTTCATCCGTCAAATCAAGCGCATGCTATTCTTGCAAACGAGTTTATTAAAGTTATCAACATGAAATGGGGTGCTTCTATTCCATTAATTAATGTAGCTCAAATTCCGGGAAGCATTATTTTTGGTAAGAGAATTGACTTTGACCGATATGGGATTCCTCAATATCCATATAGTTTCTTAAATAACTTGTTATTTTAATTTGTGATTTTCTAGGAGGATGGATTTTTTCCATCCTCCACATTTTTTTTGACTTTGTATGCTTAGATTTTTTTATTGTTTCATCGTACTTGCTGTTTTAGGTTTCGGAGGGTGTTCCTCGTCATCGGAGGAAACAAAAGATGAAAAAGAAACACCGAAGGATGAGTATGTGTTCGATGTTGCGAAAGGTGATACCGCCACTGTTCCGGTAGAAGTAAAAGAAAAACCTCACGTAACCGAAACCCAAAAGAAGTATATTGTTCAAATTGGAGCGTTTACAACCAAAGTTCGCGCGGAACAATATGCTGAAACTGCTAAGAAAAAATTATCAAAAGATTTTCTCGTCTCTTATTCGGAAGAGTTTAAACTTTTTGTAGTACAGCTTCCGCCATTTGCTTCAAAAGATGAGGCGCAAAAAGTGAGAGATGTACTTTGGAAAACAAAAGATTACAAAGATGCTTTTATTGTGGTTCTCCCATAGAGGAAACCGGTTTTTATTCATAAAAAAGGAGGCAGTATGGCTTTCTCACTAAATAAAGTTATGTTAATTGGTAATATCGGTAAAGATGCCGAGACAAGAGTTACCCCGTCAAATTTATCTGTTACTTCATTTTCTGTTGCAACTACCAACAGTTATAAAGGAAAAGACGGAAATTGGGTGAACGAAACAACGTGGCATAACATCGTTTCTTTTAATCTTTCGGATTATTTTAAAGACGTTTTGAAAAAAGGGGCGAAAGTGTACGTTGAAGGACGTATTCAAACTCGAGATTATAACGATAAAGAAGGAAACAAACGCTACATAACTGAAATTGTTTCCGATAAAATTATTCCGCTCGACAGTAGAAGCGAAGGTTCAAGTGTATCGAATAAAACAGAGAGTGAGCATATCACTCCCGACGGAGAAGAAGACCTTCCATTCTAATTCTCACGAATTGGTAGCAAAAATGTAAAGGTATACCAAAATTGGAGTTTATATTTTCTTTCAAAGCAGTAATTCTACTGCTTTGTTTTTTTCTATCAGCCTTTTTTTCGGGTTCCGAAGTAGCACTTTTTTCTCTTAATCCTAAAAAAATTAAACTTCAATTTAAAGGCAAAACAACACAGCGATACCTTACTCAACTGCTTGAGTTTCCAAAACGGCTTTTAGTCACCATTCTCATTGGGAATACGTTGGTGAATACAACAGCTTCAATTATTGCTGTTTCCATTGCGCTGGAAGTAGTTGAAAAGTACAAGTATCCCGACAACATAATTTTGCCGATCCAAGTTATTCTTCTCACTGTTTTGCTCGTGCTGGTTGGTGAGATTTCTCCAAAGATTTATGCAAGCAAACGACCGGTCACTTTCGCCAAAGTTGTGGCTGTTCCTCTCTTTTTTATTCATGCTGTATTATATCCGGTTGCTGAGGTGATGACAGAACTTCTTCGAATTTCTACGTCTAAATTGAGAAAGCGGAAGAAAAGAAAAGCTATCAGTCACGAAGATTTTTCTCATCTAGCAAAACTCGGCCACGAAGACGGAACGCTGGCAGAAAACGAACAGGAGTTAATTGAAGGTTTAATCAATTATAAAAATGTTTTAGTAAAAGAGATTATGAGTCCGAGAGTGGACATAAAAGCAGTCTCTTCCGATGCCACGCTCGATGAAATTATCACGGTTATAAAAAATTGCGGACACAGCCGTATTCCGGTTTATAAGACCGACATCGATGATATTTTAGGAATACTGTACGCGAAAGATCTTCTTCCATATTTCTCGAAAGGCTCGGCGAAACAAAATTTTTCGCTGATGAAATGCATGCATAAAGTTATTTATATTCCTGAAACAAAAATTATTTCGGAGCTTTTGCATGAGTTTCAGGAAAAGAATATTCATCTGGCAATTGCCGTTGATGAATTTGGAGGAACCGCCGGTTTAATTACACTTGAGGATATTCTTGAGGAAATTGTTGGGGAGATTAGGTATGAGTCAGATAAAGAAGAAGATAAAATCAAAAAGATAGATAATGATGTATACACGGTTGCCGGGTCAGCGACGCTTCACGAGGTAAACGAATATTTTGATTTGAAACTTCCCGACAGCGAATCGGACTTTGAAACGATTGGCGGTTATGTAATTCACCAAGCCGGGACTATCCCGGCGGAAAACTTTTCGATTCCTTTGGGCAGATATGTCTTTACGGTTGCTGAAATAAGAAAGAAACGTGTTTTGAAAATTCGAGTGCAGGAGCAAAAATGAAACCTGGCTGCTTAATTAAAGCTTTGATAGCTTCAACAATTTTTTTTGCAATTGTTTTTTATATTGTAACAACCAAAATGGATGATTATTTCGTAAAACCAATTAAGAAATTTTCTGTAAACTATATCGTCAAAGATTTGAAAAACGAGTGGAAGTACATTAAAGAAACTCCGGAGAAAGACTCTCTTTTCGTTCAAATAAACAACTTCACTCAAAATATGACGAAAATGCCGACTGTGCATTTAAACGCGGTTAGCGAAGTTGTCGATAGTATTAAATATTATCTCTCAGATAGTTTAGTTACTCCGGCCGAATTGGAAAGTATTAAAGCAATTATTGAAAAGAAATTACAAAATGAAAGATCAAAAAAAGACTGATATTAAAGTCGGATTGACGGTTATCGTCGCACTTATGGTGCTGATATGGGTTCTTGGCTGGGCAAAAAATTTCTCCCTCAACGCCGATAGAACTCATGTTAATATCAAATTCCAAAATGTTGCCGGTTTAGAGGTTGGCGATAATGTTACCGTCAATGGAGTGAGGAAAGGTTTTGTTGACGGTATTGTCACAAAAAATGATTACGTCATCGTGCAAGTCTCGCTTGACAATGATGTGAAGTTAAAAGAAAATGCGGTCTTTTATGTTATGATGCTTGATTTAATGGGAGGGAAAAAAATCGAGATTCTTCCGGGAAACGGCGACCAAAATCTTGATGAAACAAAAATGCAGTATGGAGTTTTTTCAGCGGATATTCCTTCTGTTATGGTGATGATGGGAAAACTCGAAACCGAACTGCCGTTAATGTTCAAACAAGTAAATGTAACATTGGCTGCCGTTAATGATTATCTCACCGATAAAACTCTTCAAAAGGATATTAAGCAAACCGTGGGCAATCTCGCCATTCTCTCGGAACAACTCAAAGCTGTTATCGATGAGAACAGAGCAAGTTTGCAGACACTTACAACAAACGGGGCCGAATTAACGAGCGAGACGAAAGATTTTTTTGTAAAGAATAAACAGAATTTGCAAACTACCGTCGATGGAGCAGCAGAGCTTATAAAAAAAACCGACAAATTTGTTTCCCATCTTGACAGCTTGGTTGTTGAAACGAAAGAGCAAAAAAACACCGCCGGCAAATTTTTATATGATGAAAAACTTTTTGGTGATTTAAAAGAAACTCTGCAAAATGTAAAAGAACTTGTTGAAATTTTAAATAAGCAGTTGAAAAATGAAGGTGTAAATGTTAAAGCGGATCTTAAACTTTTCTAAAAATATTTTCATTGTTGTCCTTTGTTTCATTACCGCCAATATTGCCAGCGGTAACACTTCCAAAGGCGAAAGAGGAATGGTTTCTTCTGCGGAACCGATTGCAACGCAAGTCGGTTTGCAGATTCTTAAAAAAGGGGGAAACGCTGTTGATGCTGCAGTTGCAACGGGATTTGCTTTAGCAGTTACATACCCGGTGGCTGGAAATATCGGTGGTGGGGGATTTATGGTTATCCATTTCCCCGATGGTAAAAATACTGCCATTGATTACCGTGAAACGGCGGCAAAGCTTGCGTTCAGAGATATGTACCTCGACAAAGACGGAAATTTTGTTCCGGAGTTAAGTCAGCTTGGAATCCTATCAGCTGGAATTCCTGGAAGTGTTGCCGGGCTGATTTACGCGTTGCAAAAGTATGGCACCATAAAGTTGGCTGATGTACTTCAACCCGCTATTAATCTTGCTGAAGATGGATTCCCCTTATCCGCTTCAAACGCAAAAGCAATGCTGGATAATCTTGTCTACTTCAAGAAGTTTCCATCATCCGAAAAAGTGTTTACCAAAAATGGAGCTTCATTTAAAGAGGGAGATATTTTCAAACAACCTGATCTCGCAAAGACGCTCACCGCAATTAAAGAATTCGGAAGAGATGGTTTCTACAAAGGTAAAACTGCTGAACTGATTCTTAAACAAATGAATGAAATGAACGGGAATTTTTCCTCCGAAGATCTTGAAAACTATAAACCAATTGAAAGGGAAGTGGTTAAGGGGACGTATAAAGGATTTGAAATTATTTCCATGCCGCCTTCTTCTTCCGGTGGGATCACATTGGTTCAGATGCTTAATATATTGGAGAATTTTTCCTTTGCCCCCGATGAATGGAATAGCAGCAGATATATTCATGCCATAGTCTCATCAATGAAATTTGCTTACGCGGATCGTTCGCTTCACCTTGGCGATCCCGATTATTATGCTGTCCCTCAGAATTGGCTTACCTCAAAAAGTTACGCAAAAAAACTTTTCTTATCGATTTCGGATAAGGCGATTTCTTCCAAAGATATCCATCCAGGTAATTCTGCAGCATTTCACGAAAGCGATCAGACAACTCACTATTCAGTATTGGATAAAAATGGTTGCGCGGTAAGCGTAACAACAACTATCAATTCGGCGTTTGGTTCCAAGTTGGTGGTTGATGGTGCAGGGTTTTTACTTAATAATGAGATGGATGATTTTAGCGCAAAACCGGGAGTGCCTAATCAATTTGGATTAATTGGAAGTAAGGCAAATGAAATTCAACCTGGGAAAAGAATGTTGAGTTCCATGACTCCAACAATTATTTTAAAAGATGGAAAACCAGTTTTGGTTGTTGGATCTCCCGGTGGATCAACAATTATTACGGCGGTTCTCCAAGTCATTATGAACGTCCTTGAATTTAACATGCCGCTTGAGACTGCCGTCAATGCACCTCGGATTCATCATCAATGGGTTCCGGATGAAATTTATTCAGAACCGTTTGGTCTCTCAAAGGATGTGAAAGATAATCTCACGAAGATGGGTTATTCATTCGGGAGTGAAAGACGTCTGGGATTGATCGAAGCAATTTACAGAAATCCGGTAACCGGAGAAATGACCGGAGTGAGTGATCACCGAGGCACCGGACTTGCAGAGGGTTACTAATGGTTGTTGGGATAGGTATTGATATTGAAGAAATCGACAGAATTAAAGAGAGTGTTGAAAAATACGGCGATCATTTTCTTACAAAAATTTTTACGCAAAATGAAATTGATTACTGTATGACCAAAGCGAATAAGTACCAGCATCTTGCGGCCAGATTTGCGGCAAAAGAGGCTGTATCGAAAGCACTGGCAACAGGATGGGACGGTGATTTTAATTGGAAAAGTGTTGAGATATACAATGAACTTTCCGGTGAACCTTACGCAAAACTTACCGGGAAACTCTCCGGAATTCTTGGAGATGAGAAGGAGTTAAAAATAACTATGAGTCACTCCAATCATTACGTATCGTGCTTTGCTATCATATACTACAAAAAAGCGGCTTTTCAAGCTTAAATCAAATTAATATATATGTAAAACAAAAGTTGAAGGAGTAAATAGTTACTTGCTTTAGCATAATCTGTTTATTATGTTTGCGGAAGCAATAAATGCAAAACTTACTAATTCTAAGTTTTGTCTTTTTCCGGTAGTTATTAATAGAGTAACAAAAGTTGTTTTCTGAGATCCTTTAGCAAAATCTAAGGTTGATCAGATGCTTATTAGGGCTGTTTCTGAAATGATAACATTGGAGGCACTAAACGTAAAGCATATTGCTAAATGGGAAAATTCTTCTTCCATATTTCTGGGTGAATTTCTAAATCTCTCTTTTTTTTGTTCGATAATCCTACCGGAACTTCAGAAACTATGTTATTTAGTCGCCCCTTAAAAAGGGTAAAAGATTAGGAAAAGAGAAAAAAAAGGAGAAAAAGAGGAAAAAAAGCTTAGTAAAAGATGCAAGATTTAGATAAGTTGCATAAAAAACCTTGCAAAGTAAAATGATAAAAAAGACAAAAAAAGAATCACAGATGAGTATGTTTTTTAGCTTAAAAGACACCTTAGATCAAAAACATCCCTTATACATCTTGGCAGAAAAAATTGATTGGCAGCAATTTGAAGAGGCATTCAGTTCACTATATTGCGCAGATACAGGGCGTCCGGCATTACCAATACGGTTATTAGTAGGTCTTCTGATATTAAAACATCTGCGGAATATTTCAGATGAAAGTGTGGTAGAGCAATACTCGGAAAATGTCTATTACCAATATCTGTGCGGACAGAATGAGTTTGTAGCGAAAGAACCATGTGAAGCAAGCGAGCTGGTACATTTTCGCAAACGCATAGGAGAAGAAGGCATAGCTTTAATCTTTAAGGAAAGCATGCGAATAAACGGGGATGATAGATTCGACCCAAATGTAAGCATAGACACCACGGTACAAGAGAAGAACATCACGTTTCCGACGGATAATAAATTACACAGAAAAATAATAGCAAAATGTAAGGTAATAGCAGAAAAAGAAGCTTTACCGGTACGCCAAAGTTATCGTCTGACACTGAAGAAATTAGCGGTAGATCAGAGATTCAGAAATCACCCAAAGAATTACGGAAAAGCCCGTAAGGCAGATAGGAAAGTAAAAACGATAGCGGGAAGATTGGTAAGAGAAATAGAGCGTAATTTAGAGCCGAATTCAGTGTATCAAACAGACTTGGCATTGTATAATAGAGTGTTAGCGCAAAAGAAAAACGACAAGCAAAAAGTCTACTCATTACACGAACCGGAAGTTGTCTGTATCTCCAAAGGGAAAGAAGCCAAGAAGTATGAATTCGGGAACAAGGTATCCATCATCACCACACAAACAACGGGAGTAATAGTAGGGGCAATGAGTTTTAGGAATCCGTATGACGGACATACGCTACAACCGGCGCTCGAACAAGCGGAAAAGTTGTTGGGGCGAGAGAGTATAAAGACGGCAACGGCAGATAGAGGATACAGAGGGGTCAGTAAAATCAATGAGGTAGTGATACAAAGTCCGAAACCCTTTAACAAAAAAACAGTAACAACGTACAAGCAGAAGAAAGTAAAGAAGCAGTTTTGTAGAAGAGC
>Ga0172370_10006643_pt1 | contig 14479 bp, 12 predicted proteins | sample LakKiv5m_FD_114538 | JGI IMG/M metagenome (GOLD analysis project Ga0172370, IMG submission 114538) | Freshwater microbial communities from Kabuno Bay, South-Kivu, Congo - kab_022012_11.5m | ecosystem: Environmental > Aquatic > Freshwater > Lake | place: Democratic Republic of the Congo...
AAAACAATACGCCGAGGCATTATACGAAATTACCAAAGATGCCAAAGGCGAGAAATTACACGAAACTCTAAAACAGTTTGTGTTGTTGCTGTTAAAAAATCACAAATTAAAACAAGCCGAACGAATAATCGCTGAATTTGAAAAATACGCCAAAAAACAAGCTGGCGTGGTGGAAATTTCCATTAGCTCCGCGCGAAAGTTAGAGCATACGACTTTGAATCATATTAAGAAAGTGTTCGGAACCGAAGTAGAGGCCGTTGAAAGTGTTGATGAATCATTACTCGGTGGTGTGGTAATAAAAACAGAAGATAAGATTTTGGATGGAAGTTTGAAGACACAGTTGCTGAGTTTAAAAACCAAATTAATCTAGTCATATTTTGTTTATATTTAATTTGTATTTGTTTTATATAATTAAAATACAAACCAGATATTAATAAAATATGATTTATAAAATATATGAGTACAAACACCATAGTTAATGAGTTGAAGAAACACATTGCCGAGTTTGAAAAAACTGTCCAAGTAGAAGAAATTGGCACGGTGATTGAAGTCGGCGATGGCATTGCCCGTATGTCCGGCTTAACCAAATGCCAATATCAAGAGATGCTTGAATTTCCTGGTGATGTCTTTGGTGTAGCTTTGAACTTGGAAGAAGAAACAGTCGGCGCCATGATTTTAGGTGATTTTAAAAAGATTAAAGAAGGTGACACAGTAAAGCGCACTGGCCGTATTTTGTCTGTACCAGTTGGGCCAGAAGTAGTTGGCCGTGTGGTGAATGCTCTGGGTCAAGCAGTAGATGGTAAGGGTGAAATAAAAACCAAACAATTTTATCCCGTAGAAAAAATTGCTTCTGGCGTTATGGCTCGCCAAGGCGTACACCAGCCAGTGCAAACTGGTATTAAAGCTATTGACGCCATGATTCCCATTGGCCGCGGACAACGCGAATTGATTATTGGCGACCGCCAGACCGGTAAAACTGCTATCGCTGTTGATACCATCATAAATCAGAAGGGCCAAAACATGAAATGTATTTATGTAGCAGTTGGACAAAAAGAATCCAAGGTTGCTCGTATCTTTGCTAAATTGCAAGAAACCGGCGCAATGGAATATACCACCATTGTGGTAGCCGGCGCTTCTGATCCAGCATCCATGTCCTTTATTGCTCCTTATGCTGGTGTGGCTATGGCCGAGTATTTTGCAGACCAAGGCGAAGATGTTTTGGTGGTTTATGATGATTTAACCAAACAAGCCTGGGCTTATCGTGAAATTTCCTTACTGCTCCGCCGTCCACCAGGACGCGAGGCCTACCCAGGTGATGTGTTTTATTTACACTCACGCTTGTTGGAACGCGCTTGCAAATTAAATAAAGAAAATGGTGGTGGTTCAATCACAGCGCTCCCAATTATTGAAACCCAGGCAGGTGATGTGACAGCTTACATTCCTACCAATGTAATTTCCATTACTGATGGCCAAATCTTTTTGGAGACCGATCAATTTTATAAAGGTATCCGCCCAGCTTTAAACGTGGGTATTTCTGTATCGCGTGTCGGTGGTTCGGCACAAATTAAACCCATGAAAAAAGTTGCGGGTAAATTAAAATTGGCCATGGCGCAATTCCGTGAATTAGAAGCCTTTGCTCAATTCGCCTCGGACTTGGATGCCGATACCAAAGCGCAAATTGATTTGGGCACGCGCATGACCGAATTATTAAAGCAACCACAATACAGCCCAATGACTGTAGAAGATCAGATTGCTGTCATTTATGCCGTGTCCAATGGTTATTTTAATAAATTTGCAGTAAAAGAAATCGCCGGTGTGGAAAAGAAGTTTTTGGAATTTATGAATAAGACTAAACGTCCACTTTTGGATAAGTTGGCGAAGGGGGAGTGGGATGAAAAGATTGAAGGTGAATTAAAAGAAGCGTGTGTGGAATATGTGAAGGCTTAAAAGGCTTGAAAAGCCAGAAAGGCCTGAAATGTTTTATGCATGATTACCATAACTTGTTGGTCTGGAAAAAAGCGTTGGAATTTGTAAAATTAACTTATAGATTGGCCAAGATATTTCCAAATGAAGAATTATACGGATTAACAAGTCAATTACGCAGAGCAGCGGTTTCAGTTATGGCTAATATTGTGGAAGGTAGAGGTAAACCCAGTGAAAAAGATTTTTTAAGATATTTATATATAGCTAAGGGTTCATTAAATGAATGTCAGTGTTATTTTGAACTGGTAAGAGAGCTAAATTATATTGATGAAGAGCAATTTAGTTATATTGATAAAAAAAGAGGAGAGGTTGGGTATTTGTTATTTAAATTAATTCAATCTCTCGAATAGCCTTTCAAGCATTTTAAGCTTTTCAGGCATTTCCAGCATTTACTATGGGAGTTAATACAAAAGCAATCAAGAGACGCCTCAAATCCGTTGGCAATACCAAAAAGATTACCAAAGCCATGGAAATGGTGTCGGCTGCCAAAATGAGAAAAGCGACCGAAGCAGCTGTGAATACTAGAACTTATGCCAAAATGGCCTGGGATCTTTTGGTAAACTTGTCCAAAATCCAAAAAGCCGGTTTACCTTTATTAGAAGTTCGTCCAGTACAAAAACTCCTGGTGATTTTAATTACTTCCAACCGCGGACTTTGTGGCAGTTTTAATGCTAATATTATCCGTAAGACCGCAGAACAATTAAAAGATCCGAAAAATATTTCTAAGCACCGTGTCGGCGCTTCTACTGTTGAGCCAAACGAGAACGTGCAGGTAGATGTAATTGGCATTGGCAAAAAAGGCGCGGACTTTGCCAAAAAAATGAAATACAATTTAATTGCCAGCTTTTCTGAATTTTCCGATACACCAACTTTGAATGATATTTTGCCAATTAGCAAATTGGTAATTGATGAATATCAAAAAAAGAACTATGACAAAGTAGTGATTGCTTATACCGATTATAAATCAGCCATTGCGCAAATTGCTAAATTGAGACAAGTACTTCCAATTTCAGAAAATGATTTAGAAAAAATGATGAATGATGTTGAAAAGGAACAAGGAACAAGGAACAAGGAACAAGTCAGTGAATTGGACGTCGCGGACTACTTGTTTGAACCAAGTAAACAAACAGTCTTAGAAATAATTTTACCACGTTTAGTAGAGACCCAAATGTACCAAGCCGCATTAGAATCGGCCGCATCTGAACATTCTGCTCGCATGATGGCCATGAGAAATGCCAGTGACGCCGCGCGCGACATGATTAATGAATTAAATATGAATTTTAACAAAGCCCGTCAGGCCGGCATTACGCAAGAAATTGCGGAAATTTCTGGTGGTGCCGCAGCACTAGGGTAAATAAATGGTTACATTGCTTATTTAAAAAAATGTAAATCGAACCAATAAACTAATAATCTATTAATCTAATAAACTATTTTATGAACAAAGGAACAATTTCACAAATCATCGGTGTCGTAGCCGACGTGCACTTTCCAGAAAAATTGCCAGAATTATATTCTGCTTTGGAAACCAAAATGCCCAGTGGTAACACGTTAGTGTTAGAAGTGCAACAGCATTTGGGCGCCAATATGGTACGCACTATTGCCATGAGTACTACCGATGGTTTGGAACGTGGTGCCGAAGTTATTGATACTGGCGCGCCAATTTCTGTGCCCGTTGGTCCAGAAACTTTAGGCCGTATGTTTGATGTGATTGGCAAGCCAATTGACAATCTTGGCGATGCCAAAGCTAAAAAAACTTACCCCATTCACCGTCCGGCTCCGAGTTTCAAAGAGCAGTCCACCAAATCAGAAGTGTTGGAAACCGGTATTAAAGTTATTGACTTATTTTGCCCATTTTTAAAAGGTGGAAAAATTGGTTTGTTTGGTGGCGCTGGTGTGGGCAAGACCGTGGTTATTCAAGAATTGATTCGTAACATCGCAGCTGAACATGGTGGTTATTCTATGTTTGCTGGTGTGGGTGAACGCACTCGCGAAGGCAATGATTTGTATAAAGAAATGAAAGAGTCAGGTGTGTTGGAAAAAACTGCTTTGGTCTTTGGCCAGATGAATGAACCACCAGGGGCGCGCGCCCGCGTGGCTTTAACCGCACTCGCCATGGCTGAATATTTTCGTGATGAAGAAGGCCGCGATCTATTGCTTTTTGTAGACAACATCTTCCGTTTCACTCAAGCCGGCTCCGAAGTGTCTGCTCTTCTTGGTCGTATGCCCTCTGCTGTGGGTTATCAACCAACACTCGCCACTGAAATGGGCGCCTTGCAAGAACGCATTACTTCTACTGCCAAAGGTTCTATTACTTCGGTGCAAGCAGTATATGTACCAGCCGACGATTTAACCGACCCGGCTCCAGCAACGACTTTCGCTCACTTGGATTCCACTGTCGTATTGTCTCGTCCTTTGTCTGAACTTGGTATTTACCCGGCCGTAGATCCACTTGACTCTTCTTCCACAATTTTGGATCCAAATATTGTGGGTGAAGAACATTATCGTACAGCTCGCGAAGTACAACAGATTTTACAACGTTACAAAGATTTACAAGATATTATTGCCATTTTAGGCATGGAAGAATTGTCTGATGAAGATAAATTAACCGTATCTCGCGCCCGCAAGATTCAAAAATTCTTGTCTCAGCCATGTCACGTTGCCGAACAATTCACTGGTCGTGAAGGTCGCTATGTAAAAGTGGCTGACACTGTTCGTTCCTTCCGCGAAATTTTGGATGGCAAACATGATGACAAGCCAGAACAGGCGTTTTATATGGTGGGATCGATTGATGAAGTAAAATAAAAGGCTAAAAAGGCCTGAAAAGCCGAAAAGGCTTGAAGGGCTGTTTACATAAAGCCTTTTAGGCATTTCAAGCTTTTCAAGCATTTTAAGCCTTATGACAAATTTAAAATTAAAAATCGCCACTCCTGAAAAAGTCATTTACGAAAATGAAATTCTTCAGGTTTCTATCCCTACCATGGACGGTGAAATTACGGTTTTGCCAAATCATATTCCCTTAGTTTCTGTTTTAAAAGCCGGGGAATTAAAAATTAAAGATAATTCCGGAGAATTGGTTATGGCTGTAGCCGGTGGTTTTTTGGAAGTGCGTGGAAATAATGAATTGGTTATTTTGGCCGACAATGCCGAACGCGCCGAACTTATTGATCTGGACCGTGCAGAAGAAGCAAAAAAACGCGCCGAGGAAGAAATGAATAAAGCCAAAGCCGGTGAAGATGTTGATTTCGCTAGGCTGCAGGCGGTGATTGATAGAGAGATGAATCGTATTAAAGTTGGAAAAAAATATAAGAATGTAAAAATTAATAATTAATTTTTATAACTAATTATTATTAGTTATAAACAAACCTCACAGCTGCGAGGTTTTTGAATCAAATATTAATTTATAATTTTGTAAATAAATTACCACTAACATGTTTAAACTTTATTCTAAAATTTTTTCCACCCCCGCAACAGTAATTCCGGTAAATCTTTTGTGCCGTGAGGAAAATATAGAAATTGTAGGAAAAAAATTACAAAAAAAAATTCAAAAAATGTTTAATGGCTCATTGGCTATTCGAGAGGTGGATGCTGGCTCAACCAATGCCTGTGAACATGAGTTAACTGCCCTGGGAAACTCATATTATGATGTGGAAAGATTTGGTATTAGCTTTGTGGCCTCGCCTAGACACGCAGATATGCTTATGGTGACCGGACCGGTTACTCGAAATATGCGTGAAGCTTTGGTAAAAACCTATGAAGCCACACCGGATCCCAAAATTGTTGTGGCAGTAGGAGATGATGCTATTGATGGGGGAATTTTTAAAGGCAGTTATGCGGTTTTAGACGGAGTGGATAAGGTTATTCCGGTTGATTTTAAAATTCCGGGAGATCCACCGAGTCCCAAAATTATACTTTGTAATTTGCTTAAAATTTTAGAAACAATCGAAAAATAAGATTGTCAAAAAATATAAAGAATATGTTTAATTTTTTTTCAGCTCAATTTTGGTTTTTTCTTTCTTTGTTATTTTTGGCATTTGGTGCTGTAGGATCTTTGATTTTTGCAAAAAAAGACCGGCTGGCCAATTGGTGGGGGAATGGATTAGCTATCTTAGCTTCGGGAAGTGGCATGGTGGCAGCAGTTAAGGTGCTTTGTTGCGGCGAATTCTTCAAATATACAATCAGCACAACTTTGCCAAATTTAGCATTTTCATTTGTGGTTGACAAGCTATCGGCTTTTTTTGTCTTAATCATTTCTCTGATTGCGCTTTTGGCTTCTATTTATGGTCTCGGTTATATAAAACATTTTTATAAAAAATATAATCTGGGAGTACTTGAATTTTTTTATAATATTTTTTTGGCCGGCATGTTATTGGTGGTGACTGCTCATAACAGTTTTTTCTTTTTAATTGTTTGGGAAATAATGTCGTTGGCCTCATATTTCTTGGTGATTTTTGAAAATAATGACAAGGACAATATTAAAGCCGGCTCCTTATATTTTATAATGACGCACATTGGAACGGCTTTTATTATGTTAGCCTTTCTCTTGCTTTATCAAGCAACCGGCTCTCTGGATTTTGATGTTATCAAGGAAAATGTTGGCCAAATACCTTTACTGATAAAAAATTTGGTTTTTATTTTTGCTTTAGTTGGTTTTGGAACAAAGGCTGGTATTATTCCTTTTCATATTTGGTTACCTAGTGCTCATCCGGCCGCTCCCACTCATGTTAGTGCGTTAATGTCTGGTGTCATGATCAAAACTGGAATTTATATGTTCATTCGCCTCTTTGTAGAAGTTTTGTCCGGAACTGAATTGTGGTGGGGGGTGACAATTTTAATTATAGGAATTTTTTCGTCACTGCTTGGTGTTTTGTATGCTCTCACCGAACATGACATTAAACGACTTTTGGCTTATCACAGCATTGAAAATATTGGCATTATTTTGCTGGGTTTGGGAAGCACTTTGATTTTTATATCCTTAAATTTAAAAACCTTGGCGGCTTTAAGTTTGGTGGCGGCGCTTTTCCACACTCTAAATCACGCTACTTTCAAGGCTTTGTTATTTATGGGTGCCGGTTCAGTTATTTCGCAGACTCATACGCGCAATATGGAAGAATACGGCGGTTTGATTAAATTTATGCCACAAACTGCATTTTATTTCTTAATTGGTTCTTTGGCCATTTCCGCCCTACCTCCTTTTAACGGATTTTTTAGTGAGTGGTTAACCTTTCAAACATTATTTAGTGGGGTTGAAATCTCGGATATTTTTACCAAATTAATATTTATTTTAGCTGCCGGCGGATTGGCTTTTACTGGAGGCTTGGCGACGGCTTGTTTTGTTAAGGCTTTCGGAGTGACTTTTTTGGCCAGACCGAGAAGTGGAAAAGTCTTACAGGCAAAAGAATCTGCTTTCTCCCTATGTTTTAGTATGGGAACATTAGCACTTATCACTTTAGTTTTGGGAATTTTTGCCGGAGCGGTATCAAAAATTATCTTAGGTGTGGTGCACAATTTAAACGTTTTTCAACAGGTTTCCAGCGCATTTTTTGTCCCAGGAAAAACATTTGTTTTATCCAATGGTTTTGCGACTGTTTCTACCCCAATGATTTTCCTGATTTTTTCAGTTGTTTTGCTGTCGGTTTATGGAATAATCAAAATTTTGACAAAAAAAAGAAAGGTTAAAATAAGTTGCACTTGGGATTGCGGCACCAAATTAAAACCCCGAATGGAAATTACGGCGACTGGTTTTGCGCGTTCCATCATTACAATTTTTAAAGGCGTTTTAAAACCCAGTCGACAATTGGAAGTTGAGTATCAAGATGCGGATATTCGATATTTTCAAAAAAGTAGTACTGTTAAATTGGAAATTGCCGACGTTTATAAAATTTATTTTTATCAGCCGTTGCAGAATTTGATGATTAAATTTTCTGATCAAACGAAGAATATTCAAAACGGAAATTTGAATGTCTATGTTGCCTATATACTTCTTATTTTATTACTTTTGCTGTTAACCTTCGTATTTTAAATTTATGTCAGGAATAATTGTTTGGACCATTCAACTTACTTTAGTACCGGCACTGTCCCCATTTTTTTTGGGTGTGGTGCGCAAAATTAAGGCACGTTTTCAGAATCGGGTAGGTGCGAGTATTTTTCGGCCCTATCGTGACTTATGGAAACTTTTTCATAAGAATGAGGTGATCAGCGAGGATGCTTCTTGGATTTTTCGATTTGCACCCTATTTAATTTTTTCTTCGACGATTATTCTTGGAGCGAGCATTCCTCTTTTTTCTAATTTCTTTGCCAATAATTTATTGAGTGATTTTTTGACGATCGTTTATTTAGTGGCTTTAGGCACTTTTTTCTTAGCTTTGGCCGGTTTAGATGTGGGCAGTGCTTTTGGAGGGTTTGGTTCCAGTCGAGAAATGACCTTGGCGGCATTAACGGAAGGTGGTTTTATTTTTTCCTTGTTAGCCCTGTCTTTTTTGGCACATTCTACCAATTTGTTTTCCATTACCAGGGCCATTTCCATCTTGCCTCTTTTTGATTTTTTACCGATTATTTTAGTTTTTATTGCTTTCGTAATTGTTATGCTTTGTGAAACTGCTCACTTTCCTTTTGATAATCCTGCCACACATCTTGAATTGACCATGGTACACGAGGCCATGATTTTGGAATATTCAGGTAAAAAATTGGCATTAATTGAGTGGGCGGCAGCAAATAAATTTTTAATTTTTTTGGCTTTGGGAGCAAACATGTTTTTCCCTTGGGGTTTAGCAGCACAAAATAATATTGGGGGAATTGTGGCGGCATTGGGAATATTTATTTTTAAAGTATTGCTTTTATCAACATTTGTGGCGGTTTTAGAATCCAGCATGGCTAAGTTTCGGTTTTTTAGGCTACCTGATTTATTGTTTACGGCATTTATTTTGAGTGTTATGGCTATTTTCTTAATTTTATAAAGGTATGATATTTAATTTATTACAAATTATTTTTTTACTGGAAGTGGTGATTTTTTTGACAGCTGTTTTTATGCATCTGATTCACAAAAGTTCATTACTAATTTCGCTTTATCGCCTTCAATCTTTGATCATTAGTATTTTCATTTTTGGCTCGGCGATTGAAGCGTCTTCTATTTTGCTTATGTGTGTGGCAGTTTTTATGTTTGTGGTCAAAGTAATTGTAGCACCATATTTTTTCACTAAATTAATAAAAAATAATCAATTAAAATTTGCTTCCAGCACTTATTTAAACAACCCACTGACTTTATTAGTCGTTGCCGCTCTGACAAGCTTGGCATACTCACAATATTTTCAACCATTAACAATTTTGGCCAAAGGTAATGTAAATAGTTTACTTTTGGCGGTGGCAACAATTTTAATATCAATATTTTTAATTATTAATAGAAAAGGTATTTTGTCACAAATGATAGGCATTCTTTCTTTGGAAAATGCCATCGTCTCTTTTGCATTTTTGTCTGGGTTGGAGGCGGCGCCAAATATGCAATTGGGAATTATTTTTGATATTTTGGTTTGGATTATCATTGCTTCTGTTTTTGCTAAAATGATTTATGATAAGTTTGGTACAATGAATTCAACAATAATGAATAATTTAAAGGAAGAATAAATATATATGGCTTTAATAATAATTACTGGAACACTTTTAATTGCCGTCATCCTTTCGCTGTTAGTAAAAGAAAGGGATAAAATTTTTGGCTTGATTGCTTTATCGGCTTCTATTGTTGAATTGTTGGCGACCTTGTTTGTGTTTGGTCAGGTGGCCAAACATGGTATATATACGTTCAATTCTTATTTGTCAGTGGATTATTTGGGCTTGATTGTTATGTTGATAGTGGCAGTGGTTGGTTTGGCCGCTTCTTGGTATTCGATTAGTTATTTGAAAATTGAAATGACTCATGGTTTTGTAGGTTTTCGCCGAGTAAAACAATTTTTTGTTTTGTTGCATCTTTTTATTCTCGCGATGTTTTTTGCGATTACAACCACCAACCCAATTTTGATGTGGATTGCCATTGAAGCTACTACCTTGTCAACAGCTTTTTTGGTTAGTTTTTATGGCAAGCCGTCGGCAATTGAAGCTGCTTGGAAATATTTGATCATTAATTCAGTTGGTTTATTGATAGGTTTTTTTGGGACACTGCTTTTCTTTTATCCTGCCATAGACAAGTTGTATAATGGATTTTTGACTTGGGGGTGGATGGTGGCTAATGTTTCCGGTTTTGATCCCTTTGTTGCCAAATTGGCCTTTATTTTTGTTTTGGTTGGCTATGGCACAAAAGTTGGTTTGGTACCAATGCACACTTGGTTGCCAGACGCGCATAGTAAAGCACCTGTACCAATCAGTAGTTTACTTTCTGGTGTGTTGCTGAACGTGGCTTTTTTGGCTGTATTACGATTTAAAATGGTGACTGATTTGGCGGTAGACCATGCTTTTTCCCAAAAATTGCTTATCTTTTTTGGTTTAATTTCTATTTTAGTTCCGGCTTTTATTATTTTTACTCAGAAGAATTACAAAAGACTTTTGGCTTATTCTAGCATTGAACATATGGGAGTTATTGCTTTGGGCTTTGGTTTTGGTGGCGCCGGTATTTTGGCAGCTGTTTTACATATGCTTTATCATGCATTAACAAAATCAATTTTGTTTTTATCCTCGGGGAACATTTTTTTGAAATATGGTTCCACAAAAATAAAAAATGTTGCCGGTGTTTTAAAAACCTTACCTAGTACCGGTGTTTTGTTTTTTATTGGCTTTTTAGCAATTACCGGCATGCCACCATTTGGCATATTTTTGACAGAATTTTCCATTATGGCTGCCGGCACCAAGTCTCATCCCTGGGTAGTGATAGTAGCTGTTTTGGCGTTAGCTTTAATTTTTGTTGGATTTTTAAGACATGTGGTAGCAATGTTGTATGGAGAGACAGAAAAAGAAGTGATTCCAAGAGAAATGGATAAAAATAACTTAGCTCCGATTATTTTGTTGGTGGTAATTTTAGTGGTGTTAAGTTTTTATCTGCCAACTGGTTTAAAATCAATAATTACCTTAGCCAGTTTAGCCTATTAATATGAAACAGGAAATTATTAACACTTATATTTTGAATAAATATAAAACTAAAGTTGATGGCAATATTACTTCTTTTGTAGTACCAGTCGAAGAAATTTTGGCTGTTTGTCAGGAATTATATTTTACTCACAAATTGCAACTCAAAACCATTACTGTGATTGATGAAAGAAATGCCAAAGGGTTTTTTAGAATTTGTTATTTGTTTGGTCTGCCACAAGAAAATGTTTTTTTTATACCGTGTATTTTGGTTAGAGATAAAGAGGGTTTTCCTTCTCTTACCAGACAAATTCATGAAGCCTCTGGTTATGAAAGAAGAGCTTTCTCGTTTTTTGGTTTGACACCAATTGGTCATCCAAATTTGCGTGGTATGTTGCTTCATGAAAATTGGCCGTCAACTAAATTTCCTTTGCGTAAAGATTTTAATTGGCAAGAACGGCCGGCTGAAACTAAGGGGGAATATAAATTTAGTACAGTGAAAGGTGAGGGGATTTATGAAATTCCAGTTGGACCGGTACATGCTGGTATTATTGAACCGGGGCATTTTCGCTTTAGCGTTGCTGGCGAAGAAATTGTTTTGTTGGAACCAAAGCTTGGTTATAAGCACAAAGGTATAGAAAAATTGTTTGAAATTTTATCATTAGAAAAAAAACTATTACTCTCTGAGAGAGTTTCTGGTGACACATCATTTTCTCACTCATTGGCTTTTTGTCAAGCTGTAGAAAATTTGGCGGAAATTCAAGTTTCGGAAAAAGTTAAATATTTGCGGGTGATTTATTCCGAATTGGAAAGATTGGCCAATCATTTCAATGATATTGGTTTTATTTTATCGGACACAGGTTTTAGTTTTGGTGGCAGTAGTGGAATGCGATTGAAAGAAAAAATTATGCAGTGGAACGAAAAGTTGACGGGTAGCCGTTTCCTACGTGGAGTAAATGTGTTCGGCGGAATTACCAAAGACATTGCGTCAGAAATGAAAGAAGAACTGGCAAAAGATTTAAAAAAAATTAGACGTGATTTTCAAGAGGTAATTAAAATTTCTGGAGAAAGTGGCTCTGTTTTAAACCGCTTGAAAGGAACAGGTATATTAAATTACCAATTGGCCGTTGATCATGGTGTGTTGGGTGTGGCGGGTAGAGCCGTAGGAATTGAACATGACGCTCGTAGTGAGTATTTATATGCGGCTTATTCTAAATTGGATTTCAAAATGGCTTTGGAGAAAGAAGGGGATGTAAACGCACGCTTTAAAATACGTATTAAAGAAGTTTTTTTTGCGATTGATCTTGTTGAACAAGCCTTACAAGATATGCCTAAGACAGGGGAGTTAAATTTGGAACAGATTATACATTTAAAAAAGAATAGTTGGGCGATTGGTATTACCGAAGGTTGGCGTGGTGACATAGTTTATTTTGTAGTGACAGATGAAGAAGGAAATATTTGCCGGGTGGATGTGAGGGACGCGTCTTTTTTGAATTGGACGGTTTTGGGATATGCTGGAAAAGGCAATATTGTACCGGATTTTCCATTAATCAATAAAAGCTTTAATTTGTCGTACTCGGGTAACGATTTATAGTGATTGGAGTTTATCAAAGTGGCTATAATCAGCTTAAAAAAACATTTACTTTACAAATTTTGTAAATTTTATATAATATTACGTGAGGAGTATTAATTTAATTTTTTTAAATTATGAATTGTAAACACTGTGGTTTGGAATTAGACAACGAAAACCGTTGTCAGTGTTGTAACAGCTGCTGCGTTGGTTGCTGCAATTGTCAAGAAAAAGAATGCGACTGTGATGAGGGTTGTGAATGTGGTGGAGGTTGTCAGTGTGGAGAATAATAAATAAAAAATCGCCTTAATGGGGCGATTTTTTTACTCCACACTTATAATTTAAGCGCGTGCGTTTATCCACAGGTGTATTTCTTGACATATCATACCAAAGTAGTATGATATAAATATCAGCAGAGCTTACGACTATAAATCTAAGCCTACTAAACCTCCTAACCGATGGCTTCGATCCCAAAGGAATTGGAGCCATCCGGCGGCTGAGGCTAAAGAAATACTTAAATATAATTATATGACTGGACCAGGATGCGACTGCTAAATGCAGTTAAAACTGCTCTAAACCGTCTTGACAACGGTAAAGTAGAGTAGTGCCGTTCTTTCCACCCCGCGGCGAAACGGGGTGGTTTTTTACCCTGTGAAATCCGTCTCTGTCTGCTTATCAGCAGGCAGGATGGAGCTGCCCCTTGAGGGGACAGCTATTTCACAGGGTGAATTTTTGCTTTTTTGAGGCGAAGCCGGGTGTTTTTGTGTTTTTTGTGATAAGTGTGGTAGAATACCTTCGAAAAATCTATAATTCTTAATTTTGTATTCATTATGTGGTTATTATACGCCTTTCTCTCCTCAATTTTTGCCGCCGCGGTAGCAATTTTTGGCAAACTCGGCCTTAAGACCGTAGATTCTACTTTGGCAACTAGTATTCGTGCCATCATTATGGCTGTGTTTTTATTTCTGGTGGCGCTTACTATGCGCAAGTTTGATGGCTTTAATTTTCAGTCATTAAATGGCAAAGACTGGATTTTGATTACTCTTTCCGGTGTGGCCGGCGCTCTTTCTTGGCTTTTTTATTTTTTCGCGCTTAAATATGGCATTGCTGGTAAAGTAGTGGCCATAGATCGCCTTAGCGTTGTATTTGTTATTTTGCTCGCGGCATTATTTCTTGGTGAAGGTTTAACCTGGCGCAGTGCTATTGGCGCGATATTGATTGCGGGTGGAGCGTATTTGATAACTCTTAAATAATTTAGCCAAACTCCAAACCCCGATAGCCACACTCCATGCGTTAGGCTTAGGCTATTGGAGTAAGGAGTCTGGAAATTATGTTAACACATCTAAATAAAGAACAAAAACAAGCCATAGAATACACTTCTGGCCCGCTTTTGATCGTCGCCGGCGCGGGTACTGGCAAAACCACAGTAATCACCCAAAAGATTGCTTATTTAATTGAACAAAAACTTGCTAAGCCCGAGGAAATTTTGGCTTTAACTTTTACCGAAAAAGCAGCCCAAGAAATGCAAGATAGAGTGGATGATTTATTAGATCTGGGGTATAGCGACATGCAAATTTCCACTTTCCACGCATTTTGCCAGAGAATTTTAGAGCATCACGGATTAGACATTGGCCTGCCCAACCAATTTAAATTATTAACCCAGACCGATGCCTGGCTCTTGGTGCGGAAAAATTTGGATAAATTTAATTTGGATTATTATCGCCCTTTGGGCAATCCCACGCGTCATATTCACGAATTATTAAAACATTTTTCTAAGTGCAAGGATGAGTTGATTACACCACAGGAGTATTTGGATTATGCGGAAAGTGTTAAGTTGGATGGGGATAATGCGGAATTTGTAAACAAGAAAGCAAAAAAACA
>Ga0172370_10006645_pt1 | contig 14474 bp, 10 predicted proteins | sample LakKiv5m_FD_114538 | JGI IMG/M metagenome (GOLD analysis project Ga0172370, IMG submission 114538) | Freshwater microbial communities from Kabuno Bay, South-Kivu, Congo - kab_022012_11.5m | ecosystem: Environmental > Aquatic > Freshwater > Lake | place: Democratic Republic of the Congo...
AGGGTGAGACCCTCGATCACCTGGAGACTGCGATATCGGACGCGATGACCGTCCACCGACACTTCGCCGCCCCAATACAGGCAGGAGGCTTCCTCGCGCAGGCCGGCATACCAGGGACCGCAGGCCAGGTCGGTCGGCCATTGATGGTGAAAGCGCCGGGCTAGCCGTGAGTCGAGACATACGAGGGAGCGATCTACCAGTCCGGCGCCGGTCACATCCCAGGCGAGATGCGTAATAAGCGGACGCTGCAGACTGAACGCCACCTGAAAAGAAGGACTGCGAAAACGCACCTCATGAGGTGTCATGGTGCATGACATGCCGGCGGGCGCGCTGGGGGCGACCGTGACGACCTGCAGTATCGGCGCATACGGCGGTTCGTATCGGGTCTCGGTCAACGGTTCGCCCAGGAATTCCACCTGCTCCAGGATGCTGAACGGCACATTCCACGGGGCATACGAAAAATCGCCGTGACAGGCCTCCGCTGGATGCTCCCAGTCGCAGACCACACGCAGGTGGTCGGTCACCACGCCGTCCAGCGTGATATCATGCCAGGCGTCCGGTTCGATCACCGGCAGATGCACGTCCGCGAAGATCTCCCACCCGTGCCCGTCGACGTAGCGGGCAAAGGTCAGATGCTCGGGACGGGTGTAGGCCGTCGGCTCAAAGCGTAAAACTTTTGGGCACAGTCGAAACTGGTCGACGCGCACATTACGGTCGAAGCGGTAATACCGCACCGCCGCCAATCCCAGCAGATCTTCCGCCGGATCGCTGTGCTGACGCGGTATCCACGCCGCGTGGGGAATGCAGGTGTATTCTAATATCGCCATACGTATTATTCCTCGGAAGAATAGCGCTTCATCTCATTGTCCTCTCAAAACGATACTACTGCCTCCCGCACCTCGTTAAGGATACTATAAAGACTCTTCCCGTTGATCGCTTGTTCTTTGAGTGTCCGCTTGAAACGCGTGACACCCCATTGGTCATCGCGTCGCAACCGATCGCATTTCAATCATGCGTATTCACCTTCAGAGTTAACATCCGATAACCCGCAACACCGCCTTATACGCCCATTCGTCCCACTCTTCCTCTACCCCGATGCCGTGCAAGTCGGGATAATTCTTCATGATCAATCCGCCGTTAAACAGGCGCACCATCTTTTCCGCCTCCGCTTCGATCAACGCGCGGTCGCCGGTGGGCATCACCTGCTGGATATCGACCGGCGACCACAGGCCGACCCGGTGCTGCTTCAACTTCATCGCCAGTGCCGGCATGTCATACGCGGCGGGCTGGTCGAACTGGAAGCAGTCGATGCCGGCGTCCACCAGGTCGTCGATCAATTCCCAGTTGTAGCCGCAAGAATGCTGCAGCACTTTCATGCCGCATTCGTGGGCGACGCCGGTCAGCTTCTGGTAATGCGGCTTGAAAATGTCGCGCCACATCGCCGGCCCGATCAGCACGCGATCCTGCGTGCCCAGGTCTTCGCAGAAGAAGATCGCCTCCGCCCCCGCCTCCGCGCTCAAACGGATCACGCGCACGAACAGGTCGGTCACCATCGTATGCAGCCGGTCGATCTCCCCGCGATACTCCACCAGATCGGTGAAGTAGATTTCCATCTTCCGCAGGTAGCGGCTGGAGGCGAACACCCAGCCCGGCAGGAAGACAGATTTGAACCGATCCGTCGGCTGCGCGAAGGTCCGGCGCATGTCGTCATACCGCGCGGGATCGTCATAATCCGGCAGTTGCAGCGTGTCGAGCTGGTCCCAGTCGGTGATAGCCGGCTGGAATATCTCGCCGCTCTGGCTTAATCCGATGATGCGGTGCCAGATGTTGCCCCACTCATCGGTCGAATATTCGAACTGCCCTTCCGTCCACACCTTTTCCTTAAACGTGCGCGACGGCCCCAGTCCGTTCTCAAGGAAGTCGTTCATGCGGTTGCCGGAAAAGCACATCCCCGGCCGCTCCGCGCCGGAATGCTCCAGGTTGGCGAGAATCACTTCACGTGGAGTCATATGATGCTCCTTACGAAATGCAAAATGAAAGTGCATATTGCAGAAATGTCAATCTGATTGATGAAAACTGAAACGAGATGAGTGACACTCTTCGTATCAGGTTATCTGCATTTCTAGGCATATGTCCCAGATACAATAACTTATATCGGCGCACCGTAAATCAATTGGGGGTATCGCGTTTCAAGTAATGTTCTGAAACCCGCGACTGCTTTATCCGGCCAACCGATATACGGCGCGCGCGTGCGCTGATGACCCATGCTGCAGCCGGCGGCGACAGCCACGGCCTTGTCCGCCACGGGATCCATCGACTCGACTCCCGTCTCCTCGATAAAGGCATCCATATCCATAAAGAAGCGGGCGACGGTTTGCTGCATCCGCAGCGCCTCGTCCCAGTGTCCTTGTTCGGCCAGCGCATACATTTTGAGCATAAACGGCGGATTGGTGCTGATTACCGAGCTGCAACTGCCGCGCGCGCCTAGCATCATCGCGGACACGAGCAGATTTTCGCCCACGAAATACGCGAGCTGCGGCGTGAGCAGCAGCGCCTGCTGCAGGTTGCCGAAGTTCGTACCCGCATACGTGTATTTCACTCCGGCAAGCGAAGGGGTGACGTCGAGGATGCGCAGGTAGTCCGGTCCCTGGAGGAACCGTTTGGCCCGTGGGACATTGTAATGGATGATCGGCATCTCCGGACACACGGCGGCGATGTCCTGGAAAAATCGCAGGATTTCACGGTCACTCAGTTCCATCCAGTATGGCAGCGTAATCTGCACTGCCCCCACCTGCGCCTTCGCGGCGGCATATTCGACCAACCGGAGCGTCTTGCGCGTGCAATCCGCGCAGCAGCCGATCTGCAGGGGCATTCGGTATTGACCACAAAGGGCGTCCTGGATATCTACCATCCGCGTGAACTCGTCGAAATCCAGCGCGTAGAATTCCCCTGTGCTCCCAGTGGTGTAGATGCCGTGCACCCCAGCCTGGCACATGCGCTCAATATCAGCCTGGTAGGCGGCTTCATCCAGGTGATCGTGTTCGTCCCAGGGCAGGGTGATACCCGCCCAGATGCCGCGCAATTCGTTCGTCGTCAGTCGTCCCATCAATCTTCTCCTTCGGTATCGAATAACAACTCCGCGGGAATACGGAGTTGCATGATAACGTTGACGCGTAAAATATGATGTGTATCTGCATCGCTATGCCGGTAGGGTTCATGCGGGCATGCTATATCGGCGCGAAATAGCAGGGGGAGTCTGATCCGAAGCGGATGCGATCCACACCAACCTCTGCCGTAGCCCACTCCAGCAATCCGAGGCATCACCCTCGACGCGCATCATGGCATAATGCTCATATGTGGCAAAATTATAGCAGTCGGTTGTGCAGGCATAAGTCGGTTGAAATTGACGTTTAGGACATTTTACACTACGATTTGGACATATTGCTATGTGATGTCAGGAGTTCCGTTTCATGGCACCTACGCCACCGTCCTTCACCTATACCTACGAGGAACTACGACTTTTATGCAACCGTCTTTCGGTCATACTACAGCCATGGCCTTATTCGAATGGTATATTGACAAACCACCAGATTGGAACCACTCTTTATACGGCAGACACGACCCTCACTCGTCATTGTCATGCATTCTATGAAGGATTCGTGTTGCTCAACGGCGGTGTCACGTTGGTGACCCCGTGGAAGACGCAGGAGTTAAGGGCAGGCAGTGTCATGGTGTTCTCTCCCGGAACGATCCATCAATGGCAGACACAAGATCAGGCGTGCCTCTTACTGGATCTGTCGTTCGCCCTGGATCATCGGGTGATGACGCCGCAGCAATACTGTTGGCCAGTCTGTGACGAGATTTTGTGGACCGTATTGCTCCTGTGCGATACGGTCCAGGCGGCGCGTCCGGGCTGGGCATGGCGGGCGAATAGTCATCTGGGTGTGATCTATGCAACGCTCATGAGCTTGATTGAAACACCTGCGCAGACAAAATCGACAGCAGGAGTGCTTTCGCAGTCGCCATTAGTCATTCAGATTGATGAACTGCTGCGCATTCATTTGGCGGCGCCGTTGACCATCGAAGCGCTCGCTAACGAGGTGTCGATGAGTGCCCGCCACCTCACACGGCGCTTTCACGCGTATACCGGCATGACGATACATGCGCGCTTAGATGCACTCCGTATGGAACAAGCGGTACGCTTTTTATGCCAGACGAATCTGCCTATCGCTGAGATTGCACGTGCCGTCGGGATTACAAATGCCGCCTATTTCGCCCACCGCTTTCGTCAACGGTTCGAACGATCTCCCTACGAATTCCGCAAGATGGGCGATGTAGAGCAGTCATCGACGAGATTTGTATGAGCCGAGATAATCTTTGACAGCTATCACCGCAACACACAATCCGGATAAAGTATCTGCGCTACCCCTTTGACGACCTACGTCGTAATTCCCGTGGGCTGCATCCCATGACCGTACGGAACTGGCGGGCAAAGTAGTTGCTGTCCTGAAATCCCACCTCGAAAGCGATGTCGGTCAGATTGACATCGCTTGTTGTGATCTGGGTGACGGCGTGGTTAATGCGCAGGCGAATGAGGTAGTCGATGGGCGAGCAACCCAATGCGCGGCGGAATTCACGTGTCAGGGTGCGCTGAGACACGTCGCCAAGGTTGGCCAAACCGTCCAGCGTCAGCTTATCGCGGTAGTGTTGCTGAATATAACCGATCACCCGACCCAAGCGCAGCAGCGGTTGAGCGGCCGGCTCTTCCATGCCGGTATAATACCGGCAGAGATCGCCCATTAACAGCATGAAACTGGCCACGGTATTGAAGCGCCATCCGGCTGCCCGATCGTGTAATTCACGTTCCATACGGTTGATCAATTCCGTGGCGTGATGCAGTTCGTCTGGTCGCAACCGCAGGCGGCTGGCGAAGTTGTCGCGATGCCGAAAGAGCGGCTCCAGGGTAAATAAGGCATGGTAACCGGGTAACGAAGTGATATCTCGTAACGGGAAAGCCAACACACCCATGCGAAAGAGGACATTGACAAGTTCAAGTCCGGCGGTGTTGCGGTAGCCGTGCACCTGGTGCTCGTGCAATACGAAAACGTCACCGGCGACGATGGGGTACTCCTCCGTCGGGGTGATGTGTATGCCGGAGCCGTATAACACAATCACCAACTCGGAAAAATCGTGACTGTGCATCAACGTGTCCGCATGCTGCCGGATGTGAATAACATCCAGCGCCAGACCTTCCGCTAACGGCATTTCGATGCGATGGGTGGTAGATGTTGTCATGATGGGTATGTGACGCTCACATTGCCGCAACAGGTCACGACTGATTACATACGGACGCGACATCACCTGACCATGCTGCATGTGAAGCATGCAGCGACGAGTATTACCGCATTGTCCAATCTTCCGATCGCCCTCTCCTATTGACCGGATAATACGCCTAAACCACAGCTTCGGTCAAGGTATTGGCTCCATACAACCGTTATTAACGTTCATTTTACTTTCTTAGCATATTGGCCGGATACTGCTGTAATATGGCTGGATGATCAAGGTATCGTGGGCAATCAATCCATATAATCAGGAAGACACGGTTGAGTGAGTCACAGGCAACCAAGTACGGAACGCTCTGCAGATAGCCATGTTCTACGATGCGCCCGGCAGCGACTTGATCAGCCATGTGCATTGCGACATCGAGATCGCGTGGCTAGATCTGCCGCTGATACCGCCGGACGATGCCACAATTCGTGAGTCGCGCTGAAGGAGGCGAAAATCATGAACAGCATCTCTCAGAATCAGGTGGCGGAATGGACCTTCACTTCCGCGAAAACGTCTCACGATCCGTTCAACGAGATCGAAGTTGACGCGGTGTTCACCGGCCCCGATGGCACTGTGCGAACCGTGCCGGCCTTCTGGGCGGGCGGCGAGACCTGGCGCGTACGCTTTGCGTCACCGGTTGTTGGGCCGTACCGATTCACCACGCGCTGCACCGACGCAACCAATGCCGGCCTGCACGGGCAGGAGGGTGTCTTCACGGTGGAGCCGTATACCGGCGACAATCCGCTCTACCAGCATGGCCGGATCGGCATTGCGCCGGACAAACGACATTTCCAATACGCCGACGGCACGCCGTTCTTCTGGCTGGGTGACACCTGGTGGATGGGCCTGACACAGCGGCTGCGCTGGCCGGAAGATTTCCAGTCGCTGGTGTGGGACCGCGTGCAGAAAGGCTTTACGCTCATTCAAATCGTCGCCGGCCTCTACCCCGACATGCCGGCGTTTGACGAGCGCGGCGCCAACGAGGCGGGCTATCCCTGGGAGCAAAATTACGCGCGCATCGTGCCGGAGTATTTCGATCTGGCCGATCGTCGCATCCAGTACCTGGTGGAGATGGGGCTGACGCCGTGCATCGTGGGCTGTTGGGCATATTTCTACGGCTTCATGGGCGAAGCAAAGCTGAAGCAGCACTGGCGCAACCTGGTCGCGCGTTACGGCGCCTACCCGACCGTCTGGTGCCTGGCCGGCGAAGGTGCGATGCCGTATTACTTGTCGAAAAATCACGAAGAGGATGCCAAAGCGCAGGTGAAGGGGTGGACCGAGATCGGCCGCTACGTGCATTCGATCAACGCCTTTGGCAACCCGATCACCATCCACCCCACGCAATATGGTCGCGAGCAGGTGGAAGATCCCAGCATTCTCGATTGCGAGATGCTGCAGACCGGCCACGGCAGCCTGATGAGCTTCCCGGCAACCGTCAAGGCACTTCGCCACGCGCTGGCGCAGGAACCGATGATGCCAGTGTTCGACTCCGAGGTTGATTACGAGGGCATCGGGCAGGCCAGTCGAGACGACGTGCAACGGTTGATCTTCTGGTCCTGTATGCTCAATGGCGCGGCGGGACATACGTATGGAGCCAACGGCATCTGGCAGGTAAACCGCGGCGACCGCCCGTATGGTGTCTCGCCGCACGGCATGTCCTGGGGCGACACGCCCTGGGATGTGGCCGCGCAGCTCCCGGGCTCGCGCGAGTTAGGCATCGCGAAGCGGTTATTCGAGCGGTATTCTTGGTGGCAATTTCAGCCGCACCCGGAGTGGATTGAGGGCACCAATAACCGCAGCGGTTTCTTCGCACCGGAAAACGATGCCTACTTCGTGCCCTATGCCGCCGGCATTCCGGGCAAGGTGCGGGTGATCTATTATCACCCCTTCATGCTGGCGCCGCTGGGCGCCGTGCAGGCCTTCGAACCAGGCGTGAAGTATCGAGCCTTCCTGTTCAATCCGGGTACCGGCGACGACATCGACCTCGGCGACGTGATCCCCAATGCGGAAGGAAAGTGGACGGTAAACCGCCGGCTGCCCATCTACCGCGACTGGGTGCTCGTGCTGGAAGCGAAATGACGACATCGGCCACGCGCTGGTGACCAGGCGTGGCACTACAGACAGCGAATTGATGCGCCGGCATGCAGTTATTCGCATATACGGCAATGAAAGGAAGACACCATGCGCCTGACTGCAATCGATCACGAGCGCCGCACGATTTATCACTCGCCGCAGACGCCAGGCTTTACGTGCTGGGTCGGGCTGTGGACCATGCCGGACGGGAGCGTCATGCTCCAGTTCACTCAGGCGACGGGGCCGGTGCAGGGCTGGAGGCCGCGAACCGCCGTCAGGTTGCGTGGCTACTATCCTCTCCCCAATGACGGCTACGATATGGCCGGCCTGACGTTGGAAAATATCTACCTGCAGTCCCGCGACCGCGGGGCCACCTGGACCCGGGTGAGCAGCGATCCCTTCGCCTCGGTGGGGAACGGCTGCATCAACGGCGGGACGGTACTGCCCTCCGGCCACCTGCTGCGCACGGTGTGGGGGCAAGCCCTGTCGTTCTGGGATGTGCCGCAGACCGGCTACCTACAGCGTTCGACGGACGGCGCGCACACCTGGGGTCCGCCGGAACTGCTGTGCGAGGATGCGCAGGTGTTGACCTGGCCGAAGCGCGTGCGCGTGCTGCGGGACGGCAGGATCGTCGTTACCGGCGGGGTGTCGCGCTGCCCCGGTGAGGACTGGCAGTGGATGGATGCCTGCGCCACCATCCGTCCGTGCCTGTGGATCAGCGACGACGACGGCCGGCAGTGGTCGCCGCCGATCCCCCTGCTGGCCGAGGGGTCGGAGGGGTATGCCGCCGGACTAGCGGACACCTTCACGGAAGAGGTGGACGTGGCTGAACTGCCCGACGGGAACCTGCTGGCAATATATCGTTTGGAGAAGCGGCATACCTGCTGCCTGCTGGCAAAGCAGGGGAACACCTGGGCGCCGGCACAAACGGCCGGCCCGTCGTCGTTTCCGCAGACCGGTCATCCCGAGCTGCTCGTAGTGCGCGAAGGCGCGCTGCTGTATCCCACGCTGGGGGACACCTGGTGGTCGACGGACGGCGGCGCACAGTGGCAGACGCTCCCCGGCGTGCCCGGCACAGGCTACTATCCACGCGCGGTGCAACTGGATGACGGCGCCATCATGGTCGTCGGCCATGTGGGGTATGACGATGCGTACGGCAGCCGGGACCAATCGATCGTGATGGATACCTACCAGCTGGCGCTGGACGAAGATACGGTTATTCATGCCGGAAACGAAACTTCTTAATCTCGGTTGGCCGTGATCAGCGAGTCGAAAGGAGCTGCCATGTATGAAAAAGGTCTGAGCGTGGCGTGCGTGCCGTTGTATCCATGCGGGGACCGGTTCGTGCTCGGCGGATATCGCGAGGACCCCTATACGCTGGAGCAGAAACACTCGTCCCTGTAATATCTGCTTGCTTGACAATACAATCCATGCAACTACCTGGTTATTATTAAATAATTGAGTCTAGAGAACCGATGCTTCACGGTGATGGTGCCAAATTGAGAGATAGTCTCTACTTCTCCTCATTTCTCTCCTGCCAAACTATATGGCATACGGGTTTCGGTCATCGTTTTGCGCTCTCTTCATCAGAGAGTACCATGACATGATCAGATCGTCCAATGACAAGTCCGACACCGTGTTATAGAATAGCGAAGCTGCGGCAACTGGTAAGGATTGTTGATGGTTGCTGAGAACCGCGCTCTGGACAAAGACGGCCCATCACGATGTATATGGGTCGCCGTAAGGAATGTGACATGGAACGCTATATTGCCATTGATAATGTCTGTGCCTGGCCGAACCTGACGCGCCTGCCGGACGGCTCCCTTGTTGCGACGATCTTCAACCAACCCTGTCACGGGTTGTGGGAAGGCGACGTGGAATGCTGGGGCAGCGACGACGGTGGGCGCACCTGGCGTCTGCGGGGCACGCCGGCGCCGCATGCATCGGGGACGAACCGCATGAACGTCGCCGCCGGACTGGCCGCCAACGGCGATTTACTCGTCATCGCGTCCGGCTTTACGGATCGACCACCGCAAGGCCAACAACCGTCCGACCACAAAACGGTGTTGTCCCCCTGGGTCTGCCGTTCGGCGGACAGTGGACGGACGTGGAGCAGACACGACACTTGCCCGTCAGCCCCCGAACTCGGCAGGTCCATCGTCATTCCGTTCGGTGATATCGTGCAGGCTGCCGATGGTGCTTTGTGCTTTTCCGCGTATGCTGGCCCACAGGATGGGTCGGATGATTGTTGTTCCGCCTACCTGTTCCGCAGCGATGACGACGGTTTGACCTGGGGCGACGGCGCCATCATTGGGGCATCCCGGTATAACGAGACCGCACCGTTCCATCTCGGTGGCGGGCGCTGGTTGGCGGTCGCCCGCACACAGCCCGGAGACGCCCTGCACCTGTTCCTGTCGGACGACGACGGCCGCACCTGGCGTTTTTCGCAGGAAGTGGCCATGCCGGGACAGCATCCGGCGCACCTGCTGCGCCTGTCCGACGGCCGTATCTTGCTCACCTATGGCAATCGCCGTGTTGGAGAGAAAGGGATCGACATCCGGATCAGCAGCGATGAGGGGCACACCTGGACCACCCCGATGCAGCTCGTTGCGCTCGAACCGACAGATCTGGGTTATCCCTCCACCGCGCCCACCGGCGACGGCACCCTCTGCACCGTCTGGTACGCTGGCGGCGTTGCCGCGCATCAGCGCTACCATATGGGTGCGCTGATATGGGATGTCGAAGACGTGGAACAGCGCTGGTTTACCACCGCGATCACCTCCTGGCTGGTCTCGGACCTGACCCCCAACGCCTATGGCATCGCACACGCGCCATATCATGGCTCGACATCGCCGCTCGGTTGGGAGCGGATGCCAGCCATGGCAGACGACGGATTCATCAATCTCCACGCACGGTTTGGCGATGCCGACGGCATCGTCTACCTTGCCAATCGCTTTACGATTCCCCATGCCGCGACCTGGGAATTAACCCTGGGTCACGACGGCGGCGTATGCATCTTCGTGGACGGCGCCGACGTGTTGACCGTGCCGGACACGAGGAATCCAGCGGCTCCGGGACGCACGACGGTCCCGATCCCCCTCGACGAAGGTGAACATGACATCGTGATCGCCTTCGATACGGCAGGCGGCAAGGGATGGGGCATCTACAGTTCCTGGGTGCTGCCGAAGTCCGCGCGAGATACGAAGCAGGCGCGAGCATTCCCGGTCCTCTTGCCAGAGGGAACCTCATGAATACTGTGAGCAAATCAACACAACATATGCGTCCCACGGCACAGGAGATGGCGACTGCCCGCGACTGGGTGCACGCTGCGTGCTCCGCGGAGGCGCGGGTTCGTCCGTTTTCTTTTCGCTTCAACGGACGATCATCAACCGAGTTGCTGCCGTCCTGGCACATCGAATGCCGCACAGAGCAACCGGATGCCCATCGAACGGCTCGCACGTTGACGTGCACGGATCCGGAGACCGGTCTCGTGGTGCGCTGTGAGATCATTGAGTATGCGGATTATCCGGCCGTCGAATGGGTGGTGCACCTCACCAATACCAGTGTCGTCGACACACCGATCATAGAAGACGTGCAGGCATTGGACTGGACTTGTCACCGTGACACGACGGGTGAATTCGTGCTGCACCATGCTCGGGGCAGCAACGCCGCGATCGACGATTTCCAACCCATCGACACGCTGCTGCCGCCAGGCTCACACTGCCGAATTCATTCATTCGGCGTGCATCCCTGGGGCATGTCGTCCGTCGAGTCGCTGCCATTTTTTACCGTCGACTCCGGCGGGAAAGGCGTGATCGCGGCGGTCGGCTGGTCGGGTGCCTGGTCTGCCGAGTTCGACCGGGACGCAGCAGATGGCCTGCGGATGCGCGCCGGCATGGATACGACCCACCTGCGGCTGCACCCCGGCGAATCGATTCGCACGCCGCGCATTCTGGTGCTCTGCTGGGACGGCGAGCGGATGCGCGCCCAGAACCTGTGGCGGCGCCTCATCCTCGATCATTATTCGCCGCGTCCCGGTGGGCAACCCCTGCAGGTGCCGCTCTGCGGCGCAAGTTGGGGCGAGATGACGGCTACCGAGCAAATCGCGAAAATCGACTGGTGGAAGACACATGAACTTCCCATCGAGTGCTTCTGGATCGATGCCGGCTGGAGCGGCACGGAAGACGACGCCGGCGACTGTTTCAAAGCGGCGGCCAACCGCGTGCCGCGGGTGGATCTGTATCCGGAGGGGTTGAAACCCGTCTCCGACGCGGCGCACCAGGCGGGGTTGCGCTTTCTGCTCTGGATCTGGCCGGGTCTCGCGCGTGTCGGGGTGGAAATCGGCGCTGAGCACCCGGAGTGGGTGCTGCCCGGTGGTGATTTTGACGGACTGGATTTCGGTGATCCCGCGGTCTTACGCTGGATCACCGACATGAGTTGCCGATTTATCGACGCGCAGGGTGTGGATATTTTTCGGCAGGATGGAAACTCCATCATGCCGCCAGATACCGATCCTGACCGCATCGGCATCAACCAGATACGCTATACCGTCGGATTCTACGCGTTCTGGGATGCGCTGCTGGCCCAATATCCGCACCTGATCATCGATAACTGCGCGGGTGGCGGACGAAAAATCGACCTGGAGACCATGCGGCGCAGCGTTCCGCTGCACCGCAGCGACTATCATGACAAGGACTTCGATCTGGGCGGGATTCAGGCGCAAACCTGGGGGTTGTCGCCATGGGTACCCCTCAGTGCGGCGCCGAGTATCGACAGAAACGTGTATGCTTTTCGCAGCGCCTATAGTCCCGGCATCAACCTTGGATGGCATTCGTATCAACGCCAGATCGATTCCACGGAATACGACTTTGCGCTGTGCCGTCGTCTGCTCAACGAATACCTGTCCGTGCGCCAGTACTTCACCGGTGATTTTTACCCGTTCACGCCTTACAGTCTGGAGCAGAGCGCATGGATGGCCTGGCAGTTTGATCGGCCCGATCTGGGCGAAGGCCTGCTGCAGGCATTCCGCCGGCCCGCGTGTTCCGACGAATCGGCGACATATCGGCTGTTCGGGCTCGATCCCGCAGCGATGTATACCGTAACGAATCTCGATGCGCTGGGCACGATGCGCAAGTCCGGTCACGCCTTGATGACGGAAGGGGTAATCGTCACGCTCACGGCATGTCCCGGCGCGGCGGTGATGGTATATCGGCAAGATAAGCCATAACGCCCTCGACATTGGTAGGCGATGATTGCATTGACGGATTAGTTCAACATGGAGGAACTGTCCCTGGAACCGTCCCGGTAGATTATAACGCTCAACGGGTAACGGATCTCGGTGTAGAGCGAACACAGCTTGTCGCCGATCCTGTGTATACGCCCAGTGTGCAGCGTATCTTCCCATGCTGCATCGATGGCAAAGGCGCCAAGGAGATCGTGAATATCCTCAACAGCGAGTGAATCGCGACCCACAGCGGATAATCATGGATGAAGTGAATTCTACAGACGCTCACTCCCAGCGCCATCACGGCTTTTGGTATCTTGTAGCACTGTCCGGCGATAGGCTAATGGTGTGGTGCCGAAGTGCCGGCGGAAGCGACGACAGAAGTAGGAGATATCTGGAAGGCCGCTCTGGCGAGCGATGTCGGATATAGTCACAAACACACTTGCCAACCAGTATTGCACGACGCAGAACCTCGAACAGTGGGGGAACCGCGTCGGGCCATACCACAAAATTGCACTCCCCTTTGAACGTGAATCGCCTGCGAGTGGATTATTTGGACCAGTTACACTCAGGTGATATCAAATAGAAGATACTGCTCAGTATTCTCCCCTTCTTGTTCGGATTGAAAAAGGCGGCCCTCAATATATTGTCCTGCCTCGGGGCAGATGAACAATTAGTGATGTTGTCTCGGGTGTCGGTCGCTGCTCCACCGATTCAGGTGGCGGTAGGACAAGTCGCGATCCCTTTTCGGCAACTACTACAGCCGCGGTCATCGAAGAGTAATATGTATCTGCACATTACAACTGCGGTCATTGAGAACTTAACATTTAACGCGAGTCGTGTTCGCTGTTCCGAGCGTGATGTGACCAGGCAATGACTGCGGCCTGGTATAGCTTCTCGATGTCCGCCTTTGTAGATCACGCTGGCTCAACCGCGATCAAGGTATCTTGTGTTATCGTCTGGGGCACTACCGCGATCATGTCATCTGCGGGCTCGGGCGACGCAGCATGTCCTTCGTCCTGGACTATCAACAGACTAACGAGCAGGTCGTCGCCATTGAGATCGATTTTGACAACATCAATATACCGATATGCACCAGGTTATTAATGGGCCCAAGGAGCCAATATTGTTGAGCAGTGTTGCATGATCGATACGGCGTATGTCATAAATCACGATCGGCATGCATTGGGGAGTGGAATATAATACTTTACCGTATCGTCCTATATATTTTCTCGATAGTGCAACGACAGCCTGCAGACGCCTGCTACACTACAGCTACAGGATGAGACAGCGCCACCAATAGTTTCAGGGGAGCATATGCATCCATCAGCACGCACCTTGCGCGAAAAACTGGCTGCCGGCCAGCCGGTCTTCGGCATCATGCTGGTCGAATTCACCGGACCGGCCGCGGTCACCGCCGCGGTCAATGCCGGGATGGATTTCCTCTTCCTCGACCATGAGCACGGCAATCAGACGCCGCGCGAGATCGAGATCACCATCGAAGCCGGTTGGCACGCCGGCCTGTGCACTATCCTGCGACCGCCGGATGCCCATCGCGCGGTGATCACCCGTGGATTGGACGCCGGCGCGGGCGGCATCCTGGCGCCGATGTGCGCGACGCTGGACGATGTGCGCCAGGTGGTGCGCGCCAGCAAATACCCGCCCGTCGGCCAACGCGGCACGCATCTCCTGCGCGGCCACACCCGGCACCAGCCGGTCGATGCCCCCACCTTCCTGGCGGAAGCGAATCGCGACCTGTTCACCATCATCCAGATTGAACTAACGGAGTCGCTTCGCCTGGTCGACCAAATCGCGGCAACGGACGGCGTTGACGGCCTGTATATCGGCC
>Ga0172370_10006646_pt1 | contig 14472 bp, 11 predicted proteins | sample LakKiv5m_FD_114538 | JGI IMG/M metagenome (GOLD analysis project Ga0172370, IMG submission 114538) | Freshwater microbial communities from Kabuno Bay, South-Kivu, Congo - kab_022012_11.5m | ecosystem: Environmental > Aquatic > Freshwater > Lake | place: Democratic Republic of the Congo...
GCCCCGCCGCGTCCCCTGTCGTTTCATCAGATATATCATCGGTTTGAGCTGCATCGGCCGCCGCCTGGTCCGGCGCATTCGCGCCGCCGGTGTCGGACCCGGCCTTCTCCGACAGCTTCGCGAGCAGCGCAGCCTCGTCCAGCTTGCCCGCAGGGCATCCCGCGAGGCAGCACACAACTAAAAAAGTAAAACTAATTTGTCGTGCCGCGATCTTCAAAATCGCACCCCCACGCTCAGGTGCGCGCCGCCCCGGATGGGCAGCAGCAGGGCGCCCGTGCCCCGGGCGGACGCGACGGGCTGCGTCAGCCACATCCACGTCGCCGCGCCGAGGGCGACCACCCCGACCGCGCCGGCGCCCGCCCCGAGCTTCCACGTGCCCATCGCGTCGTCGTAGCGCGAACCGTAGCTCGCGACGTCGGCCTTGCTGTGCACCGGCGCGTCGTTGACCGCCTGCGTGTCGGACGCCCCCTTGCCCATCAGCACGGCCCCCGTCACGAGCGCCGCGAGCCCCACGCCGCCCGACACGAACGCACCGAGCCGCTTCCAGGCCCCCGCGAGTGGCTCACTTTGGGCCCGCACGTGCGGATCGGCCGCGGGTCGGGGCGGCTCCGGCTTGACCGCGGGCGGCGCCGGCGTGGGCGTGGGCGCCGGCGTGGGCTCGGGCCGCCGCACGGCGAGCGGCGTGAGCGTGCGCTCGATGCGCGTCTCGATCCCCGGCTGCACGACGACCTCCTCGTCGAGCGGCACATGCCCGCCCGCGACGGCAATGATCCGGTGCTTCCCGGGGCGCAGGAAGGTCAGGCGCGCGCCCGCGATCGTCTCGACCGACGCGCCGTCGAGCTGCACGACGGCCTGCTGTGGCGTGATCGCCACGGCGATGCGCACGTATCCCCGCCGCAGCAGCTGGCCCTCCGCGGCGCCGATCGCCTCCACGTCCTTGCCCCGCTGCGCCGCGCTCTCTGCCACCGTCGAGGCGAGCCGGTACATGCGGTGCGCGCGCACGAACTCCTCTTCGTTCAACCACAACTGTGCGGAATTCCAAGCATATTTGTGAATCGGATGGGACCCGAACGCCTCCTCGAAGAGCATCGCCGCCTTGCGGATCTGCTTCTGCTGCACCTGCGCGTTGGCCTGCTTCGCGAGCCCTTCGGCGAGCTCGGCAGGGGTCTCCGCGTGCGCGTGCCGGGCGGGCAGCGCCGAGAGGAAGACGATCGCCAGGGAGAAAAGGACGCTTCGCATGTGGCCTCAGGCGCGGCTCAGACAGGGCTTCGCGCATCATCGCGCCGCCCGCACGCCTGTCAAGCCGGTCCGGTGGGGGTGAAACCTGATCTCGATCAGTAAACCCGGAGGGTTGCGTTCGCGATTCGGCGCGCTATGGTCCGTCCGCGCGCGACCTTGCGCGCCGAGCGAGCCCGTGCGTTTTCCTGCGACCGGTCCCGGTTTCCGCACGCGCGGCCATGTCGATTTCGTCCTGCGCGAGCGCATGTCCGGGCTCCAGCACCTCGGCGTGGTGGTCAGGCCCCCGGCGGCGCGAGCCTGCCGGCGGCGGAACGCTTCCTCGACGATCTCGCCGCGCGCATCCGAACCTACCCGCCGGACCTCATCGTCGGCGTACGGACCGGTGTGGCCGAGCAGCGCCGCTTCGCCGAGCGCAACGCCCCGCTCTACCTGAGCCTGCCCGAACTCCGCGAGTTAGACCGGCGCGTGCAGGCGCGCCTCGATTGGGAGGCCGGTCGCGAGCTCGATCTGCTCGATGAGGCGGAGGACAGCGCGCCGCTCGCCGCGCTCACGCCGGCCGACATACCGTCGGCGCTGGGCGTGGGGTTGATAGAGCGCTCGGGCGCGCTCGGGCCCAGCGTCCTCGTCTTCCCGAAGGTGTCGCAGGCCCTGTGGGACGGCTCGTCGCTGACCCGCTTCGTGAGCGAGTTGCGCGAGGTGGCGCGCGGCCCCAGATCTTCGCCCCCTACACCCTGCGCCGCCGCGCGCTCTACGGCACCGGCTGGGAAGGCACCGTCGTCGTCGAGGCGCGGCCCGACGGGAGGCTGCACGTGATCACGCGAGGCCGATATCGCGAGGGCACGAAGCGGCTCGGCGCGGTGAGGGCGATCGAGCACTGAGCGGGTCCGAGGCAACGGCTGGCGCGAAGGCGCGGCGGGGCGCTTGGGCGTGGGCTCCTCCCTGGCGCACAGCGCGCGAAGGGGGACGCCCAGATCACAACTGCGCACGGTCTTCGCCCCACCAACCTCGCCGCACGGTCCTCGGCCCACCCTCTTCGCTACATCGCCCCTGGAAGCGCTTGGCACATTTGCCTCTTTTTACATAAACACCCTCTAAGTCCGAGTACACATGCCATGGCGACTAATCATGAACAATACTAAATATAAGATCTGGCTTATGCTTCCTGTGCTCCCTGGTTGCTTTTGCGCCGGCTTTGCGCTAGGCCGGACCCGATGGTTCCCGAGGGACCGGCATGACGGCACGAAACCTTTCGAGACACGTGACCGGCGGGCTGGTGCTGCTCTTCGTGGCGCTCCTCCTCTGCGAGGTCGCCTGCTCGACGCCGGCCTCTGCGCCGAACGGCTCGTCGCCCGTCCGCGGTCCTCCGGTTGACCTCGCCCCCCACGCCCGCCTCCGCGCGAGCCCACCGCGGGCGCCGGAGGGCGCCTTGCAGGCCCGCGACGACGCGGACGGCATCGCGACCGTGCGCGATGACTTCCCGGACACGGGCTACAAGCCGCAGCCGGGTGTCGCCAGTGAGATCGAGATCGATCTCGGTCCGCTGTGCGGCGGTCCGGCACCGCTCGAGTCGGTGGCGCTCACGTTCGACGGGGTCACGCCCACAGACGTGACCGTGGCGCTCGCCGACGCGTGCGGCGCCGCGCCGACGCAGGCCCTGCCTTGGCCGAAACCCGGCGATATGCTCGCGCTGAGCGGTGCCAAGGCGACCTGCGTGACGATCCGCATGACGAACCCGTCCGACCTCGTCGTGCGCTCAATCTCGCTCATCGGCGCGCCGCCCGCCGACGTCGTGTTCGAGCCGGTCTTGACGCACGCCGCCACGCCGCGGCCCGGTTGGGGCGTCATCGAGGGCTTCTACGGGCGCCCCTGGTCCTGGCGCGAGCGCTCGCACATGCTGGACCTGCTCGCCAACATGGGCCTGTCTCTCTACCTCTACGCGCCGAAAGACGACCCGCTGCACCGCAAGGACTGGCGCAAGCCGTATCCGGACGGCGCGATGGCGCAGTTCGCCGCGCTCGCGAACAAGGCCACGGCGCTCGATCTCACGCTCGTCGTGGGGCTCTCTCCCTTTCTCGACTACGCATTCGGCAGTGCCGCCGACGAGGCCGCGCTGCGCGCCAAGATCGCGGCGTTTCAGGCGATCGGCGTGCACGGCTTCGCGATACTGGGCGACGACATCGAGGCCGAGTCGAACGTCACCGTCGACGGCGCGCTCGGAGCGAAGCACGCCGAGGTCGTCGGCAAGCTGCAAAGCGAGCTCGGAAGCGCCGATCCGAAGTTCGTGCTGCAATTCGTGCCGACGGTCTACAGCGACGCGCGCTTGAATTCCTGGCCGGGCGGCGAGGCCTACCTCAAGGCCATAGCGGCGCTCCCGGCCTCGGTCGGCGTGTGGTGGACGGGCACGGAGACCGCGTCGCCGGCGCTCGCGGCGAAAGACCTCGTTGAGGTGACGTCGCTCATCGGTCGCAAGCCGATGATCTGGGACAACTACTGGGCCAACGACATGCTCGACCAGGTGGCGGGGCGCGTGGCATTGGGGCCGTTGCTCGGTCACGCCCCCGACCTGCCGGGCGCGGTCAGCGGCTATGCCCAGAACCCCCTGATTCAAGGGGCGGTCTCCAGGCTCGTCATCGGAGGCTTTGCCAGGTGGAGCAAGTCGGGCACGGCAGGCGACAACGATCGGTTCCTGTCGGCGCTCACAGACGCCAGCGCCTGGGACAGCGATTCGCACGATGCTCTGGGCGGCGCCATGCTCCTCTCCGACGTGATGCACGCGTTCGATGGCAACTTTCACGCCGGACCGCGATGGCCCGAGCTCGCCTCGGCGGTGCAGGACCTCCTCGCCACGATCCAGATGCCTCCGAAGCAGCAGGTCGGGCCGGCGTCGCATCTGCTCACGTTGTGTGCGTCCGCCGTCAGATGGAGTTCCTTGATGCAGCAGTCTGTGTTCGCGGCCGACCTGGTCGACGAGTTGACCGAACCGCTCGCCAAGGTTCGCGCAGAAGGCATCGCCTGCCTCGCGGCGCTCGAGGCCATCGGTGACAAGGAGTCCGGCCGCGATGGTGCGAACGCGTTGACGGCCGCCGGCGCCGCGTTGGCCGAGTCGGCCTCGTCGCGCTACCTGTGGGGATCGGGCGAAATTTCCGGGCTCGTGGATGCCGCCAAGACGTTGGCCTCGAAGAACGTCCTCTTCGTTGCGCCGCAGTCCGCGACCTTACCGCTGCCCCCGTGCCGTGTCGGACAAGCCTGGACGTGGACGCCGTTCGAGGCGGAGCCCGACTGGAGACTGCACGGGTCGCCCGGTCGCTACGAGGAGGTCTTCGTCGCAACGGGCGCCGCTGGCTGGGCCTCCCGCATCGAGACGATCGTCTGTCTCCCCTGAGGCGTCAGCCCTCGCGCCGCCAGATCATGACCTCGGTCGTGTGACTCTCGTGCAACACCCGCGTGAGCACGCGATCGACGGGGTAGAGCGTGCATGACGGAGTCCGGGCCTCGCGGCCCACCCCGCGGCTCGACCTGCTGCGTCAAAGTCGAGTTGAGCGGTCGCGACGGCGGATTGGGCCGGCGTCGAGCAGGTCTCATCGACGAATGGGCCCCGCGGCCGTTGTCCGCTTCATCCAATACGCCCACAAAGCGCGTGTGTCCCCCGCAACCGGGCCAAAAGCCCTGGCGACTGAGGTCGCGGGCTACTTCTACAAAGCCCCGCCTTTGCGCGGCCGCTTCAACCTTGCGAAGGCAAGGTTTCGTAGAGGTTGCCCTCGGTTTCAACCGCTGGGCAACACACGAAGCGAGCGCGCCTGGGCCGGTCGAGCGGGACCCAACCGCCGCGGCGTCGCCCGCGTCTTGGGACATGCTCGCCCTCCGGAGGTGCGCAGAAATCGATCCGCCCACCCCGCCCCGCCCAGTGCCGCGCCGGGTTCGTCGGTCGCGCCCTTGAAAGTCGGCGCCGAAGGGCTCGCGGGCCTCGGCAGGGATGACCTCGCTCGTGATGAAGCCAGCGCGCGACCTCGACCTCGGCGTTGAGTGCCGACGCCCCGAGATCGGGTCGGCGTCCCTCAACCGGGACGGCGCAGGACCACCGATGTGCGGGCGCCTTGCGATCTGAAGACCGATTGATGATAACCTCTATAACCTTCATCCGGGGAAGGGAGGCTGCCTTGTGGTTAGGGGGTCGAGATCTTTGCGAGCTTACCGTCCTTGAGTGTGAAGAAGACGAAACACTTCGTCCACTCTTGCTTCTTGTACCACTTAATAGTGTCTTTATCAGCCAGGAAGCCCAGGAGCTTCACTTCGCCCTTGGCGAGGAGTTTCTGCTGCGGGCGGTCGTTGACGTTGTACCACTGAGCGAATTCCTTCTCGAAGGCGGGCACGCAGGGGGTGGTGTAGGAGCCGGCGACCTTGAAGTCCTTGGCGTTCTTGCCGTCGAGGTCGGCGGCACCCATCAGGTGCCAGCCGGTGATCTGCGTGCAGGGCAGGACCTCCTTGGCGTCGCTCTTCTTCAGCGCTGGCGCGCCGCCCGCGGGCGCGGGGACGCCGAGGCCGGTGTCGGCGAGCTTGCCGCCCTTCATCTCGTAGACCTTGAGGCCGGCGAATTCGGGCATCTTCTTGTGGGTCTTGAGGTCGGCGGCAGTAAAGGCCCAGGCCTGCACCTCGCCCTTCTTCATCATCTTGAAGGCGCCCTTCTCGCTCGTCGCGGCGTAGTAGGCGAAGTGGTCGCGCAGCGTCTGCGGCCAGTCGTGGCTCATCGTGCCGGCGACGCGGATTTCCTTGGTGGGCTTGCCCTCGATGTCGGCGGGGCCCGCAATGTAGATGTTCTCGGCAGGTCCCGCGGCGGCGGCGGTTCGGGCGACGAGCAGGCAGAGCACGATGAAGAGTCCGCAGGAGCGGATCGGACGTCCACGCGAGTTCATGGTTTCTCCTCGGTTGCTGGGTTGTGTGCGCACGCGCGGATAGATCACGCGCCCGCCCCAGATGGGTGTCAATAGCTTAATATCAAACGGAATTGTGGTATCGGGGTGATCGGGATCAGACCTGCCCGGGCCCGCTTGTCGGCACGCTCGGGCCCGGCTACGCTCTCGTCCACCAACGCGCCGCCCGCTTGACCGGGCGTCTCAACATGCCCCGATTTCGAAGGAGACGGCCATGCCCGCGGACGAGAGCCTCGCCGATCGCTCATCCGGATACGCCACGACATGACCGTTGATGAGCGAATCGCGTGGTTTCAGGCTATGCTCGACGTTGCGTCGGAAAGCCATGTTGTTCGATGAGGAACGCTCGGGTTTTGGCGTACTGCTCGAGACGCTTGGCGGGCCGCGTCCCGACCGGCCGGGCGCGGTCGCCCTTCGGTCTAGCGCGATCTGGGGCCGCGGCGCCAGAGATCCCACCTCGCCCAGCCCAACGCCGACTCGTCGGCCATCACCCCCCCTGGGATTCGGGCCGGAGGAGGGCGGCGGCCTGGACAACTTGCATTTGGCCTTGGGATGGAGGTGTGGGCTCGGCCAGGGCATCCCAGCGCAGCACGTCTCGGCGGCGCCGAGGTTGCTTTGACATGACCGTGTCCATGCGTCCCGACCGCCGCCGCCGCACCCTTCCCAAGCCCTCCGAGCGCTGGTCGAGCACGACGCCCGCGACCGAGATCGCGCCCGCCAACTCGCATCGCCCGGCGTGTCGGGGTGTCCGAGCCCGCCACCACGCCCGCCCACCCCGCGTCAGGTCGGACGGAGGGTGAGGCGCGAAGCGCCGAAGTCGCGAAGCGACCGAGCGCGGCAGCGCGAGCCCGGAGGAGGACCGACCCCTTCGCGCGCGGAGCGCGAGGGGGGACGCCCAGATCCCAACGCCACACCACCCGCGCCGATGCGCCCCAACGCCACATCCGCGCACGTGCACTGCGATCGCGAGCACCCCCTGTGTGGACCGACCCCGTGAAGCCTTACCTGATGGGCAGCGGCAGCTGGCTCAAGAACGAGCCGTTCTGGGGCCTGTCCGACATCAACGCCACGCTCGATGACGGCTCGGATCCCGGTGGCGCTCCGACCAGGATGCGCTTCAAGATCCACTCCGCCAAAGCAGGGCAGAACACCCCTCTTTCGCGCTGAGCGGGCAAGGGGCCCTTCCGCCCAACGTGCCGGAGCTCCTGACGCCCGCTGAAGGGGCGTGGGGCTGACCGTCGATGGGGTCGTGCTCACGTGGAAGCCGACGGCCGGGGCCGCGCCCTCCGCCAAGACCCCGGTCCGTGTGTGCAAGGACGCCGCCCTGAAGGACTGCGAGCCGGCCCAGGTGGGCGCCGCGCAACCGCCGCTTGGGACGCCCGCGCAGGTGTGCCTGGTCGTGGCCCTTGTGGCGCTCGTCAGCTGAGGCGGGGATACGGTGGGGTCTGTCCCGCCCGATGCGCCGGCGGACGCATCCGTCGCCCGGCAGCGCAACGACACGCACCTCATACGCGGACAACGCCTGCAACGCCGCGAGATAGATCGGGTTTTCCACGAGGACCTTGTCCCCGGCGTCGAGCAGCACGCGCGCGACCAGATCGATGCCCTGCTGCGAGCCGTTGACGATGAGCAGCGTCTGCGGCGTCGCCGGCACGCCCTGTGCGCGCATCGGCGTGGCGAGCCGCTCACGCAGCGGCAGGAAGCCTTTCGGTCACGCAGTACTGGAGCGCGGCGCCCGGACGCTCCCGCAGCACGGCCTCGAACGCGGCGCCGATCTCCCGAGCGGGGAAGAACTCCGGCGCAGGCAGCCCGCCTGCGAACGAGAGCACGTCGGGCCGCTCCGCCACCTCGAGGATCTCGCGCACCGCGGAGGGCTTCACGCCAAGCATGCGCCTCGCCAGCGCGATCGTCATCACATGGCCTCCTGGCTCGGTGCGACGCGCGAGTCCTCCTTCACCGTGCACAGCACGATGGTGGTCTGCGTGCGCGTCACGCCGGGCAGCGTGCGCAGGCGCTCCACCAGCAGCGCGTCAAGCGTTCCGGTGTTGTCCGTGCGCACCTTGAGAAGGTAGCTGTCGGGCCCCGCTACGCGGTGACATTCCAGGATCTCAGATTCCTGCAACACCTTCCTCGCGAATGCGTCGAAGAACCTGGGGTGCTCGATCGCGACGCCGATGAGCGCCGTGATGTCCTTGCCGAGCTTGCGCGGGTCGACCCGGGCCGCATAGCCGATGACGATGCGGCGCTCCTCCAGCTTCCGGATCCGCTCCGCCACGGAGGGCTGCGACAGCCCCACCTTCAGCGCGATCTGTGCCTGCGTGAGCCTGGCGTCGGTCTGGAGGAGGTCTACGATGCGGCGGTCGATGGCGTCCATGGAGGCATCCTGCCCGCCTGTGATCAAATGATCAATAGACAAACAGATCAAGACGTCTATATTTGATAGGCGCACCACCTTCCTCCGGCCGGGGCGCGCCCGTTCGCGCTCCCGCCCGCGGGCTTGATCGCGCTCACCGGCGGCGCATACTGGCCCTGGGACGCGCCGTGTCCGCCGCCCCATGTCCCGGGCCGACCAGCGGACAGCGAGCGCGCGCCGCTGCGCGGAGCCGGTGCTCCGCTGCCCGGAGGGTCTCATGGTGTTTCGCTGTCGTCTCACGGTGTTCGTCGTCGCGCTCGTCGCGCTTGCGCTCGGTGCTTCGTCGCCGGCGGAGGGCGCGACGGGACCTCAGATCGCCGTGCAGGGCTCGCTCACCAACGCAGGCGGAGGGCCGGCGTCGGACGGGCTGTACACCGTGACCTTCCGGCTCTACACCGCCGTGGACGCCGTGGAGTCGTCGTGGGAGGAGATCCACATCGGTCTGGATCTCAAGGGCGGCCTGTTCTCGGCCCTCGTCGGCGGCCAGAAGCCCTCCAATCCCATCCCCGCCGATTTCTTCGTTGCGAACCCGGCCGCGTGGCTCAGCATGCAGGTCTCCATCGATCCGGAGCTGCCTCGCGCGCGGCTCGTGCCCGTGCCCTACGCCGTGCACGCGGAGAGCGCCGCGAAGCTCGACAAGCCGCTGACGGGCGATCTGATAGTGTCCGGCTCGCTGCCCTCGACCGCGGTGGGCTTCACCTACGCGGGCTCGGATACGAAGGGAGGCGACGCGCTCGGTCTCAAGTGTACGGGCTGCGTTGGGCTCGATCACCTGGCAGCCGGCGTGCTGGCGGCGCAGAACGTCGCGTACGACGTCACGGGCGGCAAGACGACGGTGCAGGCGGCGCTCGGCGATCTGGCCACGGCGCTGGCGACCAACGAAGCCGGGCTGGCGGCGCTGCAAGGGGCGGTGAAGGTCGACGGCAAGGCGATTGGCCTCGGGAAGACGCCGCAGAATGCGTGTGTGTTGGATGTTGCCGCGGACGGCGGCATGACCTGTGTGGACGGCGCGCCGGCCCTGTGGACGCGATTTGCCAACAATAAAGATGAGATGGATGCCTTCACAACCGAGGGGCAGCTCGTCTATCGCAAGGACGAGAAGGCCGCCTACCTGCTCAGCGGGACGGCGTGGCGCCGCATCCAATTCGTGGCGACGTGCGGGGATGGCATCACGGACCCGCCGGAGACCTGCGACGATGGGCCGGGCAACGCCAACCAGCCCGACAAGTGCCGCATCACGTGCGTCAAGCCCGCGTGCGGCGACGCAATCCAGGACACCGGCGAGGAATGCGACGACGGCAACGGTGTCGTCACCGACGCGTGCGTCGCGTGCAAGAAGGCCAAATGCGGAGACGGGCAGGTCTACGCCGGGGCCGAGCCCTGCGACGGCGCGAACATCGGCACGGCGTCCTGTCAGTCGGTGCTCGGCACGGGCTACACGGGCACCCTCGCGTGCAAGCTCGACTGCACGGACTACGACACCACCGGCTGCAAGGGCCCGCCCGGCACGCAGGGCAACCCCGGCACGAGCTGCAAGGCCATCCTCGACGCGAACGCCTCCAAGGGCAACGGCGTCTACTACGTGTCGTTGAAGGGCGTGTCGACGAAGGTCTGGTGCGACATGACGACCGCGGGTGGGGGCTGGATGCTCGTGACCTCCTGGACGAGCGACGTGGCGCCGGGCAAGTGGGGCACGATCACGTCGGGTGTCGATGCCCCGGACCCGAAACAGAAGTACGCGAGCGCGTTCGTCGCCAACGTCCCCTCACCGGCCGCCTTCCTGATGCGCTACGAGGCCAACGGCGACACGGTCACGGCGGCGGTGCAGGGCGGCGCGGCCTGGGAATCCGGCGGCGGAAACGGCGTGCGCATCAAGCTCCAGAACGGCAATTACCTCATCTGGGACCAGCAGAACAACGTCGGCGTCTGCATGGTCAACGGCACCTACTCGGACGGCTTCACCTGCGACGGCAACAACGGCCAGTCGAGCGGACAGGGTTTCTTCAACATCAACAGCCAGGACGAGCTCGGATGCGGTCCGAACTGGAAGGGCCCGAGCGGGAGCGTCATCTGCAACCCCTCCGGGACGGTGTCGGTGTTCTTGAAGTAGGAGGGTGTTCATGTACGAAGTGGCGTAGCGACCAAGCGCTGCCATGTGTGATGTGGCATCGATCGGAACACCGCGACGGCAAGGCGGTGTGCCGGAGATGGCGTGCCGGAGGCCGTCTTGGTGCGGGCCGTCTGTTGTCGGGATCTGGGCGTCTCCCCGTCGCGCTCCGCGCGGCGGGGGCGGTCCTCCTCCGGGCTCGCGCCAAAGGCGCTCGGTCGCTTCGCGACTTCGGTGCTTCGCGCCTCACCCTCCGTCCGACCTGACGCGACCGGGATGGACGTGGCGGCGGCGCAGGGACGTCGAGGCTCGAGCGGGTGTGCCCAGGCGAGTGAAGTCGCGGGCTATCTTTGTGCGCGTCGAGACCTACCAATCGTGTTACCCCTTCTTCATCGGAGCCGCCTCACGGTTGCGGCTCTGCGCCGTCGCTTCAAGCTGCCGCGCAATCCACGCTCGCGTGAGCGCTGGTCCAACGATCCTGTCCACTTCTTCAAAGCCCCACCTTTGCGGGGCTGCTTCAACCTTGCGAAGGCAAGGTTTCGTAGAGGTTGCCCGCGGTTTCAACCGCCGGGCAACCAAGCCAGGCGTTCGCGCCTTGGCCGGTCGAGCGGGACACCCCCGATCTCGGTCGCGGACGTCATGGGTGGCCGGCGCTGGCAGGGCTTGGGAGGGGCGACGGAGGCGGTCAGGACCGTCCCGCGAGCAGCCGCGGCGGTGCGTGCCCGAGCCGGCTACGATCCGGAGCTTGGGCGCCTCGCGCGGCCTCGCCCGGCCGCATGGACCTGCTCATGACACAGCGACCTCGGCATCGCCGAGACGCGCCGCGCTGACACGCCCTGCCCGAGCCCACACCTGCCTTCCACGCCCAAAGTCAACGTGTCCAGGCCGCCGCCCTCCGCCGGCCCGAATTCCAGGGGGGCAGGGCCGGCGACCGCGTGCCGCGGCCTGCCGAGGGCCGCTCGCGCCCTCTGCGGGGATCGCGACCACCGCAGGTCGCGGGCGCCCGACCGATCACGACGCTCCCCTCACCGCGCCACGACGGCCTACACCCGCGTCAGGTCGGACGGAGGGTGAGGCGCGCAGCGCGAGCCCGGAGGAGGACCGACCCCTTCGCGCGCGGCCCGCGCGCGAAGGGGGACGCCCAGATCCCGATGCGTCGAGGTTTTCCCGTGCGCGCTTCGTGAGACGCTGCGTCGTGCACCGTCTTCGCCCCACCACCCTCGCTTCGCCGCCCCGGGGTGCGCTTGGCTCATGCAGCACTTCTTACATGAACACCCATCAAGAGGGGAGGACGAACCCGGGTGGCGGCCCGCCGGACACCACCTGGACTCGGCCACATGTCTTTGCGACCTTTGGGCAGCTCCAGCCGGTTCGCTGGGACACACGCGCCGCCGATGTAGTCCCCGTGGCGCGGCGGCTCAGCGCTCCGCCGGTGCAATGCCTTTCGAATTCAAGAACCTGCGCGTCATCGCGAGGCCCTCCGCGTCGCCCTCGACCGCGTAGGTCGCGAGCCAGTCGAACGCCGCGGCACGGGCTGCGGCGCTTTTGGGCCAGCCCTTGACGAGCGCGCCGAAGCGTCGCCGTGCTTCGTCGAGCAGCCCGTACTTCATCACCATTCGCGCCGTGTCCAGGGCCAGGTGCGAGGCGGCCTCCGGGCGCCCGGCGACCTTGAAGCCGCGGGCGAGGAAGACGTCGGCCTCGCCGAGCCACGCCTTGGCGGGCTCGGGCATGGCCTCGGCCTGCACCCGGACGATTCCCGGTTTGTCTCCTGGTTTCGCGGCCTTCTTGAGCGCTTCGAGGGTCGCGTCGCTGGGGGCGCTCCTCGGATCCGCCCGCGCATCGAGGTGATCCTTGTCAGCCGCCGGCAGCTTCACGCGCCGCGCGAGTTCGCTCGACAGGCACTCGGCCGCCAGGAACGCCGCTTCGTCCGCGTGGTCGGCATCCTTCGGCCAGCGCGGCCCCGTCCAGTCGCGCACCGCTGCGTAGCGTAGCGCGGCCGCCGCCCAGGCCTCGGACCAGTAGAGCGACTCGGCGAGCCCCCACGCCAGCTCATAGGCCCGCGGGTTGTCCGGTGCCCGATCCAGGGCGGCGCCATACGCCGCGGCCGCGCGTGTGTAGTCGATGCGCGCCTGTGCGAGCCGGCCCCTCTCGCGCAACAGCTGCGCGTTGGCATGCAGCAGCCTGCCGTAATCACTCGTGATCCGCAGCAGCGCACCGTCCATGATGCGCACCAGCACCTCCTGCCTGTGATGCAGCGCGAACCAACGTGAATCTCTTCTAAAAAGACTCAAGAACCAGGCACGGCTCGTGCGCATGCGCTCCCAATCCTGTGCGCCGTCGTACGATTCGATGACACGCGTGGCCGCGACCGGCGCGTCGGTGGCTTCGGGGCGCGCGTCGGCGATGTGCTGGTAGAGCAGCGCGGCCTGCCGGTACGTGTCCGGCCTGCGCGCCGTGTAGAGCGCCTCCGCCGTGGCCAGCTGCAGCTCGCGATCGTAGGGACGGCCACGCGTCATCGGCGCATCCAGGATGCGGGCGACGTAGGCCTCGGCCTGCCTGCGCGCGTGGCAATCGTCGTCGGTCGCCGTGGCGTCCTTGCAGCGCAGCGCCCGCGCCTCACACGCGGCGTCGGCGCTCTGTTCGACCGCTCCGAAGTCCGAGCAGCCGTCCCCGTCCCAATCGAGCTTCGTGAGCGCCTTCGCGATGAACGCGAGCGCGCTCGCGCGGAAGTCGGCCTCGAGCGTGGCGTCGTGGGCGGGGCCGGTCTCCTTCTCGGTCCAGCGCGCGACCGCGAACTCGAGCAGGTGGCGGCTCGCGTGCAGCATGGCCGGGTAGGACGAGGTCTCGTGCAGCGCGCGGACGATCCGAAACAGCGCGAAGCCGTACGCGCGGCGATCCTTGAACGCGCCCGGCGCGCCGAGCTCCGCGGCAAAGGCCTTCACGCCCGGCTGGAGCGCGGCGTGGTCGGCGCAGATCTTCCACGCTCGCTCTGCCTCGGTCGCATGCTTGCTGGTTCCGAACGCCATCGCGGCGTCGCAGGCGAGCCACGGATACGCCTTCGATGTCGCGTCGTAGACCAACTCCAACGTCAGGCCAGACGCGAGGAAGTCGCCGCGGCGCTGCTCACCCATGGCCTTCGCCCAAAGGTCCCGCGCCTTGCTGTGCGCCGCGACGAGCGCCGGATCGGTCTTGGCCGGCGGGTGCGCCGCGATGTCCGCCCACAGCGCGAACCCCGCCGCGAGATCGCCGGCGAGGCAGGCCTGCCGCGCCCGTCGAATGGGATCTTCCCTCTTCTTCTCGGCCGTTGCGAGCTTCTTCGGCCCAGCGGCCCAGGCGCTCGTCGAGGCGAAGGCGACGAGCGCCGCGAACGCCACGCGCGTCCACGATCTCATGGGGCCTCCGATGGCTCGTTCTTGACGGCGCCGAAGGGCGCGAGGACGCGCCCGCACCAGGCAGTCAGATCCTCTCCAAACGCATACTCGGCGTCGACGTGGGGCAGCCTCAGCAGCGAGAGCAGGCCCCGCTTGTGCGCGGCGACCTTCAGGTTGTGCACGGGATCCTGGCTGCGTCCGATGGCGTAGTCGACCTGCTCGCGATAGGCCAGAAACACGAGCACGTCGTAGATCGCCGCGCCCTCCTTGCACTGTTCCACGAACGCCAGGTTGACGTGCCGCTCCTCGTGCTCCGACTGGTTCTGCAGCCAATACGCGAGGTAATCGACGACCGTCTTGTCCGACACGAACGCCTCGTGCTCGCCCTCCGCCACGCGCTTGCGACGCAGCGCC
>Ga0172370_10006647_pt1 | contig 14471 bp, 16 predicted proteins | sample LakKiv5m_FD_114538 | JGI IMG/M metagenome (GOLD analysis project Ga0172370, IMG submission 114538) | Freshwater microbial communities from Kabuno Bay, South-Kivu, Congo - kab_022012_11.5m | ecosystem: Environmental > Aquatic > Freshwater > Lake | place: Democratic Republic of the Congo...
ATCATGGATCGATCGGTGGGGCCACTCTCTCCAATGGTCAGACACGGGTAGGGCTGGAGATCGAAGTGAGCGCCGATCAGCTCGCACTCTTGAATGCCGATGCCGTGCTATGCGGTCACATCCATTACCCTCAGCAGATCGGCGAGCGGATCTTCTATTCCGGATCGGTCTACATGAACAACTTCGGTGAGAATCACCAACACGGGTTCTATGTCCACGACTATTCTGATGCACCGGAAGACGCAGGGTGGCGAAGCGAATTCATCGAAACCCCGTGCAAAAAGGCCCTGCGGTTCGCCCATGACTACACGGGCAACGGAGGTGTGCCGGACAACCTCCTTGACCTCATGGCCCCGTCTCAGGACATCACCGGGGCGCATGTCCGGATTGATCTGACCGTATGGCAGGACGAAGTGGACAAGATTGATCGGGATGCCATCGAAAAAGCGGTAATGGGGGCAGCGGCAAGCTGTGACATCCGCATCACCCGCGTCCCCCGTGAAACCGTCCGGGCGGCTTCGGTCCTGGCCGCGGAATCCCTCCGGGAGAAGATCGAGAAGCGGGCCGAGGTGGTAGGGGAGCAGGTGGCGCTCGAGATCCTGCTGCTGGCTGACCTCCTCCAGGGGAGCAAGGCCGAGGAGCTTTTGAAGCAGGTGATGGGAGGTGGGGTATGAGGGCACGATTCAAATCACGCCGCAGCAACAGGGAATGGGATGTCAGATTCCTTTTGTCATCCGGCAAAGAGAACGATTTAGCTGCCGTCAAGTACGCCTTTGATCATAACGCGAAGATCATAGGATATGTAAGCGAAGAAACCGCCACGGATGAGATTCAGGAGGTGAAACAGTGATTGAACACCTACACGCCCGAGGTTTCACCGGTATCAAGCGCGGCATGGGCCTTGAAGAAATCGAGATCGACTTCATGGGCCGGGAGGGGCTTCTGGCCCTGGACGGCAGAAACGGAGTGGGCAAAACCTCCGTCCTCGACCTCCTCCACCCCTTCGCCCAGCTCGCCAGCAGGGACGGAGCCCTATCGAATCATTGTTTTCTTCGGGACGCCTGCAAAGAATTGACCTTTACCCATGGGGGCCGTAGTTATCGCACGGTGGTCAAGATCGACTCCGAATCGGGCCGCTCCGAAGGGTTCGTCTACGTCGACGGGTCCACCACCTCCGTCACCGGGGGGAAGATCCGGGACTACCATCAGTGGGCGCTCCAGACCTTCGGCAGTCCGGAACTCTTCTTCGCCTCCCTCTTTTGCTCGCAAAACTCCCGCAAGCTCTCGGATATGAGGGTGGGGGAACTCAAGGCCCTGTTTGTGGAATTCCTCCGGCTCGAACGGTATGAGGCATGGGCCGATACCTCGAAACAGGCCGGGAACATCCTACAGGGGCGGATGGAGGATATTGAGAGGAGAATCGCGGGGCTGACGGAGACGGCAGGAAAGAAAGACGATGTCAGGCACGAATACCTGAAGATGAGCGATAGGGATTACACCCTGGACGGCTTCCGCGCCGTCGGCAGTATCCCGGACCTGGAGGATCGCCGAAACGCCCTCCAGAAAGACCTTACCCTCAGCCGCGAAGACGCCGAAGAAATAAAGACCGTGATCGCTCAGAACGCCCTCGCCCTCGCCCGCCGTGCCGACCTCACCGCACAGATTAAGGCATTGCAGACGACCCTCGGGAAGGAAAAGACCACAGCCGAGGCCGAGATCGCCCAACTCACCGCCCGCTGGAAGGAGATCAAGGCCGAGATCGGGAAGGTCGACGGCGTACTCGTGGACAAGGCCCGGATCATGGGGGCAGCCGAGGAGGAGAAGACGACGGCGGCAACCCTCGAAACCCTCCAGCAGGACGCGGAGAAGATCGCCCGGGAGATCGGGGAGGCGAAGGACCGGCAGCATGCTCTTGAGGTGGATATCGCAGACACACGAACGAAGCTCCACGCCCTCGACAATGACCCCCGCCTCCGGGAACTCAAGGGGGAAATCGACGGGGTTAACCGGCTGATTGCCGAACAGGAACGGCTCCTCAAGGAAAATGCCGATGAACATGATCCCGAACTACGCGCCCTGGCGATGAAGATCGAAGCCACAAAAAGGCAGACCGTAGCCCTTGAGAACAAAGGGGATAACTGCCCCAACGATCCAACCTGTCGATTCATCGCCGACGCCATGACCGCCTTGAAGGAACTCCCCGATATGGAGAAGGCCCGCGAGGTGCGGCTTGACTTCCTCGCCTCCCGCCGGCAAGAGGGACGCGCCGTGATCGAGCGGTACACCAAAGACCGGAACGAGAAGTTGAACGAACAGGGGGAGCGGAGCCGGGGGATCGAGGAGCAGAAAGCGGGACTGACGGAGCAGATCCGGAAGGCAACCCATGACCTCAAGAACGTGCAGATGGTGACTCTGAATGCGGACACCCTTACGAAAGGCCATCAGAAGAAGATCGCCGCTGCCCGCGCCACCCTCGAAACCCTCCGCGCCCTTTCCGCCCGTGTCCCTGAGATCGCGGTTGCGGAGCAGAAACGGGCCGACTTGGGGCGGCAGTTGGCGGAGACCGAGGAGCGGGGAAACGATAAGCGGAGCATGTGGACCGACCGGGAGAATGCCCTGAAATTGATGATGCAAAGCGAGCGGGACAGACTTGATGTTATTGTGGTCGATTTTCAGGCCGATGGGAAGTTATCCCTTTTGCAAACCCAAATCACCACCATCGAAACCACGAAGCTCCCCGCCCTCGAAAAAGAGATCCAGACCGCCCGGGAGAAGGTTGCCACCCTGCGCGCCGAACTCACCCGGATCGAAGAGGCAGAAAAGGAACTGGAGAAGGTCCGCGGGGAACGGGGAACCCTCGCGGCCCAGGTGAGCAGGTGGAGGTATCTGCAAAACGTCTGCGGGAAGAACGGGCTCCAGGCCCTGGAGATCGACGGAGCGGCCCCCCTGATCAGCACCCGGGCGAATGAACTGTTGATGGAGGGGTACGGCCCCCAAATGACGGTGCGGATCGATACCCAGGACGAAGAGGGGCGGGAGGATCTGGATATCAAAGTGTTAAGCGAGCACGGGACGGACAGCCTGAAGGACAAAAGCGGCGGCGAAAAAATATGGTTGCTGCACCCGATCCGCCTTGCCATGGCCCTGTTGTCGAAAGAGAAAAGCGGCCGCGAATTTGACGTTGCTTTCATGGATGAGATCGACGGCCCCCTTGACCGGGAGGGAGCGGCCACGAACTTCATGGAAATGTATCGGCCGTTCATGCGGCTGGGCGGAATTCGGCAACTGTTCTTCATAACGCACCGGGAGGCGTGCCTGTCCTACGCTGATCACGTCCTCCGGTTTCAGGCCGGGAAGAACCCGGAGTGGGGGTAGGGTGATGATAACGCTTTTTAACGCCGACTGTCTGCCAGCGATGAAGGTCATGCCCGACCGGGCGTTTGATCTGGCGATTGTCGATCCGCCGTACAAGGTTAATATGTCCGGCGGTAAAAGTCCCGTGAATGGATTTAAGGGAAGAAAACATTGGGATAAAATGGAAACGTGGGATCATACTCGACCCGGTAGCGATTATTTCAACGAACTATCCCGCATTTCATCAAATCAAATCATTTGGGGAGCAAATTATTACCCGGAGCATCTCACGCCCTCAATGGGATGGATTTTTTGGTACAAAATGCAGGATAACTTTTCATTCTCTGATGGAGAATTTGCATTCACATCTTTCAATGTAAAAGCAAGAATCTTTAAATATGCGAGAGGCATGGAAAGTGGTTTTTCTCCTGGTGGTTGCGCTGAACCTAATATCCACCCCACCCAAAAGCCCGTTGCCCTCTACAAGTGGCTACTGACCAAATACGCGAAGCCGGGGCAGAGCATCCTTGATACGCACTTCGGAAGCCTGTCAATAGGGATCGCGTGTCATGATCTCGGATACGATTTGACCGCCTACGAAATTGATGAAGAGTATTTCAGGGCTGGGAAGGAGCGGCTTGAGAGACACCAACGGCAGGAGCAGTTATTTATTGGTAACGACGTCAACCCGCTGTTTCAGGAGGATACTAAATGACCCTCCGCAAGCATCAACGGGATTTCTCCTCTCTGATCGACCGGATAGCCGCCTCTGGCCATCCCCGGGCCATCATCGCCCACGTCACGCCGGGAGGGGGAAAGTCTACATTACCCATCATCGCCACCCGCCTGCTCAAGGCCGACCTCGCTGACCGCCTCGCCTGGATCGTCCCCCGGGCATCCCTCCAGGACCAGGCGGAGCGCAATTTCACAGATCCCTTCTTCCGCCGGATGTTCAACCACTGCCGAGTGATCCGCAGCGCCACGAACAACCCGAACCCTTGCCGCGGGACCGATGGATTTGTCACTACCTACCAGGCCCTCCCGCTGGACAAGGAAAAGACGGTCCTCCGGGACTTTGAGCGTCACCGCTATATCCTCGTCCTGGACGAATTCCACCACTGTGCAGACTGCGGGGACTGGACCGAACCCATCGCGGAGCTGTACGAGAAAGCCGCCTTCCGGGTCCTCATGACCGGGACGATGGCAAGGGGAGACGGTAACAAGATCGCCTTTCTCAATTACAGGCCGATCGGTGAGGATGAATGGGAGCCGATCCCCGACGCCGACACCGCCCTGATCCGCTACTCCCGGGCCGATGCCCTTGCCGATCGGGCAATCATCCCCCTGGAATTCCACTTTGCCGAGGGGGTAGCCGAATGGCGGAAGGAATCCGGGAAGGTCGCCCGGGCTCACCTGTCCGATCCGCGCCACGACGCAAACCAGGCCCTCTATACCGCCCTCCGTACCGAGTACGCGGAGCAGCTTTTGACCGCGGGCGTGAACCATTGGCAGGCCCGGAGATCGGTCAATCCTTCGGGATCGCTTTTGGTGGTCGCTGCGAACATCGAATCGGCGAAGGAATATACCGAAATCCTCAAGCGGCAGGGGCTACACGTCGAGATCGCCACTTCGGACGATACACCGGCCGCGGTAAAGGCGATAAAGGCCCTTAAGGCCGGGAAGCTGAAGGTATTGATGAGCGTGGCAATGGCGTATGAAGGTTTGGACGTTCCTTCCATCAGCCACATCGCTTGCCTGACGAACGTCCGGTCAAAACCCTGGATTGAACAGATGGTAGCCCGTGCCGTCCGTATCGATCCCCTCGCCGGTCCCTATGAATCCCAACGGGGTTTCATCTTCGCCCCCGCTGACCGGATGTTCCAGGAGCTCGCCGCCCGGATCGAGGCCGATCAACAGGAGGCGGTGGCGAGGGTGAAGGTGGCCGGACAGAGGGGAAACGGCAACGGGAACGGAGGGGAGGCAAGACCGGGGATCACCCCCCTTTCCTCCCGGATGATCGACCGGGGGCAGTTTGAGACGGGAAGCCTCTTTAGTGAGGCGAATCCCCCCTTTTATGAAACGATGGGGGCCATTTCTGAGAAAACCCAGCGCGAAATTGAAACCGAACTCCGGGAGCGAATCAACGCCTATGTCCTCGATCACTCCCGCCTGTATTCCCATCACCCAGGCCTGTTGAATCGGATGCTCCGGGATCGGTTCAATAAGTGCCGGGACCACATGAGCGTGGGGGAACTGGAGGCGGTTATGGCGTGGCTTGAGCAAACCCACCCAATACCACAGAGGAGAGAGTCGGGGATTGTGTTGGAGCCGGTTAGGGTGGGGAGATGAACGAAAGACGCTGGCTTCCCCTCCGGGAGGCCGCCCTATACTCCGCGATCGGCAAGCACCGCCTGATTGCCATGGCCCAGGATGGTCGCGTGAAAGGGTTTCAAGACCCGGACGACAAGCGCCGGACTTGGATCTTTGACCGGGAATCCCTCGACTCCTACCGGGAGGGACAGGCCGGACCGACAATCCACGAAAAAGCCCTTGCAATCATGAAGGGGATACGCCTATGATCCGCCCCATGAGGCTATATCAACGCGGGGGATGGTGGTATGCCGAGTTTTCGCGGGGGAAAGCGAAAACGCTGAAGACCCGCGACGAAGCGACCGCCGCCGCGATCTTCAAGGAAATGGAAAAGGAATACCTCCGCGGCCGGCTGATCAAGCTCGACGGGTCGCGCCTTTCCCTGTCCGAGTTCTCCACCGAATACGAGAAGCACCGCCCGGGAGTGTCGAAATGGACGGTAAAAAAAGACGCCCTTTCCCTGAAGCTCCTCCGGGAGGCGATCGGCAACATCCAACTGCGGGCTCTCTCCGCTTCCAAGATCAAGGAATTCTGCGGGGTGTGCCTGACCCGTGGAGCGAAACCACAGACTGTCAACGGATACCTCCGGCATATCAAAGCAGCGCTCACCTACGCCTTGGATGAAAGCCTGATTGAAAAGAAACCGAAGATCAAGATGGTGCCTGAGAAAAAGGCCGACCTTGCCGAGAGGATCATTCCCCCAAAAACGATTCAGGCAATCATCGGGGCTGCTGCGGTCGATGATCAGGACTTCGGGCGGTATCTGACTGTTTTGCTCTGGACCGGAGCCCGCCGCCGGGAAATCCTTTCCTTGCAATGGCAGGACGTGGATATTGACCGTAGAAGCGCCCTGCTCACCAGGACGAAGGGGAACAGGGACCGGCGCGTTCCGCTTCTTCCTGCCGCCATCCAAGCCCTAAAGCCATACCAAAAGGACATCGGCCCGGTCTTCCCCTCATGGCATCCCGATACCGTGTCAAAGTGGTTCCACTCCATCGCCCGGAAATGCGGGGTTGACGCCCGCCTCCACGACCTCCGGCACAGCGCCGTTACCTACATGCTCAATTCAGGGATCGACATCCGGGTCGTTCAAAAGATCGTTGGCCATGCGAACCTTTCAACGACCATGATTTATAGTCATCTTCTTGACGACGTGGCGGCAAAAGAGATGCAGAAATACCGGTTGAAATGAGGTGCCCGTGCAGTCACTTTGCATACATTGAGGAGATAATCTGCTGAAATTGTTCAATCTGCCAAATGACTTTTAATCCGTTGGTCACGGGTCCGATTCCCGTACGACCCACCAGAAAACACTGGGGTTTTCGCTACTTGGTGAAAACCCCATTTTTTAAATCTCGTCAAATCTCATCTAAATAGGTATCATTTGCAGTCAAATTGCATACACTGACACGTTTTACCGAGAGGCTATTCCCTCACCGTCCACACCCATATCCCGTAATTCTGCGCCACCACCTGTAACCGATGCAGGTATTTCTCATCGCCGGGAAACTCCATGATCAACACAACCCCCGGCATCCGGTTTGTTTTGGCCGCGTAGTATAGGGCCTGACCGATCGCTTCCGCCCACTTCGGCCCGAAATCAAATTCGATGGCATAGTCCTCCGTCAGACAATCCACCCTTGCCCTGTCGTCCAGGACGTACTCAAGCACCCCGCCGTGGCGCTCGCACCATTCCCGCTGATATTCTTTCTCAAGCTTCAGGTGCGCCGCCCAGGACTGAGAGGCGAGAAGCAAGATACCGAGGATGAGGATTATTTTTTTCACGGCCAGTACCTCCCTGTCACTTCAAAGCCTTCTATCCCCCGCGTCCAGTGGTCCAGTTCTCCCGGATCAGGATGTTTTAGGTCATAGTTTGAGTAAATCAGCTTCAGATATTCGCCCCTTTCGGAGCAGAAGTAAAGCCATGGGATCTGGAAATTGATTCCAAAAAGTTCCCCTATCGCCACGCCGGGGACATCATAAATAGTCTTCCACCACGGCTTACTGAGATCCGTTTCAATGGCAGAGATGAGCTTTTCCCGGTCGAAGTCCGTCCATAAAGGATTGCCGACGACCTTGATATAGGCTTTCCGGTAATGGTCGAAGTTCTCCTGCCTGAAATACCACCACTGAGAGGCGATATCATCGGGTCCGATCAGCCACGCAAAGTGCCCATAGGGGTTGTGGGTCTTGTTCTTTACGAGGAAAGAAAAACCCCCGAAGGCATTATCGAAAAACAACAGTTGCGGGAACGGCCCCGGAAACGACTTCCAGTAATCAAGGGTAAAGTTCTGATCGGGCATCCTTACACCGGCAACCACTTCCATCCGTACTTATCGCGGAGGTACTTGCCGATCCCCATCAAAACCGGGGCGATGGCCATAATTTCTGTGTCCGTGCTGGTGGTGATGTATTGGATCACCAAAGGAACGGCTATCGCTACCCCTGCCCGGAATCCTCTCTTCAATGACGCCCAAAGATTTCTCATTTTGTATCCTCCTTCAGCAGTTCATTCCTAACGGCCTTGAGTGTTTCGGCTAGTTTAGCGGCAATCTCTTTAGCAATGGAGTCGATTTTTTCATCCGTAAGAAACTTCTCTAGTTCTGATTTGATCAATCCTTCAAACATAAGTCACCCCTCCTTAAAACTTGTGGAAATACACCCTTCCGTACTGCCCGTACTGCCCGCCGTAACAATAGATGCCCCCGTCTGCAACCTCGAGCGTCTGGACCGACGGCATGGGGATCGATGTCAGATTTACCCATGTGCGCCCGTCCCGCGACATCACCAGTTCAGGGCTGGGGTAGCCTGATTCGTTCCAGATAGAGGCTATGGCGTAGCGATACCCGGTCGCCGGATCGATGCGAATGTTCATCACAAACGGCGGCTTGCAGTCGATCCCGCTGTGGTACAGGCCGCCTGTAGTCCCCCACATGACGTATCCGTTGCGAGGCTTTTTTGTGGGGTCTTTCCATATTGTCGCATCTTTGTAGTTCATGCCGAAGGTGAACAGGCCATCCTTGACGCCGGCGTAATTGATTTCATCATCGACGTAATCAGACATGGAGATGATCTTTGCGCCGTCCTCTCGCATAACGTGGGGATAGCGATCTTTTCTGCCTACCATCCAATATGTCTGACCATCGGTACAAAGCTGAGGCATGTACCAGCCTAAGTGATCCTTGTATGGTCGCCAGTTCTCCCCGTTTGCATCGCCAATGTAGGTTCTGATCTGATCCCGGTTCACATTGGATGCGGTATAGAACAGCAGGCCGCCTTTGTATGGCCAGATGTCGAAGCCAAGCGAATCAATCTCCGGTCGCTCGAACATCGGCTGCCATTTTCCATCTTTCTTTTTCCACACCCCCGCCGGTCTTTCGGTTGAGAAGATCGGCCCCGAAGGGGTCTGGTGCAACATATAGACTGACTCAACCGCCCCGCTCCACTGTTCGTGATACGCCCCGTCATAGAGATACAACCGCGCCGGTCGGTAGGTCCCGCACAGTAGGCCATTAGGCGTCCTAAGGCCGGACATAAAAAAGGGACCGGGAAGCTGTGGGGTTACAAATCCGCTCTGCGTAGGGGGTTGCCAGTTCCCCGGCTGCGGCGTAGGAGGAGTATCAATAATCGCCTGCATGGCAGACAGCAGGTTGAGCGTTTCATCCTGATTCGTGATCCACAAATCAAAGAGATGATCCGCATACTCTGGATTGATAGGTCGCGCTTTCAGATACCGCCGCCCCATTTCCCGGCACTGTTCCGCTGCGTCGCCCAGGGTGTTCACCTTATCGTCAAATTCCTGATCCGTCATCGTCACGCCGAACACCGTGGGGATATATTCACGGAATCGGCGGTATTTAAGTTTCGGGTCGAGCATATTAATCCGCCTTGTCTTTTGCCAGCCAGTACACGATCCGGCTTAGCTTCCTTATAAATTTCTTTGCATCAGCAAGGTTGGTGATCCCCGTTACCGCCGCATCAACTGCTAACCATGAAGGAAGGTTGTCAACCAATGCCTGCGCCTTCGCCGCAATCCGAGCCGCTTCGGCAAGCCTGACATCAATCTTCTCCTGATCGGGAATCCAGGTTGATCCTGGCACTCCGTCCCTTTTACTTTCATCGTCGGGAGCTTCGGCCAATAGGTGCAGAACCTTGTCAGGCTGTGGTACAGCGTAATGTCCTTTTACTTTTCCTTCTGATGTTAATTCGTAGTATCTCATGGTGATCTCCTTCCGTGGAATTAATTTCTTTCACTCCGCGCCGCGGGTGTCTTCCCAGCCGAGGGTGACGATTGTAATATCCTCATCACTACTACTTCGTGATCTTACTTGCGACAATGTGTTGCTCATAATAGGTCCTCGCATCCCACCTTGATTTGATGCCGTACTGAGTGGGTTAGCGGTTCCATTTATATCGGGCGCTACATCAGCACTGGCTAACGACGATATATAAATAAATCCTGTTTGATATACGCTTACATATACCCCAACACTTATGCCTCCAGGGACGCTCAGTGTCCGCGAAACCGCAGCAGTACCGGAGTTTGTTGTACGAATATCCATTATTGGGGTGTCAAGCATGAAAGTGTTGCCGAATTGGTCAAAACCTAAAATGTTGGCGCTGGAATCCGTACGCAAGGAACCGATTCTTCTCTTGTAATCGTAGTTGGCAGGCAAGGTCGGGACGATGCCGGAGATTTCATATATATTTCCTAGCATATCCACGACCCCGGTATCGCTGCGCTTGATCAGCCACAGGTGCAGTGTGCCGGTCTGCACGGCAAAGGTCGGATTTGCCGCGCCCTGGTCGGCAGTGTCCACGCCATTGGTCAGGATCTCTCCCAAAGTAAAGGCCCCGCTGCGGTTTATTACATAATAGGTCGTCGTGGTCAGGACCTTGGCAATTACGCAGGTCTGCGCGCTGGTCTGGCCGGTTATCGTATCCCCAGCGGCCCAACCGGCGCCACCGGGAGCGACATCTAGGATCATAAGCTCGAAGGCGAGTGCCTCCCCTGCTGCCATCCCACCAGCAGCAGTCCCGACCGCCCAAGCTGCATCGAACTGTTTCGTCAAGGCTGAGGCCAGCACCATGTCTGCCGCATCTGTGGCATCCCTGGCTTTTCCGGCCGCGACGGTGATATCGTGGTCGGTGTCCGCTGCGTGGGACAGGCCGAGTCCCGATATGTGATTTGTCGGGAGGACAATGGGATCGGGGGTTATTATGGGAGCGGACAGGGTGATCGTCCAATCGGTAAAAGTCCCGCTCCCCAGGATGGTCGTCACATTGACCACGAGCGCCCCGGTGCCGGAATTGTACGAAGTGACGTCCCCGTGCATCCAATTCGACGGAGAGGCAGTCCGGGCAATCTTGACGCTCATCCCCGGCTGGTAGCTTTTTGACGTATCGACCGTCAGCGACTTAGACCCTGTCCCGATTGTCAGGCTGGTCGTGCTGTTGGCCGTCGTGCTCGCAAGATTCAGTGCGACGGCCAGGGCGTTGGCCTCAGTGACGAACAAAGAGAGTGCGCCCAGGAGGGCGTCTGCTTTGTTGGAAAAATCAGCCGGAGATGACCGGCTTGGCGCTGCCGGGAGTGCTGTTATTGTCATAATTTACCCCTTAACCATCTTGGTCTTTTTCATGTTTCTTTCTGCCGCGAACTGCATCAGCGCGGACAGGGTGACCATTGCATTCGTCGCCTTGTTTTGCTCCGCCTGGAGCCCTACCGTCCGGGAGACCATATTTTCTATCCCGTCGGCAATGATATTGATCGCGCATTCCTCAAAAGGCTCTGACTTCCTCTCACGGCCATCAAAATACCGAATTCCTTTTCGATAGAGAACGCACTTCGTGTCACACAGTTCCTTGTCTACAAAACACTTTATTTTTGCCATCTCCTTCGCCTCCTTAATCCTTACTGCACATGATCATGCTATAAGCCGCCGGTCGCCAGGTGTTCGCTGTGGCATTTGCCCCGGTCGCTTCCGTCCCGCCCGCACCGGTTGACCCGGTCCCGCCTTCGCCGGTGTTGCCGGTGCCACCGGACTGTGAATAAAAATCGATGTTGTGGGTATGATTATTCCCCGCCGCCGATCCCTGTGCTGGGTCCACATCGTCATAGTAATCATGGTAGCTCGGGGTTCCCGTCGTTCCGGCCACTCTATGAGTATGCGATGGTCCGGTGTGGGTGTGACTCGGCCCTGTGTGGGTGTGAGATCCCCCGGTGTGATTATGAGCCGGCTGTGTCCAAGTGCCAGAACTATGCACCGCCCCTCCTGTCTGTCCACCGGCGGCGCTGCCCTTGGTCACATAAACCACCTTGTCATCGAGCGTATCCAGGATCGTCCAGCTGAGCGGAGCGGCATCCTGGTAGAACAGCATTTTTGTTCCGGCCGGGAACGTCCCGAATGTAAGCGTCGTTACCGGGGCGGACAGGCTCACGGTCCATGCTGTTTTTGTCCCCGAACCAAGGATCGATGTGACGTTTACCGTCAGCGATCCTGTCGCCGCCGTATAGGCTGTGACTTCACCGTGCATCCAGTTTGTCGCCGGATCAGTGGAATCCGCTATCTTGACGCTCATGCCGATGACGAATGCCTTATTGGTCTGAACGGTCAGGGTTTTTGATCCAGCGGCGATGGCAAGCGAAGTCGCACTCGATCCGGTAAAGCCGGTTGACAAAAGGTTCTGGAGAATCCACCGCCCCGCTCCCGCGTTTCCATCAGGATTGATCACATCGGGGGAAGATTCAGCCTCTGTAGACGCAGCGTCAAATCGGTGCATCGTCGCCACGTTATCCACCACGGCAAAGATAAAATCATCGGTCAGAAGTGGGGTCGTGATAGGAAGGCCATCGATCGCATTTGCCCCGCCGCCGGTGTATGCTGTCTTTACATACCGTGTTTTCATAGATGCTCCTTATGTCAACCCTTCAATTCCGATATCGCAGTCTGTCATGGAGAGGGACTGAATTGTTATGACAAACTCCTTGTAAAATCCGTAAACCATCGTGATATTGTAGGTGTCGTCCAGCGCCCAAACCAGGGCGGTGGCCCTGTGCGCCGCAAGAAATTTCAAAACTTCCCGATAGTAGGGCGTTCGCATGAAAAAAACGCACTGCGCCCGCTTGGAAAAGGCCCTCTCGACAATGTCAAAATCCCCCCAGGCATCGACAGTCTTGCTGGAATAATCGGTGATGCCGATCGATGGCCTCGCCTTGGTATTTCCTAGATATTTTGACCTTCCGATGATCATCGCCCCGCACTGTGCCAAAGCGCCCGATGCCCTAATTATGATGGTGAGGGAGGCATTCGGGTACGGTGGAAGGTCTATCCGTAAACCATTTTTTTCTATGATCTCGCTATTTGCTCCGCCCTGCCATTGCTCATCCGGTCCCCATTGCTCATCCGGTCCCCATTGCTCATCCGGTCCCCACACTACAGGTTCGGTCGCCTCCAGAATGATCGAGTCGGAATACACGAGCCCGTCGACGGAATCAGTCATGGCAATATCGATCCGCGCCGCATCGAGATTGAGCAGTGCGATACTGTTGATTACCTCTCCAGGGGTCAGGGTCACCACAATCAGGCTCGCGTTTTGTGTCTGGCTCCCGATCACGTAATCGAACATGGCCCAGCGGTTCGTAGGCCCGATTTCCAGCCACCAGGGGATAGCCGGGGAAACTGCCGTCAGATTGTCCGGCGGATAATTCCCGACATTACTATCCACTAGGGATTCATAGATTTTATGGATCCCCGCGTCCGTGACCATTATGGTATCCCCTACCCCATAGGTAGTCCCAGCGGCGTATTCATCGTAATCATCCTCGGTGACGTTCGAGGAATCGAGCATGGCATCGGTGATTGCGACGGGTTTGATGGCGTTCATGTAAGGCCCTCGATGATCAGGCCGAACATGCTAAAATCAACACCCTCAATCGTGGGCTCGAATTCCTTATAAAAACCATAGACAACCAACGGACCAGGCAACTCACTCTCAACCCATACCAAAGGGGTCACCAGATATGTGGCGAATAGGTTATAAATGTCGTCAATATCCTCGTTATCAACCTCGACATCGCATTCCATTCTTAGAGAGTACGCCCTCTCGGTGATGGTTACCCTTCCTCCATACGCATCGGTTCCTTTGACCGAGTAATCCGTGATCGATATTTTTGGGGTGAATTGCATCCTGCCCAGGACCGCGCTATTCCCTATAACGATTTCCCCGACGGCGGCAGGGGCGCCGGTATTTGTGACCGTAATTTCAAGGGTCCCGTCATAGATCTTCGGGATATCGAATCGCACAACATCTTCACCCGAGAGGATCTCTTCGAAAAAGTATGTATACCAGTCAATGACGGCGGAATTGTCGATCATGGAAATGGTTTCGGTATTGATGACGGTTCCTCCCGAATCCTTGACCGTTATCAATACGGATGCTGCCTCCAGTCCGATGAGCGCGATACTGTCGACAACCGGCAGATTGAATGTGTAATTGATCGAATTTGCCTGTGATACCTTGCTGCCGTTTTTCCCATCAAACGCCTTCCATCGGTTTGTTGCCCCGACCTCTAACCACTTCGGGGTTCCAGTAAGAACATCTGTGGGCGGATAATTCCCGACATTACTATCCACTAGGGATTCATATATTTTGTGAACCTTGTCGGTCGGCGCCGTGAAAGTCGGATTTGCCGCACCCTGATCGGCCAACTTCGCAGGCGTGCCGGTGACTCCGATAATCTCCCCGAG
>Ga0172370_10006648_pt1 | contig 14470 bp, 17 predicted proteins | sample LakKiv5m_FD_114538 | JGI IMG/M metagenome (GOLD analysis project Ga0172370, IMG submission 114538) | Freshwater microbial communities from Kabuno Bay, South-Kivu, Congo - kab_022012_11.5m | ecosystem: Environmental > Aquatic > Freshwater > Lake | place: Democratic Republic of the Congo...
CAAGCTTAGCAGAAAGGATTCATTTCCCCGCGCGCCCTCCCTTCTGCAAATCTGCGCACAGGTAGCTTCATTTAGCCCGCACAGCCGCAAAGCTTAGGCTGTGTGATACCCCGTCTAAATTGGCTCCGAAAGGCCGTAACGGGCGGCGGTCAGCCGGAGCGCGCTAACTTAACTAATTAAGCAGCGACTAATTGAGGGGCAAAAGCCCTTTCATTTTTATCTGCATTTATATTTAGCTTTGGCTTTTTTAACGCAGCTTCCAACAACTGCGGCTTGCTTATCCTACCTACATAATCCCCGTCGAAACCAGTACGCCCCCGTAATATGCAGATATGGTCTATATAATATGCCGGAAGAATTTTTCTTTCAAGCATAACTATACGTTTATTTATAAACACATTTCATTCCGTTGAAAACGCTTCTGCCTTAACCGCGGCATCGGATTCCCGCGCTTCCGCAGCCCGGTCAATCTTTCGGTTCCTAAACCACAGCATCAGGTCCGCAAAAACCATCCCGAAGTTCGCCGCATACAGATAGATCACAAAATCAAAAGAAAAATAGATTTTGTGCAGCATCCCCGCAACATAGCCCATCAATATAACCACCAGAAACAGCGCGCTCTTTCCCTTTGCCGTCCGGGCCTTGTAGGACCGGTAGAGCGAAGCCGGCCAGGCCGCGCCGAAACAACATAACATCACGATCTCAAACACGCTCATACTCTTTCGCTTTTAAGCCGCCTTTCGATGTCTTTCTTAACCGCTTTTTCCTTTAAGTCGTGGCGTTTGTCGTACAGCTTTTTGCCCCGGGCCAGGCCGATCTCAATCTTCACCCTCCCCCGTTTCAGATAAACGGAAAGGACGGTCAGCGTGTATCCCTTCTGGGCGGTGAGTCCCAACAGCTTTGCAATCTCGCGCTTGTGGAGCAGCAGTTTCCTTGTACGCATGGGGTCTGTATTGAATATATTGCCTTTTTCATAGGGGCTGATATGCATGTTCTGCACATACGCCTCCGCCCCGCGGATCAGAACGTACGCGTCCCGGATGTTTGTCTTGGACGCGCGCAGAGACTTCACCTCGGTCCCGGTGAGCGCAATCCCCGCCTCGTACGTATCTTCTATGAAATAGTCATGCCTGGCCTTCTTGTTGGTGGCCAAAAGCTTGATTCCTTCCCCCATACCTAAACCTCTATCCTATTATACAGCATCATTTTATAAACGCAAACTCAATTTTGCTGGCTTCCGTATCGGAAGACACCACGCGTATTCTCACCCTGTCCCCCAGGCTGATCTTCTTCTTCGTCCGTTCGCCGACCACACAGTACATCTTCTCAAAATACTCGTAATAATCATCTTTCATCTCGGATAGGGGCACCATTCCCTCGATGGTATTGGGCAGTTCCACAAACACACCAAAGCGTGTTACGCCGGATACTATACCCCAGTATTTTTGCCCGATGAACTTCGTCATATACTCGGCCATCTTTCGGTTCTGGACGGCGCGCTCGGCTTCAATGGCATTCCGCTCACACGCACTGGACCGGTTCGCGATGGCGGGCAGTGTTTCCTCCAGCTTTTGTGTGTACTTGCTGTTTGCCCGTCCCTCGATCACCGCATGGATAATGCGGTGCACCATCAGGTCGGGATACCGGCGTATGGGGGATGTAAAGTGGCAGTACCGCTCGGCCGCCAGCCCGAAATGCGCCACCGGCATCATGTCGTACCGCGCTTTTTTGAGGGACCGGAGCGTCACCCGGTTGATGATGTTGTGTTCCTCGGTTCCCTGCACCTTGTCTAAAACGGCCTGCACCGCTTTGGGATGAATATCATGGGTGTTACCCAAACGGATGCCGAAGTTGCTTAAAAACACCGCCAGCTCGCGCATCTTCTCGGCGTCCGGCGTTTCGTGGATCCGGTATACAAAGGGCATCTGCATATAATAGTATTGCTCGGCCACCGTAATGTTGGCAGCCAGCATGAACTCCTCGATCAGTTTCTCCCCTTCCCCCCGTTCGGCAGGCCGGATGGATGTCGGGAATCCCTTCGCATTCAGGGTGATCTTCGGCTCTTCCAGCTCAAAATCAATGCTTCCCCTCTCGTACCGCCGGGCGCGCAGTATATCCTTCAGGCCGTTCATCAGCAGCAGGGTTTCCCTGATATCCGCATACTTCTGTACGGTTTCCCTGTCCCCTGCAAGGATTTTATTCACATCCGAATAAGTCATCCTCTCGCAGGACCGGATCACGCTTTTCGCAATCGTGCTCTCCAGCACGTCGCCCCTGCCGTCTATCTCCATGATGCAGGAGAGCGTCAGCTTATCCTCCCGCGGGTTCAGGGAACACAGGCCGTTGGATAATTTTTCAGGCAGCATGGGCACCACCCGGTCCACCAGGTAAACGCTGGTGCCGCGTTTTTGCGCCTCCTTGTCAATCTCACCGTTTTCCCGCACATAATGGCTCACATCCGCAATATGCACGCCCAGCTTATAATTCCCGTTCGGCATCCTTTCTAAAGATACCGCGTCGTCCAGGTCCTTCGCGTCCGCGCCGTCGATAGTGAAGATGGTACTGTCTCGAAGGTCCATCCGGCCCTTAACATCGTTTTCACGGAAAGAAAGCAAATCCGCTTCCCGCTCTACCGCTTCACTGAAAGCGGCGGTAAGGCCGAACCTTCTCGCAAAACTCAGTATATCCACGCCCGCATCCCCTGAGCGCCCCAGCACTTCAACAATCTCGCCCTCGGGGCTCCTGCGGGCATCCCCACGCTTGGTTACGGACACCACAACTTTGTCCCTGTCCTTCGCCCCGCCGTTTTTTTGTTTGGGTATATAGATATCCTCGGTCACCTTGTCGTCCGGCACCACAAACATGGCCCGGCTGGACCGGTCCACCGTCCCCACCGTCTCAACAGGCAGCTTAGATATGATTTCCTTTACATAGCCTTCCCTGCTCCCGCCGCGGCGTTTGTCCGGGTAGATGCCCGCCACCACTTCCTCGCCGTTCATGGCGCCGTTTTTATTGTCCGCCGATATGAATATGTCCCCGCCTTCCGCCAGAACAAAGCCGAATCCGCCGCTTTTTACCTGCAGAAAACCTCTTATTGTTTCCAAATAACTCCTCCTGCCGGGCCGCATTCCCGGGCCCGGTTCTTTATTTACCAAATACTATTCTACACAATACGGGCGGGTTTCAAACGCACTTTTCCGCAATAAAAAAAGCGCCTTTGTGGGCGCCCGTTTTTTTTCATTTACATCCAGAACTTATGGATGATCACCAAAAATGTTGCCAGGATCATAAATCCGACCGCTGCCACCTTGGTGAGCCTTACCAGCAAAGCGTCCATGCCGCGTGCCTTTTTCTTTCCGAATATCTGTTCCGCTCCACCCGTAATGGCGCCGGAAAGTCCCTGTTTCGCTCCGGACTGCAGTAGCACGACGACTATTAAAAATACGGAAAATACAACCAATACTATCTTTATAATAATCGATAAGATCTCCATGTATTTCTCCCTCCGTTTATATAGCAGAATTTATTTTATCATGCGTCCCTAAAAAAAGCAACCTTTTTCTTTTCTGAGAATGTCTAAAAATGAAAGCATCATCTTCTCCAGTTCGGCATAAGTACGCGCTTCCACCACCTGCCCGCGCACCCGCGCCGATCCGGGCAGCCCCTTCAGATAATACGCCGCGTGCTTACGCATCTGCAGGATCGCAAGATGCTCTCCTTTCCGGGCAACGGCAATCTTCGCCTGCCCAAGGCACATGCCGATCTTCTCTTCCGCCGTGGGCGCGGGCGGAATACGCCCGGTATGCAGGTACTCCTTGATCCTCCGGAAAATAAACGGGTCTCCCAGGGCGCCCCGCGCCACCATCAGGGCGTCGCACCCGGTCTCCTCCAGCATGCGCCCCGCGTCCCCGGGCGAAAAGATATCGCCGTTGCCAACCACGGGAATCATAACCGCTTCCTTCACCCTGCGGATAATCTCCCAGTCCGCCTTGCCGGCGTAAAACTGGCTGCGCGTCCTGCCATGCACGCAAACACCGGCCGCCCCGCTCTCCTCGCACATCTTCGCAAATTCCACGGCGTTTACATGCTCTTCATCAAACCCCTTGCGGAACTTCACGGTAACGGGCACCTCAACCGCTTTTACAACCGCGCTTATGATGCCGGCGGCCTTAGCCGGCTCTTTCATCAGCGCCGCACCCTCCCCGCTACGGACCACTTTGGGCACGGGGCATCCCATGTTCAGGTTGATCTCACTCAGCGTATCACCGAGCATATCCTGTACGCGGCGGGCGGTTTCGGCCAGAACGTCCCTCTCACTGCCAAAAAGCTGCACGCCCGCCCGCTCTTCCAGCGGGCTTAAGTCAAGCAGCTTTTTCGTCTTCTCATTATTATATTGCAGGCCCTTCGCGCTCACCATTTCGGTGAAGGTCATGTCCGCGCCGCAAAGCAGGCACACTTCGCGCATTGCGGCGTCGGTTATTCCGGCCAGGGGGGCCAGATAAACTTTACTCGCCACCCGTCTCCTCCGGTGCGGGCGATCCTTCCTCTCCGGACGCCGCCGCATCAGGCTTGATCTCGCTGATCAGCTTCATTTCCTGCACCTTCCAGGAATCGGCATCCTTGATCAGGAGAACCTCATATTCGCCGGATATCCACTGGGGCGGCGTTTTATCCTTCACGGTTACCTGCGTCTGGTCCTCTCCCGCGGCCGCCGTATCTGTGGCTGTTTGCTGAGGCGCCGCTTCGGTATCCTCCTTCAGGGTTCCCGCGATATCCAGCACCTCTTCGGTTGCATGGATCACCGCCCGCTCGGTCCACGGCCAGATAATCTGCGCCTTCACATCCGTCCGCTGGTAAAAGCTTGTAATGTTGTAATCGGCGTAAGCCGTGGAATTCAGAATGGAATCGCCGAAAATGAAATCCTGGGTAAACAGCTTGGGCAGGTCGGCTTCATAGCCCGTTTTCGGGGTCAGCACGTCTTCCGCGCGCGTCGTGAAAGCGTCCTTGGTGATCACGTTCACATTCATGGAATTCATGCCCGAATAAAACCCGAGCACGATCACCACAATGGCCACCACAAAAAGTATGACGCGCGTACACGCGTAAAAAATGCCTCTTGCTACTTTTTCGTTGTTATCAGCCAATGGATTTTCCTCCGTTCTGCGGAGCTTTACTTCCCTATCCCTGCGTTTTCGGTTTCATGGTGGGGAACAGAAGCACGTCCCTGATGGACGGCGCATCGGTCAGCAGCATCACCAGCCGGTCAATGCCGATCCCCATCCCGCCGGTGGGCGGCATGCCGTATTCCAGCGCGCAGATAAAATCTTCGTCCATCACATGCGCCTCTTCGTCCCCGGCCGCCCGCTGCGCCACCTGCGCCAAAAAGCGCTCCCGCTGGTCGTCCGGGTCATTCAGTTCGGAAAACGCGTTGGACATTTCGCGCGCATATATAAACAGTTCAAACCTCTCGGTCAGCCACGGTTCGTCCGCTTTTCTTTTTGCAAGCGGGGAAACCTCCACCGGGTAATCGCATATGAAGGTGGGCTGGATCAGCTTCTCCTCCACAAACTGCTCAAACGCCTCGTTCAGGAGCGCGCCGCGCGTCTCGCCCGGCCCTACATCCATGCCGATGGACTTCGCAAGCGAACGCGCCTGCCCGTCGTCTGCCGCCGCGGCAAAATCCGCGCCCGTATATTTCTTCACGGCGTCCGCCATCGTCATCCTTGCCCATGGTTTTTTAAGTTCGATCTCGGTACCCTGGTAGGTCAGCACCGTGCCGGATTTAATCTTTTCCGCAAGATACACAAAAAGGTTCTCGCATAGGTCCATCATCCCGACATAGTCGGTATACGCCTCATACATCTCAATGGTGGTGAATTCGGGATTGTGCTTGATGCTCATTCCCTCGTTGCGGAAAATCCGGCCGATCTCGTACACTTTTTCAAACCCGCCCACGATCAGGCGCTTTAAATGCAGTTCGGTCGCAATCCGCAGGTACATATCCATGTCCAGCGTGTTGTGGTGCGTAACAAAAGGCCGCGCGGCCGCGCCGCCCGCCGCGCTGTGCAGAACGGGCGTCTCCACTTCCACATAACCCAGGCCGTCCATGAATTCCCGGATATGTTTTAAAATCCTGGAACGCACCAAAAACGCTTCCTTCACGTCCGGGTTCACAATCAGGTCCACATAACGCTGCCGGTAGCGAAGGTCGGTATCCTTCAGCCCGTGCCATTTTTCAGGCAAGGGCGTAAGTGATTTGCTTAAAAGCGCCACCTTGTGCGCTTTTATCGATATTTCGCCCGCATTGGTGCGGAAGACCTCGCCCTCCACGCCGACGATATCGCCGATATCGTAAGTCTTATACGCCGCGTAGGGTTCGTCTCCCATTACGTCGCTGCGCGCATAAATCTGCAACTTCCCTTCCCCGTCCGCAATATGAAAAAAACTGGCCTTTCCCATGATCCGTTTGGACATGATCCTGCCCGCCACCCTTGCTTCGCTGCCTTGAAGCTCCTCAAAGCGCCGGAATATATCGCCGGACGAGTGGGTCTTCGGGTAGGATGTGATCAAGAAAGGGTCTTGCCCGCACTCCTTTAAGGCGGCCAGCTTTTCCCTGCGGATACGCAGTATTTCATTCAAGTCCTGCAGGGTCGGTTCGTTTGTAGACATAAAAAAATTCTTCCTTTCAGGTGTATGCGGTTTCCTTTTAGCCCGTTCGCCTACCGGTGTATATCCAGTATCTGAAACTTGATGCAGCCGTCCGGCGTATCCACCTTGATGATATTGCCCACTTTCTTGCCCATCAGCGCGTGGCCTACCGGCGATTCGTTGGATATCTTGTTCTTTTCCACGTCTGCTTCCACCGATCCCACGATCTGGTACTCCACTTCCTCTTTCAGCTCCTTGTCCAGCAGCTTAACGGTCGTGCCCACGTTCACCATGCGGAGATCCACTTCCTCCTCGTCCACGATAACCGCGTTTTTCAGCATGTTCTCAATGGTAACGATCTCGCCTTCGATCTTTGCCTGCTCGTTCTTTGCCTCGTCATATTCCGCGTTTTCGGAAATATCACCAAACGCCCGCGCAATTTTGATCTGCTCAGCGACTTCTTTTCTTTTAAATGTTTTCAGATACTCAAGCTTGTCTTCCAGCTCGCGGACACCTTTATGTGTCAGTATGATATCATTGTTTGGCATATAACCCTCCTGCACCCTTTATTTCTGTCTAATCATTACATCCATTATATAAATATTATTGTTTTTGTCAACATTGAATACGGCTAAACGCCCTTCATGGTCATGTATTTTTCCAGTTTTCCCTTTATCCGCTGCAGGGCGTTGTCAATGGATTTCACATGCCTGCCCAGCATCCGGCCGATCTCCACATAGGATTTCCCCTGCAGGTAAAGCCCCAGAACACGCCTTTCCAGGTCGGACAGCATTTCGCCTATCTTGGCCTCTATGTTCAGCAGTTCCTCCTGGTCGATCAGTATCTCCTCGGGATTCTGCATCCGCTCGCCGCCGATAATATCCACCAGCGTGCGCTCGCATTCGTCTTCGTAGATCGGCTTGTTCAGCGAAACGTAGGAATTGAGCGGTTTATGCTTCTGGCGGGTCGCGGTCTTGATGGCCGTGATGATCTGGCGGGTGATGCACAGTTCGGCAAACGCCCTGAAAGACGCCTTCTTGTCCATCCGGTAGTCCCGCATCGCCTTGTACAGGCCGATCATCCCCTCCTGAACGATGTCTTCCTTGTCCGCGCCGATCAAAAAATAGGACCGCGCCTTGCTCCGCACAAAATTCTTGTATTTAACCAACAGAAACTCGATGGCCGCGGCATTTCCGTCCGCAGCCATGAGCGCGACTTCGTCGTCGGTGAGCGCGGCAAACTCGTTCAAGTCGTGCGCGCAATACTCCTCGGAGATGTAATCCTCCTCATCCGGCCCGATTTCCAGCATTTCGTCGTCTGTTGATACCGAATCGCTCAGCAATAAAACCTCCCGTTAAACCAGATCCTGCCTGCGCTTCTCATACATGATGACACTGGCCGCGCAGGCCGCATTCAGCGAACTCACCTGTCCGCCCATTTCTATCCGCACGGCAATGTCGCAGTTTTCACGAACCAGCCGGGATATTCCTTCCCCTTCGCCGCCGATCACAATCGCAATGGAACCTTTCAGGTCGGTGGCGGCCAGGGGCTGCCCCTCCATGTCGGCCGCGACGATCCAAACGCCCCGCAGTTTCAACTCCGCAATGGTGGTTGAAATATTGGTCACCTTCACAATGGGTATGTACTGCGCCGCCCCGCAGGAAACCTTGTATACCGTGGATGTAAGGGTGGCCGACCGCCGTTTGCCTATGATCACGCCGTGCGCGCCCAGCACTTCGGCGCTGCGGATGATGGCGCCCATGTTCTGCGGGTCCTGTATGCTTTCCAGAATGATGATAAAAGGGTTTTCTCCCCGCGCTGCAGACAGTTCGAAGATGTCGTCCATCTCGCTGTATTTAAAAGCGGGCAGCAGGGCCACGATCCCCTGGTGGTTGGCGGTCTTTCCGTTCGGCCCCAGTCCGGCGCACATCTCGTCCAGCTTGTAGCGGGATGTTTCCACCACCACCACCTTGTTTTGGCGCGCAAGCAACAGGATCTCGCGGATGCTGGCATCCATGAGCCCCTGCACCACCAAAATCTTGTCGATCTGCTCGCCATTTTTTATGGCTTCGCGGACCCCGTTTCTGCCGATAATCAGCTCGCTGCTCATAAAAAACCTCTGATAGCCTCAGGCCATGCTTTCATGCCTTTGCCTGACTTCCGCCGCCCTGCCGCAGGACATCTTTCCCTCTGCGCACGCGCCCCGCACGCAGGACGGGCCCGCGTTCCCAAAAAGCACGGGCGCCTCTTTTCTGCATATTGCAAGCATTTCCCACGCAAGCGCGCGTATCTCCCACTGCGCCCGGTTACAGCAGCGCAGGGTAAAAAAATGCATCAGTTCCCTCGCGTTCATCGTCAGGATCATCTTTGTCTCGCAGGCGTTCGGGAGAACGAACCGCGCGTCCTCGTTGGAGGATTCTCCGTCCCCGCCCAGCCGTTCGATCCACTTTCCGTACCATTCCTGTATGGCGGCCATCTGCGCCTTATATTCCAGTACCGCGTCTTCCCCCAGCGCCTCGATGGCGGGCGGCAGAATATATTCAAATTCGTCCCTGTTTTTAGACTGGCATACATACCGCTGGGACTGCACGGAAAAACTCGCGATCCGGTGGCGGGAAATCTGCGCCAGCAGCACCCTGGAAACGCCCTCTACCCCGAAGGTGAAGCTCGCGTGCTCCACCGGGGACAGGTGCCCCATATCCATCAAATGCCGGATCAGGCCGGACTTTGCGCCCGCCTCCTGCAGTTCGTCTATCCCCGCGTCCGAATAGCAAAGGCGCGCGCCCATGCTCACGATCCCTTCCGGGTCGGGCGTAGCCGAAAGCAGTTTAACCTTCAATCGGGTGGTCGGCATCCCATGCCTCCTTCAGTATCTCCTCAATCTTCGCCGTCCGCCCGGTCAGGTACAGGTATCCCAGCACCGCTTCCAGTGCGGTCGCCTGCCGGTAGTCGGCCACGCTCATGTTTTTCGGTACGGTGGCGGATTTTGCGTTGCGCCCCCGCATAAATATATCCTTTTCGTCCGCCGCCAGGCGCTCGTATACGCTTCTAGCCAGCTGCGCCTGCGCGCGCGCGTTCACCAGGGCGACGCTTCTGCGGTGCAGTTCCCCCGCGCCGCCTTTTTCCGCGAGCACCAGGCCCGTCCGCACATAAAGGTCAAAAACCGTGTCGCCTATATACGCAAGCACAAGCGGGCTCAACTGCCTGGCCGCTTCTTCCTGCAGAAGCGCGCCGGCGCTCATTTCCAGCAATCGCAAGCCTCCTTATTTCCGGGCGTTATCCCGGGTAAACCGGCCTGCCCGGCCGCATGGATCCATGCGTAAAACAAACCGGCGGGCCATAAACCATCCTAATATTATATCATTTTATTCAGTGTTTTATCAAGTGGAAGAACCGCATGCGCGTTCAAATCCAGACCGGCGCGCTCCCCCCGCAGATAGCGGTAATAGGCGGCGCTCGCTACCATCGCCGCATTGTCCGTGCAGTAGGCCGGATCGGGCAGAAAGATCTCCACGCCCGCCGCCTTTCCCCGTTTTATAAATTCGTCCCTTAACAGGCCGTTGGCGGAAACCCCGCCGGCCAGCGCGATCTTCTTCGCGCCCTCGCGGCGCGCCGCCTCAAAGGTATTATCCGCCAGCATCTTCACCACGCTGGCCTGGAAACTGGCCGCCATGTCCGCGCGGTTCAGTTCCTCCCCCTTCTGCTCCATCATATGCAGCCGGTTGATGGCCGCCGTCTTGGGCCCGCTGAAGGAAAAATCAAGGTGGTCCTCCCCCTTAAAGCTTATAGGCATGGGGTAGGCGCCGGGATTCCCTTCCCTGGCCAGCTCTTCCAGGGCGGGCCCGCCGGGATAGGGCAGCCCCAGCACGCGCGCCACCTTGTCCACCGCCTCGCCCGCGGCGTCGTCCCTGGTCTGTCCCAGAAGCCTGTATTCGCAATAGCCCTCCACTTGGACGATCTGCGTATGCCCGCCCGATACCACCAGGCAGAGGAAGGGCGGCACAAGGCCGGGATGTGTGATAAAGTTCGCGCTGATGTGCCCCTCGATATGGTTCACGGCCACCAGCGGTTTTTTCAGCGCAAAAGCAAGCGCCTTGGCGTAGGATACGCCGGTCAGCAGCGCCCCCAGCAGCCCGGGCCCCGCGGTCACCGCCAGGGCGTCTATCCCCTTGAAACCGCCGGGCAGGGCCTGTTCCACCACCTCGGGCAGTTTGGGGATATGGTTGCGCGAAGCAATCTCGGGCACCACGCCGCCGTATTCTCTGTGTACCTCAATCTGGGAATATACAACGCTGGAGATGACCTCCCTGCCGTTCTTCACCACCGCGGCGGAAGTCTCGTCGCAGGAAGTCTCTATCGCGAGTATCACCAGGTCCTTTTTTTCCTTCATTTCGCTGCCCGCCTTTTATAAGCGATCCGGGCGATGACTGCCGCCGGTATCAGCACGCCTAAAAAGAGCGCGATGATCCTGAACACCAGGTCAAAGAAAAACCCGGAGGAAAACATCCTGATCATCAGATCGGTCTCGGGGTCCAGCAGCCACAGGTCGTTGCGGAAAAACACAAGGTGGAAAGAAACCCAGAACCCGTTGAAATCGATCGCCGCCCACACCGCCAGCGCGGCGAAAGCCGCCAGCACCGCATAGGCCGTTTTATAAAAGCCCTCCAGCACAAAGGCGGCGGCCTTCCGTTTCCACAGGGCAAAGCAGGCTGCAAAAAGCCCGGCGGCGGCAGCGCCTGCCCATACCATTCCGGCGGCGGCAGTCAGGTAAAGCGCCTTCACGTCCACCATATGCGCCTTTTCGCGTTCGTTGTAATACTGCCGCTCCGCGCCGTCCAAAGTAACGGAAAGATCAAGGTTCCCCCGCTTATCCCGTATATAAGAAAGAAGGGCGTCCGTCGCGTCCTCAAGCTGCTCCCCGCTTACGCCGACATAGGCGGCCGTCCCGTATTTTTCATATTCCTCTGCGTAAAACCCGCCGTCAAACGCAAAAGCCTGTATGCAAAAAACCGCAAGCGCCATGACGGCCAATACGGTTCCAACTGCAGAAAACAAGATGCACCATTTTTTCAAATCGGTTTCTCCTTCAGGTCTCTCTTTCCGCCCGCGCTTAGGGCATCGGGATCAGGCACGCCCGTATGGGTGCCCCGTCCGCGTCTATCTTGAGCGGGAAGGCGTACAGCATGTATTTCCCCGCGGGCACGTCGTCCAGCATCAACCGCTCGATGATCACGCAGTCGCTCTCCAGCAGGATCCTGTGCACGGCGTCGTCCCCAACGGAAAGCGCGTCGGTCCCGACAAGTTTCACGCCGCTTCTGATCAGCGCCTCGGCCTGCAATTGCGTGAGCCTCGCTTCCTGTCCGGGTTTGGATTTTATAAGCACCTTTTCGCACGGAGGCAGATCCTTCAGTTCGTCCATTCCGGCCACCCGGCACTCCCCGATATAGCTCGAGAGCGGGATGTCCAGCAGGCTCTTCCCGCCCTGTATGAAATAGCAGGGCGCGTCCGTATGGGTGCCCGCATGGCTGCCCATCCGTATCAGGGAAAGGGCGAACCCGTCGCGCTCCAGGGTAAACACTTCTTCTTTTATAAAATGCGGGTCGCCTTCATATACTTTTGTTTCTTCGTTCAGCACAAAAGTAATATCGAATATCTTAATGGCTGCACACATCCTTTACAGTCTTTTGGTTGCGGTTGCTGCGGGCCGGCCCGCTCCGCTTCCATTGCGCGCCCTCATACGGGCTGCACGCTACTATTATAATGAAAATACGGGTATTTTTCAACAATAATACATATATTCCGCCTTGCGGGCAGGGGGGACCGTCAAAAGAAAGCCTTTTTGCATTTTTCAAATTGACAGAAGCCAAAGGTTATTGTAAAATAAGTCTGCTGACTTTATGGGGGTATAGCTCAGTTGGCTAGAGTACTTGACTGGCAGTCAAGGGGTCGTCGGTTCGAATCCGACTATCTCCACCAAAAGGAAAACTCCGCACATCGTGCGGGGTTTTTGTTTTGGTAATTATTATGGGAGGATTCGAACGGGCAAGGCGCGCTACCCCAAGGCAGATGAAGCGCCGCAGCCACGGCGCGATCGCGCCATTGGCGCGTAGCGAATCCGACTATCTCCACCAAAACAATAAGCTCCGTAAATAGGCATTTATGGGCTTTTTTATTTTGTCTTCATAAGCTTAAAACATTCATAGTATCAACAGAAAGTGTCAACAAATCTGTAAAACAAGACATATTTCTGTTAATGATGCTTGGCAGGGTTACCCACCCGGAGGGGGATATATGAAAGCCGATATCTGCCCTATGACCCTATCGAGCAGCTGCCATTATAAGCATTGAATATGTTAATATATGTAATATTAATAAAAATGGCTTTAAGTAATAAATACAGATATACAATTAACTATACGGAATAGATACAAAAAATACAAAGAAGGCAAACAATGCCGGGAAAACCCGTTGTTATGCGGTTTTCTGAACTCATGATAAAGGCAAACAACGATACAGAGAATACAAAAAACTCGATGCAATATAAAACCCTTTTACTGATCGGAAAATTCCGAAAGCTATAAAAGGGTTTTGCGGTTAAGGGCGTTACAACATATGGATTCGGTTCGCATAGAAAGAGCGTCCTGCCGGTCGGGAGAGGGGCACTCAGCTTGTTTGTTAATCTTGCTCCATCCGTTCGCGTACCGCAGAGCCTCGCTCGACAACAAAACAGTCATTCAGGCTTAGTATTGAGGAATTGACATCGAAATGTCCCACTGCCTCTAAATATTCCCCCTCTTTTATCTTGCTCTTTTGATTATACTCAAATTTTACAAGGCGATGTTCGCTTACAAAAAAATATATACCAAAATATTTAGCGATGTTATGCACGTAATGATTGTTCTTGTCTTTCTTCTCGGCACTACTTCGGTAATTCACTCCTTGTTAATGACCTTGCCCCACAGAAGTGGTCAGTATTCTCTCTTGTGTAAAAGCACCATATATCTATTTCTCCTGAGAATGACCGGATATTATATTATATAGGGGTAATTCAAAATCATGGCTGGATTTATACTTGCCAATCCAATAATCTTCCCAAGATAAAGCTTCTTCTGAATCTTCAATTTCTGAATACTCAATTAAATCAAATTTCCATTCTATTCGCTGTTTTTCATTTAATCTTTCTCTAATATTTCCTTTTCCGATATATACTACTTCATCTCCTTTTATGTATCTATATATACCTTTGGCTGCTTCTGGAATTTTATTATACTCATTTCTCTTAACGGCTATCTCGAATGCAGGACAAAGAGTAATTACCCATTTTTTCCCTTCTTTTTTTGCGGCAAAAACTAACTTTTCTTTCATTTGTGCTATTTTCCTAATCCAAGGTTTGTTTAATAGCTCACTGTTTTTACAGTACCGGGCTGCTATAACTCTATAATCATCATTTGAGTCGGAATCTTTTTTAAATTCAAACCCTATTTTTCGGTTTTCTTCATCACAGTAAAAATTAACAAATGAATTTTTATTTAACTCACCTAACTTAGAGAAACATGAATTAAAACTGAATCTATCAGACGACACAGTAACACTTGGCTCATTTCTCTGCACTTTTGTTTTTTTTACTTTTACCCAAGTCATGATATTAACCTCCGAAGGCTTAATACTACGTTATTATACATTAGAAATATTATATCAGTGACAACTAAATTTAACAAATAATTTTTGGTTCCCTGGTGGCCAATATCGGCCTGGCGCGCGCTCGGCTCCGCTCTCCCGACACCTCCTCCCCACTTCGCTATGGATTCGCGCTTCGCGTCAG
>Ga0172370_10006650_pt1 | contig 14468 bp, 12 predicted proteins | sample LakKiv5m_FD_114538 | JGI IMG/M metagenome (GOLD analysis project Ga0172370, IMG submission 114538) | Freshwater microbial communities from Kabuno Bay, South-Kivu, Congo - kab_022012_11.5m | ecosystem: Environmental > Aquatic > Freshwater > Lake | place: Democratic Republic of the Congo...
AGCAGCCGAGCATGGCTAGCGCTAAAGCGATCATTATCCAAAAATTAAAACGCATTAAATTGCCTAGAAAGATCCCCAAACAATAAAAAACGGTAAGTAACGTAAGCGGCCTGTTCATTCGACAAAAAATATGTTTTTTAGTTTTTCATAACGCTTAGGTCCGATACCCTTTACATCCTTTAATTCTTCAAGGCTGGTGAATTTTTGATGGATATTCCGGTATTCGATGATCTGGCTGGTTATCTTTGGAGGAATCAGGCTTAAACGCTGTATTTCTTCTAAGCTGATTTTGTTAAGGTTTAATCTGGCCAGCTCAACTCCAGGATAGACTATTCCTTTTATTTGCGGCCTGGCCTTAATTAAATTACTTAAAATTAATCCGCAAAAGCATAGGTACAAAAGGAATAAAATAACCTTTCTCTCTTCAGGCGTAAAATTAACCATATCTTTGCTCCTTTCGCCTGTAATAGACGCCAAAATATCCGCTATCTAACCGTTTTTTAACTCGCCTTGTGGCATTGTAATCGACGGCTTATTAGTGTATACTTTATTTATGTCGAAAATATTGATAATCGAAGATGACTATAATATCGCTAAAAGAAGTAAAGAAGAACTGGCCAAAGCCGGGTATGAGGTTGTAGTTGCCTATTCTGCTAAGGAAGGAATGGAAAAACTTAAGCAGGAGAAACCTGATTGCATACTTTTAGACCTGGTACTGCCCGATGAAAGCGGATTTAAAGTGGCCCAGGATATAAAAAACCTGCCGGAATTTATTGATACCCCGATTATCGCCGCATCATTAAAACACGAGGAAATTGATAAGCATATTGCCGCTAAAAGCGGAATAACCGTCTATATCGAAAAACCTATTGATTACCAAAGGCTTCTTTTCCACATCCAAGACATTCTTAATTAAAAAATGGGATCAGCAGCAAAAATGGGGTCAGAGCTAATTTATCTTATCTTAGATCCAGATAAATTAGCTCTGACCCCATTTTTGACCCCATTTTTCTAAACTATATAACGATATTAACTAATTTCCGGGGGACTACGATGAATTTTTTCGGGAATTTTCCTTCCAGCCAGGGGATAACCTTCTCGTCTTTTAAAACTAATTCTTTAAGCTTGTCTTCAGTAATATCCCGGCTAACCTGGATCTTGCTGCGCAGTTTACCGTTGACCTGGACCACCAGTTCAACATTTTCTTCAACCAGTAATTTTTCGTCGGCCTTGGGCCAGCTTGATTTAAATATGCTTGTTTTATTGCCTAAAATCTCCCAAAGTTCTTCGCAAAAATGCGGGGCAATCGGGCTAAGCATAATCAAAAGCTTAGAGAAAATTTCTTTATCGCATCCTAATTGATAAATAGAGTTGGTCAGCTCCATTAGGCTGGCAATGGCGGTATTAAATTTGAAATCGGTAAAATCTTGGCTGACCTTTTTGATAGTTTTATGCAAAGAACGTAAAATTTCCGGGTCGGCGCTATTTTTTAAATTTTCCTGAATCCGCCAAACCCGGTTTAAAAATTTAAATGCCCCCTCTAACCCGCGCTGATCCCATTCAAGTTCAGTTTCAGGAGGAGCGGCAAACAAAATAAATAAGCGTAAGGAATCAGCGCCGTAATTATTAATCATTGAATCCGGGTCAACAATATTGCCTTTTGATTTTGACATCACTTCGCCGTCTTTTAAGACCATACCCTGAGTGAGCAATTTATCAAAAGGCTCACTAAAATCTATCATTTTCAGATCCTGAAAAAACTTGGTAAAGAATCTTGAATACAATAAGTGCAGAATAGCGTGCTCAATGCCTCCGATATACTGGTCAACAACCATCCAATATCTGGCCTCTTCCGTATCAAACGGAACCTTATTGCATTTAGGAGAACAGAACCTCAAAAAATACCAGGAAGAGTCAAAAAAGGTGGCCATAGTATCTGTCTCTCTTTTTGCCTTTCCTTTACATTTAGGACACTTAGTTTCCACGAATTCTTTAACTTTCCCCAGCGGGCTTCCGCCTTCCCCTGTAAACGGGGCATCCGCAGGCAGCTTAACCGGTAAATCTTCGTACGCAACCGGAACAACTCCGCAAAGCGGGCAGTAAATTATCGGAATCGGCGTACCCCAATAACGCTGACGCGAGATTAACCAATCACGCAGGCGCCAATGTGTTTTTATTTTTCCAAAAGCCTGCTCTTCCATCCATTGAGCTATTTTTATTTTCGCTTCTTCATTTAGCAGGCCATCGAACTTTCCGGAATTAACCTGCAAACCTTGTCCTTCATAAGCCTCGGTTAATTCTTGGGCAGAATTCATTGAATTATCTTTGGGCTTAATTACAATTCGCATCGGTAATTTATGCTCTTTAGCAAAAAGAAAATCGCGCTGGTCATGTGTAGGCACAGCCATAATCGCGCCTGTGCCGTATTCCATTAAAACATAATCGGCAATCCAGATCGGCACTTCTTCGTTATTGACCGGATTAACCGCAAAGCTCCCGGTAAATACCCCTTCCTTTTTTAGATCGGATGTAGAACGCACTATCTTGCTGATCCCGGAAACTTTTTTGATAAACTCAAGGGCAGTGTTTTCCTGGGGATTACCTTTAATTAAATCTTTGACCAACGGATGCTCCGGGGCTAAAACTATATAGGTTGCCCCGAAAATGGTGTCCGGCCGGGTAGTAAATACGGAAATTATCTTATCGCTTCCTTTTAACCGAAAATAAATATCTACCCCTGAGCTTTTGCCTATCCAATTATTCTGCATAGCCAAAACCCTAGGCGGCCAATTTTTAAGCTGGCCTAAATCTTCTAACAATCTTTCTTTATATTCGGTAATTTTTAGATACCATTGTTCTAATTCTTTTTGCTCGACTTTTGTATGGCATCTCCAGCATCCGCCTTCGATTACTTCTTCATTAGCCAAAGTAGTCTGACAGCTGGGGCACCAGTTTACCTGCGAAGCCTTCTTATAGGCTAGACTACGTTCAAACATCTTTAAGAATATCCACTGGTTCCACTTATAGTAATCACTATCGCAGGTAGAAATCTCCCTTTCCCAATCATAGGAAAAACCCATCTTTTTTAATTCTGCTTCCATTTCTTTTATACATTTATGCGTCCAGTCAGCCGGCTTGGTCTTATTTTTTATCGCCGCATTCTCCGCCGGCTGGCCGAAAGCGTCAAAACCCATCGGGTGCATTACATTATACCCCTCTAAAGTTTTAAAACGGCTGGCGACATCACCGATGGTATAGTTACGAACATGGCCCATATGGATTTTCCCGGAAGGATAAGGAAACATCTCCAGCAAATAATATTTTTTCCTCTTAGGATCTAGCTCAGCCGAAAAGGCACCGGTAGCCGACCATTTTTTCTGCCATTTTTTTTCAATTTCTTTAAAATTGTAATGCATATTTAAACCCTTAATTTCCTGACCAAAGCCAGGTTATTTTTATCGCTATCTGGTAAAGTTTTGGGGGTCTCTAAAATCATAGGAACATTTTTAAATTTAGGGAAATTTATAATCCTTTTCATTCCTTCCAAACCGATATACCCCTTTCCAATATGATCGTGGCGGTCATGAAGGCTGCCGAGCTTATCTGCGGCGTCGTTTAGGTGGATTAATTTAACTAATTTTATTCCTACCATCCCTTCGATTTCATCAGCCATTTTCTTAAGGCCTTCTTTGCTTGATAAATCATAACCGGATAAAAAGGCATGGGCAGTATCGATACATAAACCCACCCGCGATTTTTCCTTTAAGCCTTTCAGGATTTTTTGATGATGGTAAAACCTGTAGCCTAACCAGGAACCGCTTCCGGAAGTGTTTTCTAACAAGATACCCACCTTGGATTCTTTGGTTTTTTCTAAAATTATATTCAGAGCTTCAATGAACCTTTTTATCCCGGCATCTTCGGAGGTTTCCTTATGGCTGCCCATATGCGTAACGATATAGTCAGCGCCTAATGCCTCAGCCTCCTTCATGTCTTCAATATAAGCCTTAATCGATCCGTGGTAAAGCCGGTTGTCGGGAGAAGCCAGGTTAATCAAATAAGAAACGTGAATAAAAACCGGGTTAATTTTAAATTTCTTACGCCTGGCCTTAAATTCTTCTACCTCTTCGGGTGAGATATTCAGCCCCCTTCTCCAGGCCATCGGGCTGCGGCTGAATATTTGCATAGTATTACAGCCAAGGCTATTGGCAATATCGAAGGCATTATAGATCTTACCTGCTCCTGAAACGTGCACACCTAGAATCATAGTATTTAATTATACTCCCGGTTAAAATCAGCGTCAATTAATTATAAAATAAAGGACGGATATTATCCGCCCCCTTGTCGTAAAATAATAAAGTGTTGGCACCACGCTCACTGCCTCGTACCTAAAGGTATTTCCTTCGGTCACTTGTCGCTCGGCTACGTTCGCTTTGGTGCCACCAAATTTTTACTTGTCGTAAAATAATAAGGTAGTGGTACCCAGCTCGCAGCGTAAGCTTGTCGCCTCGCTACGCTCGCTTGGGCACCACCAAATTTTTACTTGTCGTAAAAATTTGGTGGAGCTGAGGAGGATCGAACTCCTGACCCCTTGCATGCCATGCAAGTGCTCTCCCAGCTGAGCTACAGCCCCCTAAACTTATTTAATAATTATTGACCTTTGCTATTTTAGAATATAAAATGCTTAGCGTCAACTTAAAATTATCCGCCGAAGTGGTGGAATGGCATACACGTCGGTCTCAAAAACCGATGAGGGCAACCTCGTAAGGGTTCAACTCCCTTCTTCGGCATTTTCTTTTCTAAAATCCTCTTAATGCTTAGATACAGATTAACTGTATTTCTGGCCTCTTTTTTACTATTCCAAATCGAATTTATTTTTTCCAAAGCCATCCTCCCCGTCCTAGGGGGCGCTTACATGGTCTGGGCAACCTGTATGCTTTTTTTTCAGGGCACTTTACTTTTAGGCTATCTTTACTCCCATCTTAGCCAAAAGTTAATCGGAGTATTCCGATATTCCAAATGGCACATTCTTTTACTGCTTATCCCTTTCTTAGCTTTTCCTTTTCAATTCGAAAAACTAGCCAGCTTTAAATTATCCGCCAACCCAATACTCGCCGTATTTTACCTTTTTATCATAAATTGTGCTTTGGCTTTCTTTACCCTGTCGACAATAAGCTTAATATTACAAAACTGGCTTTATATAAGTAACCTTCCGGAAAGAAAAAATCCTTACGTACTCTATAGCGCCTCAAACTTAGGGGCAATTCTGGGAATATTAACCTACCCTCTGTTTTTCGAGCCCTTGTTTACCCTTAACCAACAGGGCTATATCTGGTGGGCTGGTTATTTAACTCTTTTGATCTTATCCGCTTTTTGCCTTCCTAGAAAATTTACTGAAGAACAGCCTCTTAAAAATACAACTGAAAAACAGATTAAACCGGAACATCTGCTGCAATGGTTTCTTTTAAGCCTAGCCGGCTGCTTTACCCTGCTAGCTATTACTAATTCGCTTACAGTTGATATTGCGGCCATACCTTTTCTTTGGTGCTTGCCGCTGGCTGTCTACCTATTAAGCTTTGTCCTGGTTTTTAAGCATGACCCCTGGTATCCAGACTGGCTGAATAAAGCCTTCGCAGCTGCTATTGCCATCGGTGTCACAAAATACTTGATGGGGCTTTTCCGGATGGGATTTCCGGCAGGACTGAATTTAATAATCGAATTAAGCCTACTTTTTATTATCTGCTTGAATTGCCATGGAAAGTTGGCCCAATTAAAACCGGCCGAAAAAAATAAATTAACCATTTTTTATTTTTCTCTGGCTTTGGGAGGTTTTGCCGGAAGTTTTCTGGTAGGGATAATCTTCCCCCTGGTCACTAAATCGCTTTTGGAATACCCGGTTTCTTTTTTTATCGCTTCTTTGGCCTTAGCCTATCCTTTTCAAAAACAACTCCAACTGCGCCAATATTTACCCCAGGCAATAAGAATCGTCTTGCTATTAGGGCTAACCGCTTTTGTTCTGGCCTGGCTGCCTATTATTTTAACCGAATCTTTCCGCTTGTCTCCCCGGGCAATTATGATCTGTATAACCTTTCTAATCTTCGTTATCTTAAGGATTGTCAGCAGCCAACCGGCGCAGATGACATTGGTTCTTTTGTTTATCCTTATTTTCCACCAGCAAACCGAAAAAATATCTTTAAGTTTGAGCAAAACATTTAAATCCAGGAATTTCTATGGGATAAATTTTGTATACGAGAAAGACAATCAACGTTATCTGCAGCACGGTACGACCCTGCACGGAAGACAGTATATCAGCGGACCGAAAACTTCACTGCCTTTAGGTTATTTCCATCCTTCCACCCCTGCCGGGAAATTGCTTACTGCAAAATCTGAAGATTTTAAGAAAAGCGCAATGGTCGGCCTGGGCACCGGGGCATTATCCAGCTACTTTAAAAAAGACAGTTTTCTAACCATTTACGAGCTAGACCCCGATACTTTAATGATTGCCAAAAGGTTTTTCGGTTATTTAAAACAAGCTGAAGATAAAGGAGTAATAATAAATTATATTTTCGGAGATGGCCGGATTTCACTTGGCCGGGCGCCTTCGGCAGAATATGATTTATTGATCATCGACGTTTTTAACAGCGATGCGATCCCGCCGCATTTAATAACAGTAGAAGCGATCCGGGAATATAAAAGAGTATTAAACCCAAACGGCATTATACTGATCCATATTTCTAATAGAATCTTCGATCTTAAACCGGTTATTTACAGCGCGGGCGAAAAGTGCGGGTTTTACGTATTTGAAAATACCGGAAGTGAAACTGTAACCGGCCAGGATGCTGATATCTGCACCTGGATGGTTTTATGCCGCAACCTGGGGCCGATGCAAAAACTACTCGAAATAGATGGTTGGATCAGTGACGGGAAAGTTAAAAGAATCAACCCCTGGACTGATCAGTATGTTAACTTCTTAGGATCGATAAAAAACCCGTTTGTATCTCCACAGGAATGATTTATTCGATATAGGCGGAAATTGATTTATATATCCTGCGGGCAACCATCTGGTAACCCCGTCCATTAGGATGAAAAAAATCGCTTTTCATTGCCGGATTAGTAATAATCTTGTTTAAAATAACCGGAATAAATATTGCTTTTTTATTTAGGGCCAGCTTTTTAAAAGCCGATCTGTATTCACAGAAAAATATTCCCGCACTGATATCAACCAAAGCTACCATCGCCCCTTTTTCCTGTATCCGGTCTATAATCTTACCTAAATTTTTAACCGTATCATCTTTGGGGACCTTTTTTAAGAAATCATTGCCGCAAAATTCTACTATTACCAGCTTTGGATCTTTATCCAAAACATCTTTTTCCAGGCGCTCTAAAGCCTGAAAAGTAGTATCCCCGTCTACTCCGGCATTTATGACCGGAACTTTTACTAACCTGGCCAGTTCGGTCGGATAATCTTCTTTGGGGCCAGCGCCGTAACCAAAGGTAATACTATCGCCAAAACAAATAATATTGGTTCCTTTTGCACCGATATTGGCAACTTCCGGCTTGAGGTAACCGCGGGAAAATAATAGTAAGGCTGCGATTACCATCAAGATTAAACTATATTTTTTCATGTTTTAACCTCAGCTGGCCGCAGGCAGCGCTGATATCCTGGCCGCGCTCCCTCCTTAAAGTAACATTAAGCCCTGCTTTAAGCAAACTATCTTTAAAAGAAATTATATCGCTCCTTGAAGGAGGGGAAATATTTAATTCGGCTACCGGGTTAGCCGGAATCAGATTAACCTTGGCTAGCTTTATTTTCTTTAAAAGCAGGGCTAATTTTTGGGAGCAGGCTGCGCCGGAATTAACCCCCTTAATCAAAATATATTCAAAAGTAATCTGGCGGTTGGTTTTTTCGATATACTGGCCTAAACAAGCCACTAATTTTTCCAGAGGGTATCTTTTGTTTACCGGCATAAGCATATCCCGCGTTTTATCGTCTGCTGCATGCAAAGATATCGAAAGCTCCACCTGTAAATCTTCCTGAGCTAACCTTTCAATCCCGGGGATAATCCCGCAGCTAGAAATCGTAATCCGCCTGGCGCCGATATTTAAGGCATCTCTTGAATTGATTACCCGGATGGCGCCAATCACATTCTCGTAATTATCAAGCGGCTCGCCTGTACCCATAAACACAATATGAGTAAGGCTATCAGCTTTGCGGCTATTCTTTAAATATAAAACTTCGTCGAGGATCTCCCCTTTGGACAGATTTCGCTTAAAACCTTTCAGGCCGCTGGCGCAAAAATTGCAGGCATATTTGCAGCCGGCTTGGGAAGAAATACAGCCGGTAAGCCGGCCAAAGGCAGGAATAGATACAGACTCAACCAGGTTCTTATCTTTTAATTCGAAAAGGAATTTTTCTACGCCGTCTTTTGACTTCTCAAGGCCGGCCGGCTTTAAGCCTAAAATATAAAATTCTTCAGATAATGATTTGCGTAAAACTACCGGCAGGTTGCTCATGCTCTCAAATGCCAGAGCGCCTTTTTTATATATCCAACCGAATATTTCCTTGGCATAATACTTATTACCGCCTAAACTAAGCAGCTTTTTCTCTAATTCTTCTAAACTTAATTCTTTAATATCTCGCATGTTTTTAAGGGACGGTTCTCAACTCAAAGGAAAAGTGTCCCTATTAAGGGGACAGTTTTGCTTTGTCTTGAGAACCGTCCCTGAGTTTTTCTTTATCAATTTTTCCGGCGCGGTTTTTAGGAAGCGTGTCACAAAATTCGAAATAATGCGGTATTTTAAAATGGGCCAGGTGCTGGCGAAGGAAAAAACGCAGATCTTCAGCCTGAATAACTTTGGCCTCTTTGGCCACAATAAAAGCCTTAGGCACTTCCCCTCTTAATTTATCGCTGACCCCGATTACGGCGGCTTCAGCGACATCCGGATGTTTTTGCAAGGACGCCTCAACCTCAGGCTCAAAAACTATTTCACCGCCGACTTTAATCATCTCTTTTTTTCTACCGACGATATAAAGAAATCCTTCCTGGTCAAACCTTCCCAAGTCTCCTGTATAAAACCAACCGTGGCGGATAGTTTCCTTAGTCAGTAATTCATCCTTAAAATAACCGTCTGAGACCACCCAACTTTTTACTGCCACCTCTCCTATCTGCCAAGGGCAAGATCTTTCCCCTCGTCGGAAAAAACCTTAACCTCTATCCAGGGCGCGGGCCTGCCTACACTTTCGATTTTACTTGACCCCATCGGTAAGACTACTGTCGGAGCATTGGTTTCAGTAAGCCCCCAGCCGTTTAAAAGACTGGCCTTGGGGCAAAACTGGTGAAACCGGCGAAGCGCGTCGGGAGAACTGGAAGCCCCGAAAGTCACAATCCAGCGTAAACTGGACAAATCAAAAGTTTCAAATTCCTTTAACTGAAGAAGGGCGTAATACATTGAAGGAACAATCCAGAAAAAATTAATCTTATAGCTGCTGACATTCTTTAGAAAATCTAAGGGCATAAAACGTTCCATCAAAACCAGGGTTAGGCCAAAAGTAATCGTATTCTGGATATAAATTAAACCACCCAAATGTGAAAAAGGCAGCGCGCAAAGCGTGGTATCTTTTGAGCTTAAGTCGCTATTGACAAAAAAAGCCATGGATTGCGGAGGCGCATCAAGCTGAGCATAATTTATCAGGACCCCTTTAGGCTTTCCGGTGGTTCCCGAAGTATAAAAAATTATGGCGCAATCTTTTTCTCTTATTGTTATCTTGGGTAAACTTTTAAGTCCTGCTGTTAAAAGTTCTTCAAAACTGGATGTACCGGCTTCCTTTGATTGACAAACAATAATTTCTTTTAAAAACGGTAAGTTTGTTTTAAGGTTATTAAATGAAATATTGGCTTTATGTTTAGTAATCAGAATTTTTGCTTCTGCGTGCAACAGGCAGGAGGTAATCTCATCCTCGGTGAGCATGAAATCTAAAGGCACGCTGCAGGCGCCGATTGACCAGATAGCTAAGTAGCTATAGATATATTCCGGCCAGCTGGGAAGATAAATTCCCACTTTATCGCCGGGCTTTACTCCCAATTTAAGCAGGCCATGGCTAAGGGAAAAAACCTTATCTCTTAGCTGGCTGAAGGAAATCTGAGCCTCGCGGAAAATTATCGCCGGCTTATCCCCGTATTGATTAGCTCTTTCTTCTAAAAGGTCAATTACGTTCATTAGAATCCATACCAGAAGTTAACCAGGGGTTTGCCTTCTTTAGACTGGTCGCAAATTACGCTTTTAAAACGGACATATTCCAGAAAGCCTTCCCGGCCAAGCTCCTTGCCAAAACCGCTCTGTTTAAATCCGCCATAAGGAAGCTGGTTATAAAACATTCCGTAAGTGTTGATCCAGACAGTTCCGGCATTCAGTTTGCCGGCCAGTTCTTGCGCCAAAATTTTATCTTTACTCCAGATACAGGCAGCTAAACCAAAATCCACACTGTTGGCTAAAAGCGCTGCTTCATCGCTTCCCGAAAATTTATTGATCAAAACAACCGGGCCGAAAACTTCTTCTTTGAATATATGCGAATGAGCCCCAACATCAGCTAGAACTGTAGGCTCAAAAAAATAACCGTTTTTTAATTCCTGCTTCTCCGGGATTTTACCTCCGCAGATGACTTTGGCCCCTTCGGCTTTAGCTTTTTCGATATAACTTAAAACTTTCTTTCTCTGGGCATCGCTGATTAAAGGGCCCATTTGGGTTTCGTAATCGCTGGCCAGTCCTAGTTTTATATTTCTAGCTTTTTTGGCGAAACTTTCTATAAATCTATCATAAATTTTATCCTGTACTAAAATACGCGACATTGCGGTGCACATCTGCCCTTGATTTAAAAAGATCGAAACTAGCGAACTGTTTACTGCTACGTCTAGGTCAACATCGTTAAATATAATACTGGCGGATTTTCCGCCCAGTTCCATAATCGATTTTTTGACATTTTTCGAAGAATACTGGAGGATCTGCCGGCCTATCTCATTACTGCCGGTAAACGAGATCATGTCCACCCTTTTATCCGAACAAAGCGTTTCGCCTAACTCTTGTCCGCTTCCGTTAATCACATTAAAAACTCCCGGCGGCAGGCCGATTTTATGGATGATCTTGGCCAGTTCTAAAATCGATAAAGGAGTAAGGCTGGATGGCTTAAGGATTACAGTGTTGCCCGCTGCTAATGCCTGGGCCAATTTCCAACAGGCAATAAGAAGCGGGTAATTCCAGGGGACAATAAGCACTACCACCCCCATCGGCTCGCGTAAAACCCTAGCCCTTGCTTCATCGGCAATGTTAATTTCGGCCTCATCCAGATAATTTATAAAGTTCTTGGCCATAAATTCAAATGTTTTGGCGCTGGATGGTATATCCATAAAAGTCGTTTCTTTTATCGGTTTACCGGTGTTCTGAGTTTCAAGCTGGGCTAGTTCAGCTGCATTATCAAGAATACCCTGGGCAATTCTCAGGATAAATTCCTTGCGTTGATTAAGGCTAAGCTGCGGCCATGGCCCCCGGTCAAAAGCTTCTCTGGCGCTGGCCAAAACAAGCTGAGCTTCTTGTTCCGAGGCGACAGAAACCTCGGCGATGACCTTACCGGTAGAAGGATTCATGATATTCTGTTTTTTAAGGGTTTCGATAAATTGACCGTTTATATAAATAGAATATTTTCCGTTCATCTTATTCCTTTAAAGCTAAGGGGTTAATTTTTACCTCTTTAAACAATGCAAACAGGCGGTTAAACGGGACATACCATTTTGAAAGCTGGCCCAATTGCCCGCTTAATTTCATTTTACCCTGGGTGACTGCGACAAAGGAATCGAGCCTGCCTAAAAATACCTGTTCCCAGACTAAAGCCGGGGCAGAAATAACAAAAGGGGCATCTGCGTCCGTATCCAATTTTATTATTTTACCTTTTTCAAAATTAAATTTATAGATATCAGAGCTGTCATCGAGCTTAATCGCCAATTTTACGGTTAAATCAAGCTCTTCTCCTTTTTGCCGGATGAAATCATCTTGATTAACCAGGTCAACGATTGCCTGGATGTGCTGGCGGCTAAACATAATATAGGATTTTTCGTTTCGCTTTAGATCACTCTTTAAAGCAAAATCAAGGTCATCCAGGATTTCTTTATCAAACAAGCGGGCAATGCTTGCGCTTTTAACCGCTTCTTCCAATGCCTCGGTAACACTTAAAGCATCTTCAAAATTATCATCGATAGCGATAGTACCGTGATTCTTTAAAACAACCAGGTTATTTGTTTTTAAAGCGCTAATTACCGGCGCTGTATCTGTAACCGTCGGGGTCTCCTGAGGTATAACCGGAATGTCTCCGAGATAGAATTTTGTTTCAAAGCTCATTGCTTTAAGTGTTTTGGCCACCGCAAAATAACCATTGATTAAAGGCGGGTGGCAGTGAATCACAACTTTGGCGGAAAAATTTTTATAAACCAAGGCATGTAAAGGCAGTTCCGAGCTAGGTTTAAGCTCTCCCTTAAAACTGCAATCGGCTAGGCTTACTTTAACTATATCCCCCTCCTTCAACTGGCCCAAAAAAGTGCCGGTTGCGGTGATAAGTATATTTTCATTATCTATTTTTGCGCTTAAATTTCCTGATTTAGCTACCGCTAGGCCGGCGGCATAAAGCCTTTTGCCTACTTCAATGATTTTGGATTTTAATTCCTGCTCATTCATATTAAACTCCAAGGTAAATATGTTTGGTAATTAATTTTGCCGGAGTGACATCAAAGGCCGGGTAATAGGCTTTGACCTCTTTGGGCGCCAGGAGTAAGCCTTGATACATTTTTAATTCACTATCCGGACGGATCTCGATTTTTATTTGGCTGCCGTTTTTTAATTTTGATGCCGGAGGGCAAATTACGTAAAAAGGAATTTTAAAATACCTGGCCACCACCGCAATCTGGTAGGTCCCGATCTTATTGGCGATGTCGCCGTTTAAAGTCAAATGATCCGCTCCGACGATAACCTTGGTTACCTGCCCTTGGGATAGCAAATAGGCCACCATGTTATCAGTTATAATAGTTACATCAAAACCTGAACGCATAAGCTCCCAGGCTGTTAAGCGCGACCCCTGAAGATAAGGACGGGTTTCGGTGGCATAAAAACTTATTTTTTTGCCCTGCTCTTTGGCAAACTCGGCAATTAAAGGCATTAACCCGCTAATGTTGCAATGGGTCAGGATCACATCACCGTTTTTAAGCAGACTGGCTGTTTCTTTGGCCTGCTCTATCCGTTTGGCTTTAAGCATCTCTAAAAAACCGAGTATACTTTTTTCTAAGGGCGCGCCGCTTTTATCCCAGCCCAAAACCATATCGGTTAAAAACTTAAATGAAAGGGTCGGCCGGGTAGCATTAAGCGTTTGAGCTACTTGTTTTAAGTTTTTTTTCTGCCGTTTGCTTAAAAGAAAGGTATACATGACTAGAAGCACCTGGCCAACGGCGCGGGTCTTCATTTCTTTAATCGCCCTGGCAGCATCCAGATAATTTTTGGCTTTCAGATATACCAGTTTATGGGGAAGCTGAGTCTCATCCAGAATACTAATAGTATTATTTTTTAATTCAATCGGCCAGAATAAAGGTGAAAATTTCATATGATCCTCTAGGGACGGTTCTCAAAACAAAGGAAAACTGTCCCTTTTTTGGGGACAGTTCTGCTTTAAGTTGAGAACCGTCCCTACTTAGTTATTTACTTTCTAATTTTTTAACTACTTCTAAGGCAATTTTGATTAAATTACTTTCTGCCATATAATACAGCGGATTCATAAAACCCATCTCACCGGTAACTACATTGTCGCTGACAGCCAAAATCGAACCGGCTTTGACATTATAAGTCTGACAAATGGTAAGCAGGGTTGAAGAGACCATATCAACCGCCCTGGCCCCTTCCTTGCGTTTGGCCTCGACGATTTCGCGAGTTTCCCGCAATAACGCATCAGTAGACCAAGCCTTTCCGCGATGGACACTTAAGCCCATACTAGTAGCAGTCTCAAAAAGCAGGTCAGAAATTTTTTTATTGCTGGTAGTCTTAAAGTCTTTATTTACATAATAAGGAGTTACTCCGTCGCCGCGGATAACCTCATCCACAACAAATAAATCTCCTACTTTAATATTTTCATCCAGCGCCCCGCCTGAACCGATGCGAATAATATTTTCAATGCCGGCATTGCACATTACTTCCGTTGTTATTGATGTATCTGTTGAGAATCTCCCGCCGTTAATTTCGGTAACCTTGATACCTTCGAAGGTACCGGTGTACATAGTATATTCCATGAATGAAAAATTACGGACCGGGCTCTCTATCTTTTTCATTAAAACATCAAGGCGGTCGCGCGGACCTGGTACAATCGCATATTTTCCCACATCCTGCGGCCTGAGCTGGACCATCTGAGTTAAATCTTTCCCGGTTAAATGAACATCCTTCTGCAT
>Ga0172370_10006657_pt1 | contig 14452 bp, 10 predicted proteins | sample LakKiv5m_FD_114538 | JGI IMG/M metagenome (GOLD analysis project Ga0172370, IMG submission 114538) | Freshwater microbial communities from Kabuno Bay, South-Kivu, Congo - kab_022012_11.5m | ecosystem: Environmental > Aquatic > Freshwater > Lake | place: Democratic Republic of the Congo...
AAGGATCGTCCAGCAATAGAGAATTATTGCATCTCCCCTGATATTTAGGTTAACTGACCTGAAGGTTAAATGACCTAAAAATCCTGATGACGTATCCTATTGTTTGATTGATGGTTTTAAAGTCTTGAAATGACTGAATAAAATTTTTGACAAATAATAAGGGTCTGCGTCCTTGCTGACGTGCCGCAGACGCCTTGTTGACACGCCGCAGACGTTGACGCAGACCTTACCGCAGACGTTGATTGAACAGGAAGAGCGCTGAAGCGCCTTTTACCGCAAAGGGATATGGAAATACCATTTGACCTGGAATGACCTCTCTATCCCGAAAACTTGACTCTAAATGGGCATAAATTGCAACACCACACATAGGTCAAATGGAGAGTCTAGCAGATGAGAGACTGGAAATATTTGCACAAATAAATCGGCATATTTTTTTGTGCAAGGAAAAACCATTTTGATCCATGGGAACGGTGTTCACTTTGTTCCATCCACTTCAATCCCCTAGAGTCTTAAGGGGGAACGGGTCAACGAAGTGACACATCGTTCTCTGTTGGATGGTCTTTGATGGTTTTGAGAATATCACCCAATCGCCAGGGACGATACTCCCTAACCTCAACGCTCATATTGATATGGTTCGATCCCAGATTGGAACCTTCAGGCGGCGGTGGGACATTATGGATATGACCATGAAGATTGATCCAACCATCTTCAAGAGGAACGATCGGGCGATGTGAAAAGATCAATTTCATTTGATCCGATATCTCGACGTTCAAGGAATTCTTAATCAAAATTACGCCCCGGGTTTCGCAATAAGATTTGCTAATCCGGTCATGGTTACCTTGGATTAAAACCAATCGCCCATTTAACATACCAGCCAGGAGGTCAAAATTGCTTTTGTTGCCTAAGGCAAAATCACCCAGGTGCAGAACAATTTCGTCTGGGGAAACAAGATCATTCCAATTCTTGATAATCAATTCCTGCCAGTTTTCAGGACGGTTGCAATAACTTCCGATATTCTCATGAAAAAAATGCGTGTCGGAAGTAATCCAGGTATCGAGATTGATTTCGAGCGTGTTGTCGGTGACCATCCTCTAATTATATTTGGAGATTTTCATTTTTCTCTACCAGGTTTAGTAGAGGAACGACCTGGCAGGTTGTTCTTGGTAGGGTGATCCCGTAGAGTCTTAAGTGGGAACGGGGTATTCTAAAGAATAAGCATTTCAATGTGCGAAAATAAAGATCAACAAACTCGGAAGAACAATCTCGCAACCCAATAATTATTGCATCGATTTAAACCTGATTTACGATTTTATCGTTTAAAAGAGTGATGGTTGACGAGGATCAGGTTTGATCATTGCGGATTGCTCCTCCAACCATATTCTTAATTTTTGGTGATGTTCAGGGAATGGATGTGGGAACTGAAGAGCGCCTTTTTGAATAAGCAACTTATTCCCTTCTGGCATGTCGGGATGATTTAAGACAAAAATTGGAAGCCATTTCGATTTAAGGGCCTCGGTCGCGCCGGCCCAAGTACCGCCCTTTTCTACATCACTTGCCACTACAATGGCATAATCAGCAAGAGTGTATATCAGTTTATTTCTACCCATTGCTGTTCCAACAGAAAAAGGGGCACTAGGAGAATATGGAGTTACAAGGCATAAATCACCACGACTAATGGCTGCACGATTTTCCGGGTTCCGAATAGATTTTTCCAAACTATCAGCGAGTATTCCAACAGCCGTTCCTCTCGAAGTTAATGCAGCATTCATGCTGATGGTGTCGACGCCTTTTGCACCACCTGAATATAGAACTAACCCCGATAAACCACACGAATTACCTACAAATTCAGCACACGCCTTACCAGCCTCATCAAGATGGCGCGATCCAACCACTGCAATACCCGGTTGGCCTAAAAGAGCTTTTTCACCTGCATAGAAAAGAACAGCGGGCGCGGTTTCCTTCAGTCGCTGGCGATATCGTACTGGATATTCTTGATCAGCTCTTGTTAACACATGGATACCAAGCGATTCTAATCGTTCTAGTTCAATTGCTAAAGATCCACTTCGTTGGAGTAGGTGATAATAATGTTCCGCTTCTTCCAGGTTAATTCCCAGTTGACTTTGGATTTCATTTGGAGCTACCCCCAGTAAATCACCTGGGCGCATGGAAATAGATTGTAATTTTTTCGCTAAAGGGTTCCATTCTTTTAGAGTTAACGATGCATAATCAGAATTCGATAAAAGCCCGATATGAGAGCACAATAATAAAATTGCTTGAGAATCAGGAGAAATGGTCATCCGTTTGTATTCCTTCCAGTTGCCTGCGCCAGAGTAAATGGATAAACTGGGCCACTCCCATTTATCTTTAATAAATAACCAGCCATGGTTAATGTCCATCCAGAATCAATAATATCGTCTATAAGTAAAACCGCATCGGATGGAATTTGAGGATCTATGCTTATTGTACCAACCACATTCTGCGCTTGCATGGTGCTATTTTGCATCGTTTTTTGTTCAGGAGCATCGCTTGTTCTCTGAAAAACTGGCCGGTAAGGAATGCCTAACTATTCAGCCAGACGAGGTGCAAAACCTGGAATTAGTTGCGGATGCCGAGTAGATGGGATTGATGTTACCCAAGCAGGGAAAGGCTCAGGGTTCCATAAATTTTGAATTACATGAGAGGCCGCATTAACCAATTCATCAGGAAAATGACCTTCCCGATACTTTCCTATCTGAACGATTTTTCCCCATCCAGCATCGCCATAATAGCATAATGAACGCCCTGGAGCATTTTGTAATTCAAGAGGAATATTGCGTTTTTGATCTGGGAATAAACCAACCGGCCATTGTTTGCGTGGTTGGATGAGAACTTGTGTCCCTTTAAAGTAGTTTTCTGCTTCGATCACAAGTTCATGCGGTACGGAAGCTGAAAAACCTTTTTCTTGACAGTTTGCACATCGCCCACAAGGAATAGGGTTTGGGTCATCTAGTGCTTCTAATAAAAATTTCATCAAGCAGCCAGGATGATCCACATAAGCCTGCATTTGAGCTAATTCAGATCTGCGCAAGTCAAGGACTCGATTAATCCGGTCTGTTTCTGGAACCCATGGATTAGGCGTGCGAAAATACAGTACCCTTTTATCGAAGGTCTGGCCGACTGCACCATCAACTTCTAATATCTTGAGTGCTTTCTCCGCCATTGATTTTGATGTGTTAACCTTGGATAATATTTCATACAATGACAGTCCTTCGCTTTTTTCGAGTTCCTGGAGAATGCCTAGAAATACTTGTGTACATGGGAAGGCTGACTCAATAAAATAATTTTGGATTTCATGATCTTCGGCGCCACTAAGCAAGACGCCATATGATTTTTCAACCGCCCGTCCAGCACGGCCGACCTGTTGATAGTAAGCCACAACTGAACCAGGACGTTGAAAATGGATTACAAAGTCGATATCTGGTTTGTCAAAGCCCATTCCCAATGCAACAGTAGCAACCAGTATCTTAATTTCATTATTGAGGAATGCCTGTTCTAATGCTGGCCGATCCATATGGCCATCATCACCAGCATGATACGCCTTAGCTGAAAAACCTTTCTGTTTTAACCATCCAGTTACCCGTTCTGTATCCGCAACAGTCAGACAATAAATAATCCCACTTCCCTTGAATTTTGGCAAATTCTCCGCTAACCAAGCCAATCTTTCACTTTGATTCGATAGTCGAATATTCTGCAGACGCAGAGATTCACGGGCTAGCGAACCCCGATAAACGGTAAGTTCAGGGCCTAATTGCGACTGGACATCTTTAACAACTCGGTCGTTGGCGGTGGCGGTTGTTCCGAGTACGGGAACGCCTTTTGGAAGCATTTGAACAATACGCACAATGCGGCGATAATCAGGACGGAAGTCGTGCCCCCAGTCGGAGATGCAGTGTGCTTCATCCACTACAAAAAGACCGATTCGACCTGAAATTTGTGGAAGGACTTCTTTTAGGAAATGCTCATTATTTAGCCGTTCTGGGGAAATGAGCATTAAATCACATTCGTCCTTTGCTAATGCTTCTTCAATAGCTGCCCATTCTTCCTTGTTTGCGCTGTTTATTGTGAATGCGCGAATGCCAATCCTTCCGGCCATTTCAACTTGATTGCGCATAAGCGACAACAATGGACTTATAAGGACTGTGGGGCCAGAACCTTGCTCGCGCAATAATTTCGTCGCTAGAAAGTAAACCAGACTCTTTCCCCATCCAGTGCGTTGTACAACAAGTGCACGTTGCTTCTTAATCGCAACTGCTTCGATAGCTTCCCACTGACCAGGACGGAAGTCTTTATCCTCCCCAATCATTTTTTGCAGAAGTCCTAATGTATGCTTTCTATCCATTAGGCAACATCCTTCTTCGATCTTGCCCAATTGCAATATCGGTGCGTTAGACGCGCATTTTCGGGAATGGTTTTTCCACCCAGCCAGTATTGTTCGATGTGATCTACAGCTGCATCATCGACTTCTGCAATTTGCTGATTGCATATTTGGCAGGTCGGATTTGTATCAAATAACTTTTGCTTCAATACCCTTGTAAAACATCTTGGCTGAGTTGAAGTGGATGAAAGCACTTCACTTAAGACTTTCCGCCAGGCATCAAATCGGTAGGTTACACTTTTCAACGAGCTAGTGGATCGTTCAATCGATTCGATAAAGTTTTCATCTTCTGTCATCAATGCGATCCAACCTTCTCTAATCGCATCTAAATTCGCCATTACCAAATTTTTATCGTAATTTGTGAAACACCAGGTCAAAACATCAAAAAGGGAAGCATTGAACCTTTTTGGTTCCCAATACCCATTGATGTTTTCATCGTCGCCCCGATAGTACCGGCGAAACGCATTGCTTCCAATCATGGAACGGATAAGGGTCATGCTATTCTTAAATGCTTTTCGAAGTTTTGTAGCATCCTCATCAGAAATTTTCTGATGCGTTTTCATATCCTCGTTTAGAAAACGCGCCATGGAGGGTTTGTATTTCAGGTAAGTAGCATGGTAGAACGCTGCAAAGCGTAATACATACTCAACATCCTTCATGCGTTTCTCAGGTGCTTTAAGACCCATAATCGCCATGTAATCGGGATCAGAGGAAAGTTCAATTAAAAGTTCGTTGTATTTTCCCCTGTAAATGCAATTCCTCAGTTCCTGGTCATTTAATGGCATTGCACCGGTGTTCAGCCGCTCAAAAATCTCAAAACGAAGATTCTCATCCGACTCTTTTTTAAAAGTGACTGTGCGGATTGAATACCCCAGGATTAATTTTTGTGTGGGCTTATCCAGATCCCGAAAATATTTCCCGTTGAGATGCGGTAAGGCCTTTAAACCTGTTAAGGCATAAACATTATCCAAATAATTGAAAAAAGCCCGTAATCGCTGCTGGCCATCAATTACTTCCTCAGTGCCATCTTTACTTTCTGCCAGATAGAAAACGGGTAGAGGTACTTCGAGAATGACCGATTCAATCAACCGGCTGCAACGAGCCAGATCCCAGACAGGGCGACGTTGGAAGATGGGATCTAATATGAGATCTCCACGCTTGTTCTTTAAAAAGAGCGAATCGATCGGTGGATCCAATTTATCCGTAAAGATCCTCCGCCGATCATGAGCAGGCTCATCTCCATTTTCATCGGTAATAATCGTTTCATCTTCGATGAGTTCATCGAATTCTTCTACTGGCTCGGTTGGCATAATCATGACATACCCCTTTTCCTTGATCGGTTTTAATATAACTTTCTTGTAAATTGACATAAATCTAATTATGTCAAAATCACCTTTTCCAATCGTTCTTTTCGCTTCTTCCAATCTGGCATCAAAATATCCAACAAGTGATAAAACTTCGCGCTATGGCCCTCATGCACCAGATGACATAATTCATGCAGGACAACGTAATCAATACAGTGAGTCGGCGCTTTGATCAGCTCCGTATTGAATGTGATCACTCCGGAAGGCGTACAACTTCCCCAGCGTTTGTTCATTCTCCGGTAATTAATCTCAGGTGTTTTTGCGCCAAGCTCGATGAGGCGATCAACAAACAGCATTGCTCGATTTTGGATGAATACCCTGGCGTGCCTGGTATACCAGTCCTGTAAGATTTGCTGTTTCCTTTCCAGGTTTTCTGGTTGGGTTGTAGTTAATACAAAAAATTTACCAATAAGCTTGACATCATTCTCACTGCCGGCCGTTACTTTTAACCGATACTGCCGGCCTAAGTAGCAGTATGTTTCACCGCTTATATATTGGCGTTCAGGCAGTATGGGGTGGTACTGATCAAAGTATTCCAATTGTTGAATCATCCAGGGGGCTCGTTTTTCGAGCTTTGCTCGCACTTCCTCCATGGAGTGATCCAGAGGCGCTTTCACAACAATGCTTTTATCTGGTTGAACCGTAATCCTTAAACGATTCCGCTCCTCAAACCATACTGTAATGGGAATTTGAAGGTTGGAATAGGATACGGTTATCATTTTTGGACTCTCAATAATTACCATTAATTGCCTCTGATTTAGGGACATCTGACGCGTGCGACATCTATCGATTGATCTAAAATTCGATCGATTTCCTCAAAGGTTAGCTCAATTCCTTCCTGTTCTTTCCAATCAAATAACATGTCTTCAATTTCGATGCGCATCCGATTCTGAACGTCGATATTGTCCACCCAGTTAACAATGCGATTTCGTTCAACAATGTTTTCCACTTCCAGGGCAGCTCTGGCAAAGGCTTCACTGCGGTCTTCTCCAGATTCGCCTGGTTGAATCGTCTCTTTCACAATCCCATAATAGGCTTTGGCAACCTCATGCCCATTCAACCGCACGGGAACATTATCTCCCGTTCGATTGAGAACTGCTTGCATGATTTCAGTTACCTGCGCCAGGTAATCCTTTTCACGGAGACGTTCATCTCGGTAAGCTTTAATCGCGTCTTTCAATATCTCTGAGAAACGTTTGTAAAATACCGGATCCTGCTCCATGCGCTCATAAATGGTTTTCTGGGTGCGGTGGGCAATCGTATCTGCTTTGGCAGCATCCGAATGCAGCTTTTCTACTTCATCAGCGAAAGCCTTCTGATCAAAAATGTTCACCAGCGAAGTGATTTGCTCTACGTCACCCGTGCCAACATGGGTGTCCAGCAGCTTCTGGATGCGCGGTTCGTATTGCGAAAAATCGACCACCTCGGCGTAACGCCGCTGAACAGATGCTTTTAATTTGGAGAAGAATTTCAAATCGATCCGGTATTGTTCGACCCTCTCCGCCGGAGTTTCTTCCAGGAATTTAACACTCGATAAGCCAATCGATAATGTCTTAGCGTATTTTGAAAGTCTTTCGTAAAACTTTTCTCGCAAGGCATCGTCCGCCAGCAGGATTTCATACGCTTCCGCGTCGCGGCGATTCTTGACCTCTTTGAAGGTGTCCCACAACACCGAATGGGCTTGCGCCATCTGCGAAACGGGCTCGCTGATATCGGTCAGGATGCCAACCAGATCATCCTTATCAAATTCCGGTAGCGAGTTATACAGGTCAAGCGCATGGCTTAAATTCTCCAGAACACCGTAATAATCCAGAATGTAACCGAAATCTTTACCCTCGTACAGGCGATTAACCCGCGCGATGGCCTGCAAAAGGGTATGATCTTTGAGTTTGCGGGTCAGATAAAGTACCGTATCTCGGGGCGCATCAAACCCGGTGAGCAGCTTATCCACCACGATGATAATTTCCGGTGTTTCTCCGTTCTTGAAAGCGTTGATAATTTGCTTATTGTATTCGCGCTCGCTGCCATACTTTTCCATCATCCCTTTCCAGAACCGCTGGACAGCCAGAACGTTTTCCTGATACAGGTCTTCCTCGCCTTCGCGCTCGTCTGGGGGTGAAATCAACACATCTGATGTCACCATGCCAAACTCATCCAGGAACTGCTTATATAAAAGAGCAGTGGCTTTATCGGTCGCAACCAACTGACCCTTAAATCCAGTGCCTTGCCAGTTGTCGCGATAATGAACGCTGATATCCCAGGCGATGCGCTGAACTTTTTGCGCAGCTTTGTTGAGCTGGTCTGTGGTGGAATATTTGCCTTTCAAATCCGCTATTTGCGGCTGAGTCAAATCCTGAGTGATGCGTTCAAACCAGGTATCAATTGCTTTCGAATCCACGTTTTGATCGACATGCCGGCCTTCATACAGTAAAGGCACGACGTTTTTATCTTCCACCGCGCGGGTGATGGTATAGGTATCGATCAAGCCGCCAAACTGCCGGACAGTATCGTGATCTTTTTTCATCACCGGCGTACCGGTAAAGCCGATGTAACAGGCTTCAGGGAGCGCCTGGCGCATGCGCGCATGCATGGAGCCGTATTGGGTGCGGTGGCCTTCATCCACCAGCACAAAGATATTGGGGTTGTCGTTGCGCACGTTTTGACGCCCAACCGCGGCATCGAATTTGTCAATCACGGTGGTGATGATGCGCTGCTTATTTTCGCGCAGCATTTCCGCCAGGTCTTTGCCGGTGCGAGCCTGTTCCACTTCTTTACCGCAAGCGTGGAACGTTTTGTAGATCTGATCATCCAGGTCGACCCGGTCGGTGACCAGCACGATTTTGTGATCCGGAATATCAGGCCGCAGTGCTATGGCTTTCGCCAGGAAGACCATGGTGAGCGATTTGCCGCTGCCCTGGGTATGCCAGACCACGCCGCCGGATCGCCTACCTTCCGAATCGCGCTCATAGATGCGGCGCATGATCTTTTTAACGCAGATGTATTGCTGATAGCGGGCAATTTTCTTTTCACCTGCATCGAAGAGGGTAAAGCCATATGCCAGTTCGAGCAGCCGTTCCGGCCGGCAAAGTGAGTAAATGGCTCGATCCTGCGCGGTAACAACGCGCGGCAGGTTCAGGCTGTTGACCGCATCCATGCGGTGCTTGCCCGGGAAGGCGTCGTACAGCGCCTGAATCTGATTGCGGCTCAATGGTTGATCCACAACCGCTTTAAGGTTTTTTTCGAACTCGTCGCTCTCCTCTTTCCAAACACTCCAAAACTTGGCCGGGGTACCGACTGTGGCATATTTGGCTTCATTACCTGAAACCGCCAGTAGAAGCTGCGCATATTGGAAAAGAGCGGGAATTTCATCTTCTTTCTGATTGCGAATCTGTTGTGAGATGGCCTGAGTAATGGGATCTTTGAGGTCGGGGGATTTGCATTCGATGACGCAAAAGGGAATGCCGTTGACGAACAGCACCAGGTCAGGCCGGCGGGTTTCGTGACTGCCGCGGCGTCCGACGGCGAATTCCTCTGCCACATGGTAAACATTCTTCTCGGGATGTTCCCAATCGATATAGCGCAAACTGAAACTTTTCAGATTGCCATTCACCGATTGCGGCAGGCTTTTGCCCAGGCTGAGCAGATCGAAAATGCTCTCGTTGGTGCGCAGCAAACCGATGGATAAGGTTTCTTTGAGAACCTGAACGGCGGTATGAATATTGGCTTCGGAAAACGGGTAGCGTTGACCGTGGTATTGGATTTCATTATTCCTGGCCAACCAGTCGAGCAGAACACTTTCCAGTAAAACAGCATCGGCCCGTCCGCCGCGCAGTGCCAGCGCATCACGCGGGGGGAGGTAGGTGTAACTCAGGTTTTGCAGCAGGTGCAGCGCCGGAAGCTGGGAGCGGGTGAGTTCTGAGAATTCAAAGTTTTCCATAATTAATTATTCTCTCCTCATATCAACCCAAATTTCCGATTACCACAGATTGCATAAATTCAATTTTGGTTGAATTTAAGTCTCTTTCAGTGAGATTTTTCCCACAGAATTTTGTTACACGTGTTGATCGCCTTGTCTCTTTCGACTCTTTATATGCATAAAAGATTGATTTTTGATGCCCATTAGCAATTTCTTCAAAGGTATAAAAATACCTGCTATCTTCACCAATATATTTCCCGGTCGAATCAGCAGTCCAAAATCCCGAATAAGACAGCTTTTCCAATGAACGGCGGAGATCTAGAGCAGATGAACACCTTTTTGTTGGATCTGGATCAATTGTCTTGTTAATGATGGCTTTAAGATTCCTCGGAACAAAGGGTTGGTAATCTTGTGGTAAAACGATTTGCCCAGATTTAACTAGATCATTATATGCATCCCAATTTCCAACCCGTGTTAACTTGTTACGAACAAGACCAATTCCGTTCAGTAAACGAAAAATTGTTAAACCAGTTTGGTATATATCACTTAATACACTTACCTGATTTTGAATCAAAGTTTCAGGAGCAACATGTAAACGATAAAAACTTCTTGGTTCGACAGGTTGTTTACCAGGGGAATAGCAGGTAATTCCATAATCAGGGAGAATGGCCTCGTTATGTGAACCCAATAGAATATTTGATGGCTTGATATCGTTATGGAACATATTCTGTTCATGTAGATATTCCAAACCACGTAGAATATCTATCGAACTGGCAAGAAGTTGTGGCAGCGGTAAAAAATTCCTTGAATTCAATTTACCGACAATTGAGCCCTGATTATGATAATCCATCGAAATGATTACTAGCGGTATGCCTTATAGTCGACTACATCTGCATAATGTACTTTTACCAAGTTTTGATGATTGAGATGATTACCGATTTGCGCCTCGAGCAGTCTTTCATCGACAGATACATTTTTTCCATCAAGTAATTTGATCGCCACTTGTGTTCCAATACTTCGGTCAATTGCTAACCAGACTTCTCCAAATTCACCGCCACCGATTTTATTCTGAAGTTCATATTTATAAATTGCTTCGCCTTGTTTAAAATTGAATACTCCCATTTATCCCCCTTTTGCAATCCAAGTAGCAGCGACAGCATCGGCCATTTGCGTATCCCAATACTGAGAAGAACGTCCAATATTTGTTTCAGCAAATTCCTTTACTCGACCGCCGTTTGTTTTTAACTGTGTATACAATACAGGCCGGCTATTGATGTTCTGCTGCGCTGCAAAAAGAAATACTGCACCAAGTAAATATGTAGATTCCCTTCGTTTTTTTGTCTCTCCTCCATACTCATTTTCTTTAACGATAACCTGTTCCAAATCAGGATATTGGGCAAAGATACGCTCCAATTCCAAGAATAGCCACCTGGATTTTGCAGCAATGGTGGACAAGGCTGCAGGGAATTCCAATTTATTTTCAGAATCGTGATTTATGAAAATAGCTACACCATCATCATATTCAACAATAGCGTATCGTGCCGTTTGGGGTGTAACGCGCATACCTAATACTTTCATTCAATCACCTTGGTCAGATTTATCACAATCTGAAATCTCTGAATAAGAAAATGCTTACAATTCATAATTATTTCCTCCTAATCCACCTTCACCCGAATTTCACCTGTGAGCAGCTTCTGCATCAAACCTTTTTTCTGCTCTTTTAGCTTCTCCAGGTATTTTTTCAACAAAGCGATTTGTTCATCCATTCCACCCAGCACGCCGGCGATCTTCTTCTGTTCTTCAATATCGGGAACTGCAACCGTAATCTTCAGGAAATCGCCTTTGTTCATCACCCGGTTGCGCCCGGCACCGCCAGGGGAGATCAAATCCAGTTCATAGAAAAATCGGTCGGTTATCATGAGGTGCTTGAAATATTCCGGCAGCATCTTTGAGGTATCGAAGACATAGGTCGGGAAGCGGTGCGAGACCAGGGCTCCATCACCATCCGGACCAACCAGGGCAATTGCGCCTTCCCAGGCGAAGGTGATGTTAACAATCAGGTCATCCTTGCGAGCCTGAAAAAGATGTGTCAACGCAATAGTTTCCGGGTCGTCCACAACTGATGTGAACGTGCCTTTGCCGTGGCTGCGGATCCCGAGCCGCAGATAAGCTCCGACAGGTTTCACGACCTTGCGGAATTTAGGATGCAGGAAGGTGCCCAGCTTCATCTGCTTCCATTCATCCTGAAAGCCTGGGAAACGCTTTTGTCCGGATAGCAATCGTGAAACTAATTGGTCTTTTTGCCGTTGTTTGGCCTCGATCAACCGCTGCACACGCTCAATCGCGTGATCCCAAACAGAAATTATGGCAGTGATTTTTTCTTGTTCTTTTATAGGCGGAACAGCGATTCTTAATTTCTTAACTTGAGAAGAGGTTACAGCATCAAAAGTACTACCTTGTGAAATCTTACCCCATTTATTCTCTTGGCTAATCAATATGTGAAACAAGTAATTACTACTCTGAGCAGGTTTGATTGCACAAACACCTCGACCAATACATGCATGATGTGAGGATTTCGCGACAGACCCTACGGGTGCTCTTACAGAGAGTATTAAATCACCAGGATCACATGTCTTGGTTATTTGAGTTGTCCAGAATCTGGGCTGAGTTGTACCATTTTTACAGTCTGCGTTGCCCTGTATAAGTGGAAGACCTTCCCCAACAACGTTGTAATATTTAGAGTCGGGGGATTGTCCCATAGTTACTTCTGCAATCTCATCTAAGAATAGAACTCTCCATTGTGATGGTAACTGTCCTAGTAAAGTTTCTTCAAAACCTTCCTTATTATCATTCCCTAGTTTAGTCATTGAACTCCCCCAGTATCACTGTCGCCCTTCACTTTAAGACGTCTTACAACTTTATCAAAGTCTTGATCCGGTTCAACAACTTCCCGTTCCAGGCAGGCGGTGTTGTACTTTTCATATTCCGAAAGCGCCAATGTCTTCGCCACCTCCGCCGACACCCGGCCGGCGTCGCGCAGCACTTCGCGCCCATTGAACTGCAAAAAGGCATCCAGCTTCTGCGCCCAATCCCGCATGTACATGGGCTGGTGGCGCTTCGCCTGATCCTCGGCGTAATCCAAGTACATGGTCACAATGCGGTTCAGGCTGCGCAGTTCCTCTTCTGCCAGGTAGTTTTTAGCCACAGTCACATCCGCCTGGCGTACTTTCTTGCCCTTCCAATTGGTCAGCCCCATATTCGGTTTGGCAGCGCTGGCGCGCTCCGCAATCAATTCCGCCGCGGTATGCCCGGTAATCGCCCAGTGCAGTTTGTTTTGCACGCTGGCATAAAAATCATGGGTGATCTCGGCGTTAGGGTCATAATCCACAGCCAGGCTGTAGATCTCGGTGATTTTTCGATAAAACTGCTTCTCAGAAGCGCGAATATCACGAATGCGCTCGAGCAGCTCGTCAAAATAGTCCGCGCCCAGCCCGCGTCCTTCTTTCAGGCGTTCATCGTCCATTACAAAGCCTTTGACCAGGTATTCGCGCAGCCGTTCAGTCGCCCAGCGTCGGAACTGGGTGCCGCGGTGGGATTTTACCCTGTAGCCAACCGCGAGAATCACTTCCAGGTTGTAATGCTTCAAAGCGCGTTGTACTTCTCGGCCGCCTTCCGATTGAACTTGTAAGTAATCCTTACAAGTTGCCTCCTCGCTCAATTCACCTTCGGCATAGATATTCTTAATGTGCATCGTGATATTCTGTGATGACGTCTGAAACAATTCAGCCATTGCAGATTGCGTAAGCCATACTGTATCCCCTTCCATGCGGACATTGATATGGGTCTTGCCGTCTTCCGCCTGGTAGATCAGAATATTCATGGGCTTTTCGGGAAGATGCTCGGTCATTGATCACCTCCCAGGCCTAACTCTTCCAGATATTTCTTCATTTCAGCCTGCACCTGAACCAGTTCCGCTTCGATTTCTTCGATTTCCTTTTGCACGGCGGGGATATCGACTTCTTCTTCCTCTTCAAACGTATCCACGTAACGCGGGATGTTCAGGTTGTAATCTGCGGCTTGAATATCTGCCAAAGTTGCCAGAGAGGAATATTTCTCTTTTGGTTGGAAATCCAGGTAGGTTTGGAAGATACGGTTGATGTCTTCCTCATGCAGAACGTTCTGATTGGTACCGCTTTCAAAGTCACGCGAGGCGTCAATAAACAGGATGTGTTTATCACGATCGGTTTGCGCCTCCGCCCAGGGCTTGCGTGCTTTATTGAAAACAAGAATAGCGGCGGGGATAGGCGTGCCAAAGAACAGTTTCTCTGGCAGCCCGATGACGGCTTCCAGGATATTCTCGTCGATGAACTGCTTGCGAATGATGCCTTCCGCCGCACCACGGAAGAGCACGCCGTGCGGAACGATGACCCCCACTCGGCCTTCGCCTTCCAGCGCGATTTCTACCATGTGGCTGATGAAGGCATAGTCGCCTTTGCTAGCCGGCGGCAGTCCGCGATGGAAGCGGTTGTAAGGATCGTTGGCGGCAAATTCAGCGCCCCACTTCTTCAAAGAAAACGGCGGATTGGCAACGACAACATTGAAACGCATCAGTTCATCATGATCGAGCAGGCGCGGGTTGGAGATCGTGTCGCACCATTCAATTTGGGCTTTTTGGTCAATTCCGTGCAGGAACATATTCATGCGGCACAACGCCCAGGTGGAACCGTTGGATTCCTGCCCGCCCAGGAAATAATCCGG
>Ga0172370_10006666_pt1 | contig 14435 bp, 11 predicted proteins | sample LakKiv5m_FD_114538 | JGI IMG/M metagenome (GOLD analysis project Ga0172370, IMG submission 114538) | Freshwater microbial communities from Kabuno Bay, South-Kivu, Congo - kab_022012_11.5m | ecosystem: Environmental > Aquatic > Freshwater > Lake | place: Democratic Republic of the Congo...
AACCATATTTTGTTTGATAAATGCATTTCGTTTTCGGCCAAAAAACCTTTTGAAATGCTAGCCGAGCGGCGGCAAAGCCGCCGCGAGGCGAACGGCACTTGTTTGCAAAATTCCAACTGGCGGGGAGTGAGGGACGCTATCAGAACTGAAATATCCCAAAACGCCAATAAAGTTTAATATAATTTTAATTCATTGAAAATCGATAGCCACACCCCCCTCTCTCTCTTCATACAAAAAGAAACCTCTTGCGAAGTTTCTTTTTAAAGCTATAAAAATTTTAACTTATTTCTGATAACCACTAATTACTGAATCAGCAACATTATTAATCTTTTTGCCAGTATATTTTTTAAGTTCAGCTAAGCTTCTAATATGAATTAATTTACCATTATTTAAAACGTAAATTTTCTTATCAGAACCACGAAGTAAAGATCCGTCAGCATAAGTCTTTTCGCCAAGAACTTCAGGAGTATCACTTGTAACAGTTAAAATCTGTTTTCCAGCGTATTTTCTAAGTTCAGCTAAAGTTTTGATATGTTGTTTTTCGCCATTAACAATCACGTAGATTTTAACATCTCCTTTATAACGAATTAAAGTTCCATCGGCATATTTCTTTTCACCTAAAACTTGCTTAACTGGAGTTACTACGACCGAAGTAGGAGTTACTGGAGTAATTGCCGTTTCAGCTACATAAGCTCTAGAACGCTCTAACTGCTGAGTAGTAGTTAAAGAGCAGCCAATAGGAGATTGAGCAATCACGTCACGATATTGAAAGCCATTAACATTAGCTCCCCATTCGCCATAGCTCACACTAGAGCAATTGTTTACTGGGGCATAAACACTGCCTCCTCCACCGCCGCCGTAACCAAATGCAGCGGAAAAACCAAACATAGAAGCAACCACTAGTGATGCTACTGCTATGCCAGATTTAATAAAAGCCTTTTTTTTCATATTTTTTAAACTAAACTATTAGTAAATAATTACTAACTAGTAAATAATTACTAACTTTATATAAAAATTTATTAAAATATATTTAAATTATTTATACTATAATATTAGGCTAATGAATCAATTTTGTCAATAGCGATTAGGGGTTGCTTGAAAATGCCCTAAAAATTGACAAAATACCAATAAAATCGTAAAATATTTATAATACTAAATAATAAAATGAAAAAAATTAAAACTATTATAATTTTAGGCTTTATATTATCTCTAGGCCTATTTTTTAGATTTTACCATCTAGGCAATCAGTCATATTGGATGGACGAAGGCTATACTATTAATGCTGTCATTTCTGGCACCCAAAATGGCTATATTAATGGATCAAGCATTCTTGATTCCGGCGAAAAATATTTCTGCCCTCTTTATTGTTATCCAACGGCTCAAATTGCTGAATTAACAGGTCAAAATGCTTGGTCTTATCGTTTTTTAGCGGCTTTATTTGGGGCGTTTTTCATATTACTGGCCTATTATTTAACTAAAAACATCTTTAAAAACCAAAAGGCGGCCCTACTTTCAGCTTTTTTTGTGGCTTTTTCATATTGGCAAATAGCTTGGTCACAACAAGCTAGATGGTACACAATGCTAGAAGTATTTTTTTGGTTAGCTCTGCTATTATTTTATTTATTTTTACAAGCTAAAAATAATAAACAAAAAATAATTACTTTTGGTTTATCAATTCTCTTTACACTACTGGCAATCACCACCCATAAATTAGCCTATGTTTTACCAGTTATTATGTTGGTCTGGTATTTACTGGAAAATAAGCTAAGCAAGAAAAAGATTATTATTTCTGGGTTAGTCTCGTTAGTAATCATATTAGTGGCTGAATTTGGGCTAGGTCTCCATTTTATTACTAACGCCATTTCAAATATCTCTTTTAACTATAATCTTCCCTATTATCTAAGCTTCTATTTGAGAAATTACTGGCCATTTATCTTAATTGGTATTTTTGGTTATTTTAATAGTGAAAAAGAGCAGAAGAAGAAAATTGCTCTAATTGCCCTGCCTTTTTTAATTTACCTCTTATTTTTATCATTCTTTACTGACATTATTCATTACCGCTATTTATTCCACACCACCGTCGCTTTCTATATAATAGGAGCGGTATTAGCTATTGACATAATTAGCAAAATAAGGCATAGTTATTTGAAAACTATTAGCTGGTTTTTGCTTATTTTAGCCTTTTTCCTTAGTGGCCAGGGTGTGATTATTCCAAAAAGTTTCTATCTATTAGAAGCTGACGATCCAGGCCAATTTAAACGTCCATATTATGCCTATACTCCTCAACCAGACTGGAATTTAGCTTATGATAAAATTAAAGAGAATTTAAAACCAGAAGAAACGGTTATTTCCAGTCATCCGCATTTTAATAAAATATTTCTAAATCAAGCTGGCTATTGGATAAGGTATGATTACCTAGGGATGGAAGATACTAATAAAATTATTAAAAACAATAAAGAATATTACGTTAACGCTGAAGTAATAAATAATTTAGAAGAACTAAAAGAATTAACTAATAATAAGCACGGCTATATCATCTTTGATTATATGGCAATAGACGACAAAATTAGTCCGGAGATAACTAATTATATTCAAAACAATCTAAAACTATTTTTCTTTAACGAAATCAATAGCTATTCAAAAATATGGGTTTATCAATTTTAAAAAATAAAGGCGAAAAAGTTTTTAATTGGCTTAAAAAGCCTAATTATATCCTAATTATCGCCTGGGTTTTACCAATAGGAATTTTATTAACTATTCTCTACCTTAATTTTCTTCCCTTCGGATATAATAAGACTCTCACTATTGATGTCGGCACATCAGGAGATGATAAAGGTCAATTCTATCTAGATACTTCCAGAGCTGACTTAGGTAGTCGCCAAGAACTCGACGGCAAAACTTTCCGCTATCTTGATGGTCTTGCCTATGCGGTCTATAAGCCAAAAGTAGTGCTAAATAATGCTACCATTGAAGCCGCCCTAGAAGCTGATGAAGGAGTAAACTTTATTCTTCCCCCTGATTTAACTGATGTTAAATGGGATTACGAATGGGATGCTAATAATATTGCCGAGATTTTTGAGATAAAAACAATTGAAAGTGATCTATTTAAAAGATTTAGTAATGCTAAATACGAAGAAATAGCGCAAGAGATTACTATAGAAAATTTAAATAAGGAATTAGCTATTGAAGTAGAATGGCTGGCAGGCGAACAATCAGAAATTCTTAGTGGCGATGTAAACGCCTTTCATAACCAAAAAACTTTAACTGTAAAATACAAAGATGCTCAAATAGACTATAAGCTACCAGATTTCTTCTTAGGAAAAAACCATAATATATTAATAGCCTTTGAGGGCAAAAACCTTCATATCTTTGTTGATGGAATTGCCGCTGGCAAAAAGAGCTTAAAACAAGAGATAAACAAGGAGGGCAGTTTAAAGATATCTAAGGCAAGTAATACAGACAGCATTAAACTAAGAAAAGAAATAAGGCCAGAGATAAATATTAAAGATGACTGTGTCTATCTAGACGGTAAAAGCAGATTAGTGATGCCTGAGACAGCTGACAAATTTGAGGAAGGGTCATTTACAGTTTATGCTAAATGGACTCCAGAGCTAGCTAGTTCTAGTCAGCAAATAATTGGACACTTTAACTGGGAGATTTGGCAGAATGAAAAATCAGTTAGTTTTCAAGTCGGCCGCATGTCAACCTCAACCGGGAAATTTTATAAAGTTTCTTATCCAATAGAAGAAAACTTTTTCAATAAAGAACATGATCTAATTGCGATATACAATCCTATTTCCATAAATAACCAAAATGGTTATATTGAATTATTTATTGATGATGTTTTTGCTGGTCGTGAGTATTTTGCCGATGAAACAATTTGGAAAGATTATGGCAAAGAAGATTTAAGTATTGGTTGGACAACCCATAACTATGAGAGATACCCTTATTTTAAAGGTAGTATTTGTGCTGTTAAATATGCCCACAAATCATTGAATCAAAGAGAGGGAAAATTTTGGGAATTTTCTAACTTGAATGAATTTATTAAGCTTCCAATTAGAGGGAGCGGATCTCTGAGAGAGGTTCAATTAAACGTTAAAAAATAATGGAAAATTTTTTAACAAAAAACAGAAGATCTTTTACGATTCTCTTTAGGAACCTGTTTTTCTTTTGTTTATTTTTGGTACTTTTTAGTCAATATAAAATATTATCTGTTAATAAATTTATTAACAAATATTGGCTAATTTCACTAACTATTATATTTTTCTTTTTCTTTTTTTATTTTTCTATAAAAAAAAATAAAAAATTAGAAGAAAAGACAAACTGGTATGTAAAAATAATTTTTCCAATAAGCTTAATCCTAACCGTAATTGTTTCAATAAACTTAGATATAAAAAACACATTATATATATTTTTATTTAATCAAAAATTATATTTATCCATAGTCACAACTTGTTTATGGTTTTTTATCATTTTATTTAATAAACTTAATTTAGAATATAAAAATAATAATAAAAATTTATTATTTATAATTATTCTTTTCTTAGTAACTATCACAGGCTTATTTATAAGACTTTATAGAGTAGACTTTTTAACACCAGTAACTGATGAATTTTATCATCTATTAGCAGCTAAAAGGTATATGTTGCATGGTTATTACGAGTACAACAGAGCTTCATTTGTTTCTCTCTTTAGTGGCATTATTTTTTCAGCGACACAAAGCCCATCTATTTTATTAGCTAAAATACCTAGCGTGATCGCAGGCACAATAGCCATACCGTTAATTTACATCTGGGGTAAAAAAATTAATAAAGTCGTTGGTGTTGTTAGTGCCACCCTCTTAACCTTTTTACCTGTAGCCGTAGGGATGTCTCGATATATTAGGGAATATATATTCTTTTTTTCTATTTTAACGACTTATTTGATATGGCTAGATAGTACAATGGAAAAATTATTTAAAAAAACAAAGCTAAAAATAGCTTATCTAAATTTATTTATTATATTTTCTACTCCAGCAACCTACTACTTTTTTATTGAAGATTCATCTTTCGTAATTCTACTTTATATTCTATTATTTCTTTTATGTATAATAAATATAATATACGAAAAAATTAACAAAATTAAAAAATTAAAAAATAAAATATTCGGCATTTTATTTACTAAGTGGTTTCTGTCTATACCTATATTTTTGACAATTTTTATTTTTTTAGGTTTTTTATACTCGAAAGTAAGTTGGCTTTTTAATTTTAATGGTGTCAGTATTTTTAATTTGCCAAAATTAAATTATTTTAATGCTTTATTCAATCCCTCTTTTCATCCTTGGTTAGTTAATCTTACATGGTTTTCAATTTCTGATTTTTCTGTTTTTATTGTTTTTAGTTTTTTCTTGATAAGCACAGTCCATTTTATTAAAAATAAATATTACTTATTCAACCTACTTGCATTCTGTCTACTTTTTATACCTTTTTTATTATTTGCAGACAGATACTATGCCATAAGATATGTTTTTTACGCTTTACTTTTTTATACTACCATATTCTCTTGTTCTATTTACTCAATTTTTAAAATAAGAGAAGTATACAAAAATAAATTTACCAAAACAATTTATATAGTAGTTGTTGTTATATTTGTGATTAACTTATTTTCACCTTTAACTATAATAAAAAATTTACAGAATGAAAAAATAGGAGAAACTGACCCGAGTAAAGAATTGCTATCATATAACTACCCAGAGTTATTTAAAAAGCTAGAAAATATTGGATTTAATGATGGCGACTTTATCATAACCTCAGATGGCATAAGCAATGCTTTATCATATTATCTTGATAATTATTCTTTCATTGAGAATCGCAATGAACATCCCTTAGTTAGATTTCAATATAAAAACAGTAGCGGAAAATTAATTCCATTAAATGATACAACCACCATAAATGAATACTACTATATATCTCCTTACAGCAGGCCTTGTTTTGACAATGTTTGCGACATATCAGAAGAAGATAGAATCAGAAGAATAATAGAATCTCAAAAAAAAGGCTGGATAATAATTGACAAAGACAGAAACAGAAACTGGAATAACAAAGGATTTCCGTTGAAAAATTTTACGATTGGTGAAAAAAATATTTTATACATTGATTCCATTGCTGGATATAGAGGCTTTGATATTTATAATTGGGGATATTAATTTACCAAATGTTTGATAAATTTAATCTTTAATTTATATTTATATACTAATAACAATAAGGTGCTGTAAAAAATAACACAAATTATTTTAGAATAACCAATTCCAATAAAACCATAGCTACTTATAAAGTAATAACTTAAAAAAACATTCAACGCTCCAAAAATTAACATTAAAACCATGTTCATTTTTACATGTCCAGTATAAAAAATAAAACCATTACCTATTACGTCAGCAACTTTCTGAAAAATAAAAACAATCAGAAGGTAATTTAGTAAAATAAGCACCTCTGTATTGTAAAAATTCGGCAAAAAATGCTTGAGTAAAATAGGAAAAAAGATAAATATGCCAATCGCCATCAATACCGATCCAATAAATGAATATATTAAATATTTTTTAAATTTTTCGTATATTTTAACCCAATCATTATTTATAAAATAATTAGAAATAATTGGCGCAACTACATTCGCCAAAATCAAAAAAGGCAGGGTTGCAAGCATTATTACTTTATTTATCATTTCATAATATCCAATCTCTTTTATAAGATTAAATTTTTCCAAAATTAAAATATCAAACCTTGAATATAGAAAATAACTAACTGAAATAATACCAGTTAAAATTGCATACTTTCCTATTTCCTTAATAATTTCTCTATTAAGAGAAATTTTAATTTTTTTTATAGAAGCAAAAAGTACGATAGAAAGAATAATATAATATATGTTTTGCGATAATATCGCGCCAAGCAGACCAAATTTTTTTGTTATAAAAAAAGCAACAACAACCAAGAAAAGACTTGATATTAAGTAAATTAACGACAGTTTTTTAAAATTATTTAACCCCCTGTAATACCCATCCAAAATCGACGATAGCGGATAAAAAAACAACAAAGGCAAAGAATAAGCTATGTAACTAAAATTACCCCCAAAAAAATACTTACCAAATATAAGAATAAAAATACTAGCAACAACTGAAAAAATAACTATAATCAAGATTACGTTAAACAAAATGAGTGATAACTTCTCTTTTTTACTAGCAGCATATTCGGCGACATATTTGCTAACAGATGCCGATATTCCAAAATCACCAAACAAGGCTAAAAAGAAAATAACCGCCAGTATATAATTATAAATACCAAAATCATAAGCATTTAACAACTTAGCGCAAATCAAAAAAATAACAAAATTAACCCCCTGCTTCCCAAAAATTTGCAAAGCTCTCCAAACAAAATTAGTTATTATATTTTTGTGCCCGTCGTAAAAACTACTTATTTTTTGAAAAATTTTCATAAACATCATTTAATGCTTTAAAAAAAACTTCCAAACTATACTTTTCTGAATTTTTTAACGCCTCGTTTTTTATAGTCTGATAAAGTCGTTCGTCACGGCAAATTAAATTTATTTTATCAGCCAAATCAACAAAATTACCAACTTCAAAAAGCATCCCTGTTTGTTCATTCACTATCACCTCCCTTATCGCGGGCAAATCCGATGCAACTACTGGAACACCAGACGCTTGCGCCTCTGCAATTACTATGCCAAAAGACTCACTTAAAGAAGAACAAATAAAAAGATCTATCCCATTATAAAAATCACTTGTCTTATTTACATATCCAAGAAACGTCACCTTGTCATTGAGATTGTTTTTTGCAACATAATCTTCGCTCATCAAACGCATCTCACCATCACCAGCAATAACAACCTCATAATCAATCTTAATTAAAGGTAAGCTTTTTAAAAAAACATCTGGGCCTTTTATCTTTGTCAAACGACCAGCAAACCCAATCGTAAAACATTTTTTTTCTGCTTTTTTATCATGCGGTCTACCTATCTTTTCCGTATTTATAGAGTTATAAATTACAACTATCTTTGTTTTATTAACACAAGATTTGCTAATTAAGACATTTTTTGTTGTTTCTGAAACCGCAATAAAAGTATTTATAAAGCCACCAAATATCTTCAAAAAAAACGCAAACTTGCTATTAAAAAGGACTTCCCCATGTTCATGGTATATTAAAATTATCGATGGCTTAAAAATTTTAACAAAAATACCATACAGCAAGGAGATGGCCAAATGAACATGAATAATAGTTATTTCTTCCTTTTTAACAATTCTTAGTAACTTTAAAAATAAAAAAATATTAGCCTTGTAAAAACCTTTTCTATCCAAACCATAATAAACCCGACTATCAAGATCATCAAATCTATTTTTTTTCTCATCCCTAAATAGACAAAAACATTTATGTTCTTTATTTCTTGCCAAAATTTCTTTAACAATTGTTTCAGCACCACCTAATCCAGAGGAATTAATTACGTGCAGAATATTCATAATTCAAATAATTTAATAAATTTTTTACAATTTTCTCTATATCGTGATTATTAACTGCATAAGTATAAATATTTTCCGACAACTCACCATACATCTTTTCATCTTTAAATAATTCAAAAATCTTATCGCTCATCTTTTTAATATCATTATTAAAAGAAAAGCCACAATTATATTTTGATAAAAAATTAGTAGGATTAACAGATAAGCTAAGAATTGGAACACTATGCATTGCTGCTTGTATAAATGTTTGTGGAAACCCCTCGCTCTCAGAGGTGTTAACAAAAATTTTAGCTTTTTTAAAATAATTATCTATTTCATTAAAGTTAACAAAACTTATAAATTTTAAATTTTGTATTTTATTGGCGTTTTTTTTAAAAGAATCATAGAATAAGTCATTCTTTGTCGGCGGACAAATCATAATAAAACTAATATCCGGGTTCATTTTAACTATATCTAAAAAAATACTTGGCCTCTTAAAATGGTCATATCGAGCGACCCATAAAACATGGCTTCTTATTTCATCATTAAATTTACCTATTTCAAAGCCGTTTTTTATAATTTTACTTTTAATCTTAAATTTTTCTGGGATTTGTTTCAATTGAAAATCATTTTGAACAATTAAAAAGTGAGAGTTAGCTAATAGAAACCCGAATAACGGACACTTTTTATTTGATGTCTGATAATGACCAGCCGATTCTCTATCGTGGGCGAACATAAAAACAAATTTTATTCCTAAAAATTTACAAATAACAGCAAGGATACAAGAAAAAATAGTTAGTCCATGTTGAATCACAATATCAGGTTTTACTGCTATCAATTGTCTTAAAAATTTAAAATATTTAACAATAAAAAGATCTTTTTCTTTGTATGTTTTTATAAAATTAAAACTATTAAAATCTTTAAAATAAATTTTTTTATAGTCAATTATAAACGAATAAGTATTTATTCCTTTATTCTTATAATTATTTAATTCTTTAGCAAATAAATACATTTGTACTGTGGCTCCGCCAAATGTTCTTGTTGAGCCTATATTAAATATTGCCTCAGAATCTTTTGGGAAAATTATAGCTATTTTCATATTATTTTTTTATACTCTTCTATTATTTTAGCCCAATTATATTTTTTTTCGTACCTTTTTCTAGAATTCTTCATAAAAAAATCCAACCTGACATTATCGTCTATCAATCTTCTTAATTTTAATTCTATTTCATTAATATTATCCCTTTGGACAAGATAACCAACTTCATCTGAAACTGTTTCTTTGCAGGCATTAATATTTGAAGCTAAAATAGAGCAACCTGCGCTCATTGCCTCTAAATATACAATCCCCTGGCTTTCAAAAGCGGAAAGTAAAGAAAATACTTTTGCTTTATTTATTAACTCTATAAATTTTGCGCCCTTATTATCTATCCACCCCGTAAAGATAATATTTTTGTTACCCCCTGCCATTTTTTCAAGTGTTTTTTTATATGGGCCATCTCCGACTAAATATAATTTCCAATCCTCTCTATCTATTTTCTTAAAACCTTCAATTAAATACTGAAACCCCTTTCCCTCATGCATTCTACCAATAGATAAAATAATATTTTCTTTTTTGATGTCCTCCATTAAAAAATCTCTTGAACCATTTGGTAAAACAATTATTTTTTTATCAATATCATAATTAATATTTTTTAAAATCAAATCCTTTAAAAAATGAGAGGGGACGGTTATGGCTTTCGCCATTTTGCAAAATTTTCTTAAAATTGGACCAGTAAATTTATGTAAAAATTTAAAACGATCTGTGTTGTGTCCAGGAACATCACTTCCATGTGCGGTTATTACATATTCCAGTCCAAATTTCTTTTTCAGTTTCATTGCCAATACCCCTGTCGGAATAATAAAGTGACAATGACAAATATCGTATTTATTATTTTTCAAAAGCTCTTTACACTTAAACCAACCTGAAATTAAGTAAGTTGCCTGTTCCCAAGGATGACAAAGCTCTTTTTTACTTCTTAAACATTTAACTCGATGTATTCTAAAATTACTATTTACTTCTTCATATTTTGATAAATCTTTATAGCCCATTGTAACAACATCAATATCAAAATCACCTGTTTTTGACAGGCGCTCTGCAATTTCATAACTTACCGGACTTGCCCCTCCCCCTAATGGCGGAAATTCGTAATTTAAAACCAATATTCTTTTTTTCTTATTTATCTCCATAATATTCTTTATACCATCCAATAAAAGCTTTAATTGCTTCTTCGGTGCTTGTTTTCGGTTCCCAGCCTAATACCTTCTTAGTATGTTCGATGTCGGCAAAGGTTTCTAAAACATCCCCTGGCTGTAATTCCATATATTTCTTCTTAGCACTCTTCCCTATTTCTTTCTCAAGACAACTTATAAAATATTCTAATTCAACTGGTTTATTATTACCTAGATTAAATATTTGATAACCATTGGTTCTCTCTAACGCTAATAGAATACCATCTACAATATCATCAATATAAGTAAAGTCTCGTTTCATTTTACCGAAATTAAAGACTTTTATTTCTTCTTCTTTAGAAATAGCACTAGTAAACAAGATTGGCGCCATATCAGGGCGTCCATAAGGGCCGATAACGGTAAAGAATCTTAAACCAGTAGTATTAATGCCAAATAAATGAGAATAAGTGTGAGCCATTAGTTCATCCGCTTTTTTAGTAGCCGCATATAAAGAAATTGGATTATCTACTGAGTCACTAACTGAAAAAGGTACTTTCTGATTATTGCCATAAACAGAGCTAGAAGAAGCATAGACCAAATCTTTAATGTTATAATTTCTAGCCGCTTCTAAGATATTTAAAAAAGTGTTGATATTAGATTTAATATAAACCTGGGGATTTTCTAAACTATAACGGACTCCTGCTTGAGCCGCTAAATGACAAATAGAATCTATCTTATTGTCGGTAAAAATCTGCTCTACCAGACTTTCGTCACTTAAATCCCCCCGATATAGCTTATAGCCCTCAAAACCATCTAAAATGGCATTTCTAGCCTCCTTAAGGCTCGGATCATAGTAGTCGTTAAAGTTATCGACGCCAATAACAATATGGCCATTTTCCAATAATTTTTTAGCGGTATGAAAGCCGATGAAGCCAGCCGAGCCAGTTACGAGGATAGTTTTACTCATATTATTTATTATCAATTACTTCTTTAACACTATAGGCTTCTTCTTTGTGAATAGTGTAATAATTTTTAGATAGAATATCCGCTAAAAGACCAAAGATAAAAAACATTATGCCGGTAAAGAATCCAAACATTGATAACTCAGTTAAGGCTGTATTTGATAAATCTTGATCTAAAAATATTTTCTTATAAACAGCCAGTAATCCAGAAAAGAATGAAAGAAGAATTAACAAGACCCCCATGCCACCAAAAAGATGCAAGGGGCGATTAGCATATTTCTTCCAAAACCAAATCGAGAACATATCTAAAATTCCTTTAACCCCTCTTTTCCAATTATATTTAGTCTTGCCTGTGGTTCGTGGTCGGTGATTAACAATAAGTTCCCCAACCTTAAAACCTTTTATTTTTAAAATAGCCGGGATAAAACGATGCATTTCGCCATATAGAGTTACGCCTTTAAAACATTCTTTTTTATAAACCTTAAGAGAGCAGCCGCTATCATGAATCCCATCATCAATCAAACGTTTTCTTACGTAAGCCGCGCATTTAGAGGAAAACTTTTTCATAAAAGTATCCTTGCGATTTTTACGCCAACCAGAAACAACATCTAAATCATTTTTCTCCAGTTCAGCTATTAGATTAGGAATGTCAGCTGGATCATTTTGCCCGTCACCGTCTAAAGTGGCTAAATAGAAGCCAGAAGCGGCTTTAATTCCAGCATCCATGGCTGCTGTTTGTCCAAAATTGCCACGTAAATTAACAACTTTAATCGGTGATAAAGTTTTTATAACCTCTAAAGTTTTGTCAGTTGAGCCATCATTTACAAAAATAATTTCAAAAGGCTTGTTGATTTTTAAACAAGTCTCTAAAATTTCTCGGTGAAGTTCTGCTGCGGCCCCTTCTTCGTTATAGACAGGAACGACAACTGAAAGATAAATTTCTTTTTCGGTCATATTAAAAAATTAATAACATTATTAGTAACACAATTATCGCAAGACCAGAAAGGATTAATTTTGGATGTTGTTTTTTTATTTGAATAAAAACATTAAGTAATAATGAAATGATGGCGAAGATTAAAATAGCTGTAAAATAGATAGAGCTAATATCTAAGATCTTCTCAATACTATTATTAGGATTATTTCGCAATAATAAATATTTTTCTCCTAGACTAGTTTTTTTTGGTTGAATATCACTAGAGTCTAATTCGGTTACTTGTGAAGTATCCGCACTATCAACGGTGGTTATTGTCGGCGGAACCATCACCGCCTTTTCGTGAATAACTTGTTGCCCCTCCCAAGAGTTATCAATTGTTTTAGCTAATTCAATATTAGAGTTCATCACTTGAGCACTGGCCGCCATTGTTTCGGGTGCTAAATTAGCCGTAACTTTAACCAAGGTTTCTGTTTGTTTTTCTGGCTGATCAATAATAACTGCGGCCGCAATAACTGGACTAGCGCTAGTAGCTACATCGGCACTTTCAATTACCGATGTAGAGGAAGCTAGTTCATTTGTGCTAGAGGAAACTAATGTGTCTAAAACTATCGTGCTAGAAGAAATAAGTTCAGTAGTACTTGAAGCTTTATCTAAAACAGTATCTTTAGCATCTTCTTTGACGGATAAAACTGCCTTAGTGCTTGATTCAATTTTGGCTGGTGTTTTAACGGGAGCATTAACTTTAACCACCTTTTCAACTGGCGTTATGCTTTCATTTGGTAAAGCAAAATATTGAGCTGTAAAAACAGTATCAGTGTCTTTAAATAAACCCTCGGCCATACTAACTCCAATTTCTGAAAAATCTGTATCTACTAAATTAGAATAGTGGGTAGGACTATTTTTCCAAGCCTCAACCACTTCATTAGCATCACTAAAACCAACCGCTAAATTCTCTCCGGAAATTGAAAAATTATAACCAGCCTGTTTTAGAAAAGATTCTAAATTCTTTTTACTAGGACTGGTATGAGCAAAATATTGATTTATAAACATGTCCTGAACTTTGTTGTAAGCAGCCTGATTAAGGCGGTTATTCTCTTTCAAATCTTTTAAATCCAAACTTTTGCGAAGTTGATTAGTTAGAGCGATAATATTTCGACTTTGCTCGGCAATTAAATCAGGAGCCATCCAAGCGCTAATTGGGTAAGATACAACAAAAAAGACAATTAATAATTTAACAACTAAAACAGAAGCAATATGAAAAAGAACTCGTTTAGGATGTAGCGATTTTGGTTGATAATTATTACCAGCATGAGGAATGAAAAAATCCTTAAACTTTTCTCCGGTGGCTGGATTACGCCCTTGCAAAACTTGTTCGCCATCGTCCACGCCATCACCGTCAGTATCCTCATCGTGAGGATCTGAGCCATATATATTAATCTCCTCCCAATCAGAAAGGCCATCTTGGTCAGAATCAATAAACTTCTTTGGTTTTTTTGGCAATTTTTTAGCTATTTTAGCCATATTTGTTCTAATATTTGTTTACCGAAAATTATACTATAAAATAGATAATTAGTCAATAGATTGATGACTGAGAATCTAATAATTTAAAGTCATTGTATCTTTAATTATTTTAACATAAATAAGAGATATATAAAAAAAAATTATTAACTAGTTACCTTGTCTATACAAAAAAAGGAACCAATCCCGAAGGATTGATTCCTTAAATTGTTTAAGCCTGTTGAGGCTCGACTTGAAGGTCAAAAAACAAATAAATTGTTTTTGGCCGTCTCTCAATAACGGCTCCGGTTTTCTTGTCTTTCTTTTCAACGATAATGAAAGACCG
>Ga0172370_10006675_pt1 | contig 14418 bp, 12 predicted proteins | sample LakKiv5m_FD_114538 | JGI IMG/M metagenome (GOLD analysis project Ga0172370, IMG submission 114538) | Freshwater microbial communities from Kabuno Bay, South-Kivu, Congo - kab_022012_11.5m | ecosystem: Environmental > Aquatic > Freshwater > Lake | place: Democratic Republic of the Congo...
AATAAATGGAATAAGTTTTAGAGATGGCGACGAAATAAAAATAAATCCTGCAAGAGAATTTTTAAAAGAAATTGAATCACTTCCGATTCCTGCTTATGATTTGTTTCCTATGAAAAAATATACCCTTCCCCCAGATGTGAAAGGAAAAGTAAATCAAACTTCATTAGTTACAACTTCACGTGGTTGTCCTATGGGTTGCAAATTTTGCGAAACAACTCATGCTTGGGGAAGAAATATTAGAAGCACTTCTGCTGAAAAATTATTTGAAATTGTTAAAAAACTTTATACTGATTTTGGAATTGATTATATTCGGTTTGCCGACGATTTATTTACTTTGAAAAGAGATAAGGTAATAAAATTTTGCAACTTGCTAATAAAAAGTAAACTTCCGATAAGGTTCAGAATTCAGGCAAGAGTAGATACTGTTGATTTGGAAGAATTAAAAATTTTAAAAAAAGCTGGCTGTGATTTAATTGAATATGGTGCAGAGTCAGGTTCAAACAAAGTTCTAAAGGAAGTTGGTAAAAATATAACCACTGAAAAAATAAAAGAAGCGGTTAAAATAACTCGCGAAGCAGGAATTGAACTAAAATATTTTTTAATTGTTGGTTCTCTAAAAGAAGGGGTAGAAGAAACTTGGGAAACATTTAGATTAATAAAAGAAACAAAACCAGATTGGATTGGAATAAATGCGCTGACAATTTATCCTGGAACTGCGGTTTATAATATCGCAAAAGCAGAGGGACTTATCGACGACAAACTCTGGCTCAATTACCTTAATCCAAAAACAGGAAATGCGCCACTTTATACAAAAAATTATTCTGCAAAAGAAATGATATTTTTATCTCAATTAGGACATGTTTGGGCTTGCAGAAATTCTCCAAAGAGAAAGGAATATCCTAAATTTGAAAAATTTTTATCTTATATTTTATTTGAAGATTTTGCAAAGATGCTGGTAAAAAATAAACTCGCGAGAAAAACAGCGTCGATGGTTTCATTTCTTGCACAACCCTTGCTTCCATGAGAGAAAGAATAACTTTTGAATTTGAGAAAGAATCGATTAAGTTGGATTTTCCAGAAACAATGTTAGAAATAGAAAAAGTTATTGAAAAAATTTTTGATGAAAATAAAAAAATTCTTCCAAAGAATAAAAACGCAAAAATTTTATTAAAACCTAATTTTAACAATGACTTAAATGCACTCACGGGAAATTCGACTGATTTTAGAATTATCGTCGCTGTTTTAAAAAAATTAAGAAAAGAAGGTTACAAAAAAATAATAATCGGGGAGGGGTGTAATTGCGGGATAAATCACATTGGAATTGATGTTTTCAAAAGATTGGGAATTGACAAAATAGCAAAAATGTTCGGGGCGGAGTTGATTAATTTTAATAAAGACAAAGAAAGAAAAATAAATTTGACAACAGGAAGTGCAAAAATAGCAAAAACAATTCTTGAGGCAGATTTCATAATTGACTTGCCGGTTATTAAAACTCATGTCGAAGCCGGAATGACTTGTGCTTGTAAAAATTACATGGGTGCTTTGATTGGAGTTGAAAAAAGAAAAATGCACGACGCTCTTGAAAAAAACATTGTTCGCCTGAATGAAATAATAAAAACAAGTTTAATAATTGTCGACGGATTAATTTGCATGGAAGGGCGGGGACCGGGAGATGGAATTCCAAAAAAGTTAGGAATTATTTTATCTGGAAAAAATCCTTTTCTAATGGACTCATTAGTTAGTAGATTGATCGGATTTGATTTTAAAAAAATTGGATTTTTGCAAGAGGCAATAAAACAAAAAAAATTTTCGGAAAAAGACATAAAAAAAATTAATGAAGTAAATCCTCTTGTGAAGTTCAAACCAGGAATAAGAACATTCGCAGATAAAATATTATTAAATAATTTTTTTATTGGAATAAGATTCTCTAAGATTTTTGAAAAAATTTTTAACAGAGGAATAATTCCTTGGTTACTCTACAAAATAGGCGTAAAGCAAGACGAATATATTTTAGAAGAAAAAGAAATTTTGCAATTCAACTTTGATAAAAAAAATGAAGGTAAAATAAAAAGAGTTTTGGAAGAATATTGCCCATTATCCCTAAAAAATCCTAATGATAAAAATTGCATAAAATGCATGTATTGTTATCAAGTGACTCCAGAAATAATGTTTATCGACGGAAAATTGGGTAGTTTTGAAATGCAAATGAATCGATTTAATAAACCTCTTCTCAAAACATTGAAAAATGGTAGATGACTTAAAATCAACATACTTGAACAAAAATCCAGTTATAAAAATTTTTAGCAGAACAAAGATTAATCTTGCGATAAAACTTGCAAATTTGAAAAAAGACGATTTGATTTTAGATTTTGGATGTGGGGCGGGTTGGCTAAAAAATAAATTAAAAAATCTCGGTTATTCTGCAATTGGTTATGATATTACTCCCGAACATAGTGATGTGAAATATTACACAGGAGTTACTCCCACAAAAATTTTTGCTATGGATGTTTGGGAGCATATATCAAAAGAAGAAATAAAAAACATAATTAAAAATTTTAAAAAAATGAATCCTGGATTTGAATTAATTACAGCTATTCCTACTGAAAATTTATTGTCAAGAAAAGCAAGAAAATTTTTAGGAAAATCAGAAAGAGTTGCAGACCATATAACTCCCATAAAAGAAATTCTAAAGATACTTAATTCTGAATTGAAATTGATTAAAAAAATAAATTTTCTAAATGTCAGTTGGATTGGGAAATTCAAGAGTGTTTAAATTCATAGATTACTAAAATAAATTGTTCGCCTTGTTTGTAAGTTTTTACGGGAATTAATTTTTCTGAATTATTTTGCATATACCCGCTAACCCAATCTTCTTGACTCTCATAACCAGAGATAATTATAAATTTTGGCTTTTTGTCGACGACAAATTTTTCAAATTCTTCTTTTGTTGCGTGATATTTATCACCGGTTTTTCCCAAATCAAAAGGATAAGTTGAACGTTCAGAATAATATTCTATTTGAGGTAAAGAATTACTTATGACAATGTCGGTGATATTTGAATTTTGTTTTATCCACTCTCCTGCTTGTTTTACTTCAAGATAAGAATTTTTTTTCGCGTCAATAAAATTATTTGACCAAACAAGGTTGGGTATTAAAAGGATTGCTAAAACGAGAAATACTAAAATAACCGATTTAGTTTTAGAAAAATTAAAATTCTTTACAAAAATATTTTCTAAATAGCTCATGGGTAAAACAACTAACAAAAATAAAAATGGTAAAACCGGAATTAAATACCTGTGTTCAACATAGTCAGTGATATAACCCAAAACCAACATCGGGATTACAATCCATAAAGAAATGAAAATTTTCTTCATCACATTCTCGTTTGTTAAAAATTTGTCAATTCCGATGAAAAGTTCGAATAAGAAAATAATGGCCCCAAATAAAAATAAAATAAAAATAAATTTTAGAGGAAGTGAAAAAGTTCCGTCGAGAGAATAAGGCAAATCTTTAAAATAACTAAATAATGTTGAAGTGGTTCTTTCATTGACGCTACCAACTTGAGTTTCGACATTGATTCCAAAATAGTGTGCAAGAATATCTTTTACAGGATTTCCGTAATGAGAAGAATAAAGATAAATTTGGGGAGAGAGAACAATAAAAAAAGAAATTAAGGCGAACCAAAGATATTTGTTTTTGAAGATTGAAAATTTTTCTTTTAGGAAAGCAAAAATCAAAAAGCAGGGTGAGAACATCAAAAGTTGCATTCTGGTTAAAACTGCGAGGGCATAAGAAACTCCAAAGAGAATTAAATATTTTCTAGAGAGAGATTTTGCGTAACCTTTCCAGAAAAATAATAGGGCAAGCAAAAGGAAAAACGTCGACGGAAGTTCTGTTAAAATTCTTCCAGTAAAAAATAAAAATATCCAAGAAAAAGAAATTCCAAGCGAGACAAACAAAGCGGTTTTTTTGTCAAACATTTCTGAAATAATTAGATAAGATAAAAAAATAATTCCTGTTGAAAATAAAACTTCGGAAAATCTCAAGCCAAATTCGCCGAGCCCTAATTTGAAAAAAATTGCAGAAAATAAAGGCCAGAAAAATCCACGACGGAAATACCAAATATCACGAATGTCTAAACCAAGCCCCCATCTTTTTGCCGCGACAAGATAATCTGCGCCGTCCCACCAAAGTGGCTGATTTAGGGTTTTGAAAAAAATCAAAAGACGAATTAAAAACGCAAGAATCAAAACTGCTAAAAATGTTTTGTCATAATTATCTTTAATCCAAGAGAATAAAAATTTTGAAAATTTGCTTTTTCTGGTTTCAATAATTTCTTCTGAGTTTTCCACGATAAATTTAGTAAAAATGTGTTTTTATTTTTTTGGGTGAAATTATTTTGTGCTATCAATTCTAACCCAAACTTTTTGCATTGAAGATTTTTTTACCTTGGCGTTGTAAGTTGCGTTAATCCAAACATAAAGCCGAGCAAACAAAAGAGAAAAAACCCAGAAGAGTTCTTTAAGATTTTTAGCATATAAAAAAATTTTGAGAAATCCGAACGCCTCTTCTTTAAACCCCCTCATTGAGGTAGATTTATTTTTTTTAATTTGAAATTCTCCGAAGGTGTTTCTCTTTTTTTGTTTTATCCAGTCCTTGAAAGTAGTTGGGTTTTTGACAAAAACTTTTGCATTTTCTTCGTAATTAATTTTTAATTTCTTTTTCCAAATTACTTGAGAAATATAAGAATCGTCGAGAACGCTTGATGGAATTTCCTTGACAAGATTATTTCTCATAGCAAACAAATAACCCGAACACAAAATAAATTCTTTTTTTTCTGCTCGAATTTTTCTTATTTTATTTGCTAAGTCCATCAAAACATACGCCCAAAAACCCATCATTGTTTTTTTTGATTCTACTGGAACAGGATGCCCTGAAACTGCCCCGACTTTTTTATCTGAAAAATGTTTGAACAAATTTTCAACAGAATTTTTATCAATATAAACATCTCCGTCGGTGAGAAGCAAAATTTTTCCTTTCGCCATTTTAAAAACCTCTGTTAGAGCAAGGGGTTTCCCATTTCCTGCATCTTGAAAAATTTTTATTTTTTTATTTTCAAAACTTTTCGCAACATCTAAAGTTTCTTTATCAGGAGCAGTCACGATAATTTCTGAATTTTTTGGAAGTTTGTTTTCTAAAATTTTTTCAATTGCAATTTTAATTGTGCCGGGTTCTTTGTAAGCAGTAAGAATTATTGAAAGTTCAATCATGTTCCTAAATTTTTATTCCCTCATAATCAAATTTAAACAGAGTCGCAACTTCTGCAAACGCTTCTGGTTCTCGAGTATAGAACAATAAAAATCCTCCGCCACCTGCGCCTGTTGCTTTGCAAGCCAAATATTTTCCTTTAAAATCTTCTTGAAGTTTTCTCATATTATCTGTTTCAATAGAGGGATGTAAAGAACGTTGTAAATCCCAAGTCTCTGAAAGTAAATCTTTCATTTTGTCGTCGTCAGTTAAAGAGTAAAACATTTCTTCTGCAAGAGTACTCATTCTTCTTAATCTTGGAATATTTCTCTGATAATTTTCTTTTCCAAAAACAGCGTCGTGAACATTTGAAGAAAAATGTGATTGTCCGGTATTTACTAAAACTAATTTTTTTTCTAATTCATCTAATTCTTCTCTAGGTATTTCTCTTCGAGTAATCTCCATATTTTTAATATTTCCTCCCCCAAAATACCATAAATTTCCTCCGCCGAAAATTGCTGCTGCTTGGTCTTGACAACCCCCACGATGCCCAACAATTTCATTTTGAAATCTCCAAACTTTCTTTATTAAATTGTACTTTTCTGCAAGATTGCCCTCTTCTCTCGCAACTAAATATGCTGCATCTCTTGCCCCAGAAGCCCCAAGGCCATGACAATCTAAAACCTGATCATCTTCTATTGCAAACCTGCCTCTTTCTTTTTCAACAACAACCCTTACTCTTCGATTAATTGCAATATTTAAAACAACTCCGCCATATTGATCTTGATAAGGAGGCGAATCAGGCCAACCAGAAGAAATATCAATTCTCGCAGGAGCTGAAACAATTTTTGCCATTTATTTAAACTAAAAAATGTTTTTTTAAATATTATGAAGATTAACTACACAGAACTTCGTTTAAATTTTGTATCAAATTTTTCCACTGAAATTTTTTAGAAGTATTAAAAGCGTTTTCAGAAATTTGTTTGAGATTTTCATTTTCTGATTTGTTTATTAATTCAGCGAGTTCCTTGAAATTTCCTATTTTAAATAAAAAACCATTTTTTCTATTTTGTATAATTTCTTTTCCCCCCTCTGTTTCCGACGACAAAACAATTTTTCCACGAGCCATTGCTTCTATCAGCGCTTGAGGCATTGCCTCTCTTTCCGACGACAAAATGAAAAATTTATAATTATCAACGAGGTTTATTTTTTTGTTTAAGTCATAAGTTGGACCAAGAAAACTAACTCTATCTTTTATTTTTAAATCATAAATTAGTTTATCCAAAATTTTTTTGTAATCTTCTTCGACAGGCCCGATTAAGTCCAATTTTAATTCATCATTCTTGAAAAAGGGAATTGCCTTCAAAATAGTTTCAATTTTTTTTATTGGAGAAATTCTTCCTAAAAATAAAATATTATTTCCTGTTTTTATTTTCTTTTGGAAAAATTCTTCGGGAATCCCGTTTGGAATATAGACAAGTTTATCTTTTTTAATCCCTAATTTTTTTAAATAAGGAATTTCCCATTGAGTTATAGCGATTACCTTGTCAAACTTATTAATTGTTAATGGGCCAATTACTGAGTCATAAAATAAAACCGAGAGTTTTGAAAAAAAAGAGCGCGTGGAATTTCCCTCGACAAATGGGGCGTGAGTTACCAAGATAACTTTGCATTTTTTATTAATTTTTTTTGCAAGATTAATTGCTTTCAATGTGTGTGGGTGCCGATAAACATGACAGACAATTATGTCAGGATTAAAATCTAACGCGGATTTTTCAAAATTCCAAACTAAAAAACTCTCTCCTCCAAGTTTTTTTGCAGGAAATCTTTTTATCGGAATTGTTCCAAGATTGTCTTTGTCGTCGACGATTCTGTCAGTTCCTTTTTCAAAATTCGAAGAAAATATTTTTATCTCGTGTCCTAATTTTTTCAATTCCAGAGATTCTTGTTTTACTCTTTGCCAAACCCCGCAGCCACCTGCAGAATAAGGACACAGTTCTAAAATTTTTAATTTTCGCATAAGGTGTTTGCAGTAACAAATTCTGCTCCTTTATTTAATTTAAGGAAATATTCAAAATTTTTAATCAATCGTTCTTTTGGAAAAATTCTTGAAATGCGACTTTTGTTGTCGATGAAATCCCAAGAATGAAAATACAAAATAACCTCGCGGAATAAAAATTTCAAAACCCCAGAATAAACTCTTAACAAAGGTTTTGGAAAAATTCTAAAAGTTAAAGAAACCGCTGGAATAATAAAAGAAGAGGTTGGGATTTCTAAAAGATTCTTTCTGATTAAGTATTTTTTTGTAGGAGTAAAAAAATTTTTAAGCGTAGAAATTCTTGGGAAGAAAATTAATTGAAAAAAATTAAATGGGGTGTAACTTGAGTCATATTGAAAATCCGTTTTTTCAAGCAAGAAAAGTGTTGATTTGTCGACGCTGTGTTGGGGGGCACGAAATCCTGTTGGAGAAATCTCTAAATTTTTTTTAAAACAGGAAATACTTTTTTTAATCTGATTTTGTTTTTCTTCAAAACTCATCTCGTCAAACCGATTATGAGTAAATCCGTGAAGAGCGATTTCGTGTTTTTGAAAAATTAGTTCTTTGAAAAAAATAGGATATTTATTGATGCAGTCGCAAGTTGTAAAAAAAGTGGATTTTATATTTGACTTATTCATTAAATTCAAAAAAACCGGAATTCCCTCAACAACGCCATTAAACTCGCGAGTATGCAAATCCGGTTCAACATCCATAGATACAACTATTTTCATAAAAATTGCTGGAAAAAATAATTTAAAAGAATATTGTAGGAATAATAACTAAACTTTAAAAGAATAGAAAAACAAATTTTACTATGATTAAAAAAGTGGATTTTATCGGGGTTGGAGCTCCGAGATGCGGGACGACGTGGATTGCAGAATGTTTAATGCAACACCCTGAAATTGGTTTTCCTGGAATAAAGGAATTAAATTATTTTTCTAAGACGAGAGAAAATGGAAAAAGCGATTATGAAATAAAAGGAATTGGAAGTTATTTAAAAATTTTTGAGAAATGTAGAAATAAAAAAATTATTGGAGAATATAGCACATATTATATGGTTGACTTAGGGGTGGCAAAAATAATAAAAAAGCATTTTCCCGAAGTGAAAATAATAATTTCATTAAGGGAACCGGTTCAAAGAGCATTCTCTGACTGGAAAAATAGAAAGTTTTCTCATCTGACTGAAAAAAGAAATTTTGAAGAGGCATTTTTCAACGAATCTGGGCTGGATAGTTATATAGAAAGAGGAAAATATTATGAACAAGTAAAAAATTATTTGAAACTATTTTCTAGAAAAAATATTCACCTAATTTTGATGGAAGAAATTAAAAAAAATCCAGAGAAAGTTATAAAAGAATTATACCAATTTTTAGAAGTTGATGAAAATTTTGTTCCAAAAAATATTCACGAAAAAACTAACGAATCAAAAAAAACAAAAAACAAATTTTTAAGGAAATTTTTTAAATTGTCGTCGGTGATTTATAGAAAATTAGAACAGATGTTTTTTGGTAATTTCTTATCTTATATAAAAAGAAAAACAAATGCTAATGAAATATTGTGGAAAATAGATCAAAAAAACAAAGAAAAAGAAATTGAAGAAAAACTTTCGAAAGAAACAGAAGAAAAAATAAGAAAACTTTATGTTCAAGATATTGAAAAACTTGAAAAATTAATTAAAAAAAATTTAAGTGATTGGAAGTTTCCAAAAATCACGGAAAAACTTAAATAGAATTTATTAAAAAAATAAAATGGCAAAAGTATTGTTGATACAACCGCATCAAGATAGAGATTTGAAAAAAGAACTCGCAGAACCCCCAACTCCGCTTAGTTTAGTTTATGTTGGAACTGCTATAAAAGATAAACATCCCGTAAAAATTTATGACCGGAATTTAGTTTTTGACGACGGTGATTTTTTAAAAGAAGTAAAAAAATTTAATCCAGACATAATCGCTATCACGGGAATGACAAGCAAAATGCTTTTGGATGTTCTTTATCTATCTAAGTTAATAAAAAAAGAATTTCCAAAAAAGATAGTTGTTGTTGGAGGAATTCACGCAACAATTGAACCAGATTCTTTGCTAAGAGAAAAAGGAATAGATTTTATAATTCGTGGCGAGGGCGAGGAAGCGTTTTTAGAATTTTGCGATAATTACGATAAGAACCCTAAAAAATTAAAAGATTTGAAAAATATAAATAAAAACCCTCTCCGTCCTTTTTTAAATATGAATGATTTGAAGTTTCCAGATTATTCTTTGATTGATTTGAAAAAATACAAAAAAATACAAGTCAGTTTAAGTAGGGGTTGCGCGCACAATTGTCAATTTTGTTATAGTTGTAAAATGTGGGGAAAGGAGGGACGCCCCTTTGTCAGAACATATAGCACAGAAAAAGCCAAAGAATTTTTTAAAAAAATTATTGAAGAGTATGGAATAAAAACTTTTGAAATCGTCGACGACAATTTTGTTGAAATTAAATCAAGGGCAATAGAACTTTGCAAATTTTTAGAAAAATATCGAGTGAATTTTTTTTGCTTTGGCAGATCAGATTCACTTAATGATGAGATAATGCCTGCTTTAAAAAAAGCCGGTTGTCACACAATTTTTATTGGGGCTGAATCTGGAAGCCAGAGAATTTTAGATTTTTTAAATAAGCGAACAACTGTTGAGCAGAATGCAAATGCAATACGACTTTGTAAAAAATATGGGATTACTTCTGACGCTGCATTTATGATAGGAATTACTACTGAGACAAAGGAAGATTTGGAAATGACTAAACAGTTTATAAAAAAATACAAGCCAGATGTTTCGAATGTTAACATTTTTAATCCATTTCCTGGAACAGAAACTTTTGATTATTGTATAAGAAATAAACTTATAGAAAAACCGCAAACCCTCGACGAATGGGCAGAGTGGACCGGAGATATGACAAAAGTAAAACACAACACGAGCAGTTTAACAGACAAAGAAATAATGGATATGTACAACGAAATGATAATGTTTGGATTTTATAAAATAAAAGTAAAAAAGTTTTTTTACTGGATAAAAGTAGGCGAAATAAGATACGCCCTCGCGGGAATACGACGGGTTTTTTTCAAAAACAGAAAATTCAGAATTCCGGGTTTAACTTCTTTTTCACATTAATTAGTAATTTTTTCTGCAACTTCTTTTGCTTGAAGAATTGAATCTTCCATTGAAGAATATTCCCATTTTCCAAACCTTCCGATTGAGAGTACTTTATTTTTTTCTAAAAATTTTTGGAGTGCTATTAAATTTTTTTCTCTGTTGAAATCAAAAATAACATAACCAGGATTTATCTCCACGAGTTGTTTGAAAATTATCTCTTCTTTATTTTTTAAAATTCCTAATTTGACTAAATCATCGACGGTTCTCTCAATTGCTTCTTCATTTGAAATTTTTTTGTCTTTGACATAAGCAAATTCTGCGCAGATTGAACTTGCATTTTCGGGAGTCATCATCTCTGAATAATTCATCGGAAAACTTACTCTAAATGGAAAAATATTTTCTTGTGGAAGATAAAGCCATTGATAAGGGGAAATTTTTGGACGAGCCACCCCCAAAAGAACGAGCCCGATAGTAGTATTAATTAGTTTTTTATTTGCAGAAACAATTTCTTCTGGAAGATTTTCAATTTTTTCAATTAATTTTTTGAAAGGAATTGTTGAAATTAAATTTTCAAACTGGTACGCCCCTTTATTTGTAAAAACAATTTTCTCGTCGAGGTTAATCCTTAAAATTTTTTCGTTTAATTTTAAATTTTTAATTTCTTTTGTAATTGCGTCCACAAGATAAGATATGCCTCCTTTTTTTGGATAATAAAACTGTGAATTGTAACTTACTTTTTTAGTTGAAGAATCTGATTCGGCTCCGTCGATAAGTTCTTGCAAACTTGGAAGAGGCAAATATCTTCCTTGACAATCAGGAGTTAAATTTTCAAGTGAAGTACAGTAACATTTTTTATTATACGGAAACATAAAATTTTTTGCAATTCCTACGCCGAGTGTTTTGTTTACTAATTCTGCAAAATTTTTTGATGGAATTTCTTTGTTAAAATTATTTATTGCGTTTACTGCTCCTTCAACACATTCTTTTTTTGTTTTGTCGTCGAGAAAATAAAGATTGTATTGAAATGGATAAGGGACGACTCGTTCGTTTATCAAAATTCCTGCGTTTCTTTGCATTAGTTTTAATTCTTCCCCAATTAATTCGTTAACAAAAAGAAGTGTCTCTGGATTTCGAAGATGAAGCATGTGAACTGAAAAATCAAAAACAAATCCGTCTTTTCTGATACTTCTGCATAATCCTCCTGGCTCGGATTGAGATTCAAGAACAAAATAATCTTTAAAATTTTTCTTTTCTAAAAAATATGCAAAAGTTAATCCGCTAATCCCTCCGCCTAAAATTAAAGTATTTATTTTCTGAAAGTTTTTTTCATTTTTTAATTTGTTTAAAGAAAAATTCAAATCCGGAAAATAAAAATCAAAAAGATTTTCGAAATTTTCTGCTGAAAGAGACATGTCTTTCGGGCGTTTAGCTTTGAAGTCGAAACCCTCGACGCTCGTCGGTATTATCAAAGATTTATCAAATCCGAAATTTTCTGCAACTTTTATTCCGAAATCATATTTTGAAATTTTTTCATTTCCTACAACATTTAAAATTCCCTTGAAATCTGAATTAAATAATTTCTCAATTGCACTTGCAAGAAGAGAAACTTCTATTGTTGTGAAAAATACGTCAGTAAACATTTTTGTTTCTTTTCCATCTTTTAGATTATTAAACACCCACTCAAAGAAAGTTGGCTTGTGTTTTTCGTGGCTTTTTCCGAAAAAATTTGTTCTTACCACGACGGTATCTTGGTGATTTTGTAAACAAATTTTTTCTGATTCTAATTTTGTTTTTCCATAAACATTTATTGGATTTGTTACATCTTCCTCAGAATAATTAGATTTTAAGCCGTCGTATAATTGGTCTGTTGAGATATGAACTAATTTTATTTTTTTGTCTTGGACTGCTCTTGAAATATTGTAGGCAGTTACTACGTTTAGATTGTAAGCTTCTTCTGGATGTTCTTCGCATTTATCGACGTCAGTTAAGGCGATTGTATTAATTACAACCTCGGGGGAATATTTTTTTATCAAACTTTTTGCAAAATCAAAATCAGACAAATCTCCTTGTTCAAATTTTATTTCAGAGTTTATATTTTCTCCTCGAGAAGTTCCGATTATTTCGTATTTTGAATGAGATAAATTTTTTACAAGATTGTAACCTAAAAATCCGTTAGAGCCGGTAATTAAAATTTTTTTTTTACTTCTTGAGTTTTATTTTCATTTAGAAAATTTTCAACTAACTTTTTCAGTTCTTCGATATTTAAAAAATCTGGATTTGCGTCGCTGGTATATGCAAATCCTGCTGGAACCGGCTTACTTTTTCCAAGATGATTATTATTATCCCACCAACTAAATTCAGGTTTAATCATATAACAATCTTCGAGTTCCAAAGTATTTCTTGAATCGTCTGCTGAAATCATTGCTTCGTGTAATTTTTCTCCTGGACGAATTCCGATAAATTTTATTTCACATTCTGGGCCAATTGCTTTTGCTAAATCAACAATTTTTGTGCTTGGAATTTTTGGGACGAAAATTTCTCCGCCTTCCATTCTGCTGAAATTTTTTACAACAAACTTTACTGCTTGTTCTAAATTTATCATAAATCTTGTCATTCTCTCGTCGGTAACTGGAATTACTCCCTCTTGTTTTTTTTCTAAGAAAAATGGAATTACACTTCCGCGACTTCCGATAACATTTCCGTATCTGACAACTGAAAAAATAGTTCCTTCTGGATGCGAGTATTCGTTTGCTGCGACGATTAATTTATCTGAACAGAGTTTTGTTGCACCGTAAAGATTTACAGGGTTGCACGCTTTGTCTGTGCTTAGTGCAATAACTTTTTTTACTTTATTTTTTATTGCTACTTCGGTTACATTCATTGCCCCAAAAATATTTGTCTTGATTGCTTCGCCTGGATTTTCTTCAGCAGTTGGAACGATTTTCATAGCTGCTGCGTGAACAAGATAATCAATATCTCTGCAAGCAGTACTTAATCTTTCTTTATCTCGAATATCTCCGACGACAAATTTCAAAACAGGATTGCGTTTGTATTCCTCTGCCATCATCCATTGTTTCATTTCATCTCTGCTGTAAATTACGATTTTATTTGGAGAGGAATTTTCCATAACATATTTGATAAATTTTTTTCCAAAAGAACCTGTCCCGCCAGTAATCATAATATTTTTACCGTTGAAAATTTTGGCGTGATTTTCTTCAAAAGTTTTGAACTTGATTAATTCTTGTTTAAGTTCTTGGTTCTCTTTTTTTAAAACCTCTATTTCAGATTCAAGCATAAGTTGAAAGATTAAAATTCATTTAAATAGATTATGTAATTAGAATATAGATTATCTCAAAACAATGATGTCTGTTTGGGTCTTGAGATTCCCAAAAAAATTTGCAAAGTCTTTTTAACTGCAATAGAACTGTTGCGGATTTTTTTTTAGGATTGAAAATTATCCCAAAGGTCCGGTAATAAATCCCCCATCTTCAATCTTGTACATTTCTCTTCCATTTTTATCAGTATATCTTGAAACAATTAATTCGTTCTCGCCGTATTCTGCTCTGCGACCAACCATCTCTGGCGCGAGCGACAAACCTTCTTCAATACTTCCACAGATTCTTGCATCTACTAATGATTGTGCAATTTGTTCACGAGTTCTTGTTGCAGAAAAAAGATGTTTAAAATGAAACTTTCCGATACTAAAAAATCTTAATGTCCTCGTCCTAAAATCATATGCTTGTGCATGGCTTATTGTGTTTATTAAATCTCCCATTTCCATTTCATCCCCTTTTTATTTAAAAACTTTCAGTAGAAAAGATATCTAATTTTGAATATATATATATATCATCTCAATAAAATTTAAAAACAGATTTTTATTGAAATTTTTATGACACAAAAATATAAAGCAGTAATGGTGTTGTCTTGCTCGTTGAATAAAGACGGAACTCTTGGTCCAGATTGTGAAAAAAGAACTCGACTTGGGGTTGAAAGAATTTTGCAAGGTGAAGC
>Ga0172370_10006681_pt1 | contig 14413 bp, 17 predicted proteins | sample LakKiv5m_FD_114538 | JGI IMG/M metagenome (GOLD analysis project Ga0172370, IMG submission 114538) | Freshwater microbial communities from Kabuno Bay, South-Kivu, Congo - kab_022012_11.5m | ecosystem: Environmental > Aquatic > Freshwater > Lake | place: Democratic Republic of the Congo...
GTTATCCAAAAAATAAAGGTGAACTCCAGAGATGAAGTTCACCTTTTCTTAAGCTTGCCCCGTAGAATTTCCGTCCTTGACCTAGGTCAAGGACCTTTAGGGTCAACCTTACAATACAGTGCCGAGAGAGGGAATCGGACCCCCCACGCCGGCCTTTTCAGGGCCGCGCTCTACCACTGAGCTATCTCGGCTGAAAGTTAACTATTTTTATATATTGTACACAAATTCCCTAAAAAGAAAAGAACAATTTGACCTACCTTACCCCGCTGACAATCTTAACAAAGATATCCTGGGCTAAATCCATGTTAGGGAAATGGAATTTTCGCGCGGACACCCTGATCCGGGTGGTAGCCTGAGTCAGGCGTATAAGCCGTATCCAAACCTTGCTTGAATCAGAACTTAATTCAATATAGCCGCTAACAATGTTCTCCTGTTGGATAATACCACGCTGCTTGGCAATGTTTAACGCTGATTCCCAAAGCAAATCAAAATTCAGGTCACTGTCCCCCTGCACCGTATCCCTGCTCACAGCGTAAGCTCCCAGGCCTCCGGCAGCTGCGCCTATGATTAAAGGCGCGCACCCGCAAACAACAGGCAGTACGCATAAAAACAAAATAATTGATAAACTTCTCTTCATTTTGCTTCCTTTTTCGAGAATACTTTAGCCAGGCAGAAAACAAAAAGGCTGATGATTAACCCCCAGGAAAAAATTATAAATATCCATCCGTCTGGCTTCATTATTGAATTATCCCATCCCGTTTTTTCCGGCGCCAGGCAATCTTCACTAAAACTGCCAGGATTACAAATATAAGCAATAAACCTAAACGCGTGCCAAAAATAAAAGGCCTGTCTGCCGAAGCAACATTCTTCATCATGATTATAGGCAGCCACTCCTGGACAAACCACATCCCCAGGATAATAAATAAGAACAGCGGGGTAATATACTTAATAATAAATTTATAGACCCCGGGCACAGCCATATCCGCCCCTTTATGTATCTCATCCCAGGCGCGATCCATGCCAAATACCCAGACAAAGAGTACTGTTTCGATTGCTGCAAAGACTACCAGGAAAAAAGTCCCTCCCCAGAAATCCAACTCATTAACCACTCCGCGGCCCAAGAAAAATACTGCCGGCTGGCATAATATAAAAGAAGCTATGCCGAATATGGAAACCGCGCGTTTACGGTTGATATTGAATTCATCCTCCAGAAATGCCACTGCCGGCTGCGCCAAAGAAACCGAAGAGGTGATGCCCGCTGTAAATAATAAAAAAAACCAAAGGAAGCCGAATATCGCAGGCAAAGGAAGCTTATTTAAAACTAACGGCATAGTCACAAAACCTAAATTAAACACCCCTGACTGGGCAATAGATTTTATATCTACCGGGCCGAAAAATACAAATGCCGCAGGTATTACTATGCTTGCCCCGAAAATAACTTCGGCAATTTCATTAGTAGTGGCGGCGGTAAGCCCGGACAAGACTACATCATCGGCTTTTTTCAAATAACTGGCATAGGTAAGGATTACCCCTATACCCACACTTAAGGTAAAAAATATCTGGCCGGCTGCCTCAAGCCAGACCTTGGCGGATTTAAGCGCGGAGAAATCCGGATTCCATAAAAACCCGAATCCTGCCAGGACATTCCAGCCAGGCTTGTTTATATCAGGAGCGCCTAAAGTCATGACTCTGGCCATAAGCACTAACCCGAAAATAAACAATAAGGGGATAGCCCATTTGCAAAGTTTTTCTATTCCCCCTTTTATCCCATAATAAATTACCCAGATATTCAACAAAAAGGTAATCAAAAAAAACACATATGCTGTTCCTATGCCGCTAAAATACTGATTTTTCTCCAACCCCTGGAAACCGGCCAGGAAGCTACGCAATGAGTTCTGGTCCATAAGAGCGGTGTATTTACCGGTTAAAGCAAAAAGACTATAAGCCAATGTCCAGGATTCAATAAACAAATAATAGATAAAAATTACCAGAGGGCCGAATATTCCGATTACGCCGAAATATTTAATAAAACGGTTTTTCTGCCAAAGACTGTGGAATATACCGGGAGCAGTCCCGTGGCCAAAACCTCCGCCGTAACGGCCAAGCGTCCACTCAATCCACATGAGAGGAATACCTAAAAGAAGCAGGGATATAAAATAAGGTATCATAAAAGCCCCGCCGCCATTTGATGCGGCCTTGGCCGGAAAACGCAGGAAATTACCCAGGCCGATGGCAGAACCTGCCACAGCCATAATAATTCCCAGGCGCGATCCCCAATTATCTCTTTTTCTTACCTGAGCCATAGTTTCTTGCTTATTGCATATTCTTCAACGCTTCCTGGATTAACGGCAAAACCCCTTCTGCCTCCTCTTTAGTCAACCTGCCTAATTTGGCAAAAGCATATTCTCCGTTCCTGTCCTTTATCTCTCTTACAATCTGGATCTTGCGCGGCCCGTTGTTATATGAATAAACGCTGACAACGATTTTGCCTCCGTCATTCTCCCAGAAACGGCTGAATATCTGCGCGTCTAAATTGCTATCGTATGGCATTGCTCCTCCTTTTTGTCTTCTTTAGAATTTTTTCCCGTGCCGGTATGGCCGGGTCTTGTTGTATTCCATTTTTTTCGATAAGGCCTTTTCCAGATTGATTTTTCGCGAACCGCAATAATCAAATATGCGGATACAGCAATCAGCCAGCTCTTCAGCCAGATCTTCTTTTTTACCGCCATTACGCATTGCCTCCAGGGCTTCGGATAACTCGGAATGCATAAGCGCGATCAACTCTCCGTCGTTACGGCTGTCCATCCACCAACCCTTGCTTTTAGCGGTACGGTGGCACTCTTTAATCAGGTCATTTATTGCTAATTTCTTGTTTAACATTGGCTTTCTTCTCCTCTTTTGGATTAAGTAATGAGTCGATACCGCCAAAGACTTTGGCTGCAATATACTCCTTGGCATAAATACTGGGGCTGGATATTTCAACCATAGTAGCCCCCTTCTCCTCTCCGCTAAAAAATATCCCTACGGGAGTAGTATCTGTTTCCGATAGATATATGGCAAGCATTTTCTTCTGGGCGTCCTCGGCATATATATAAGGCTTACCTTCGCCCTCTTTTCCTTCCTCTTTCAGGATATCTTTAACCTTAGCATAACAGCTGTTATAGTCTAAGGCAAAAGATTTCTTCAGGCCATCCTTGCGGCTTTCCTCCAGAATCCGGGTTGAAACTCCGGCAAAGCCCTTAGCTGTTTCCTTAATTGTCGCGCATCCCAATAAAATAGCAGGTAACAGACAACAAACAATAATTAAGATACACTTCGTATTTATTTTCATTGCTCCTCCTGTTTATTCATTAACCAGCTGCCAAATCTTATCCAAATTATTTCTTGCCTCCATCTCTCCGCGCCTGGCGAATTCATCGGCTCTATGCAGCTCCAGCCAAAACAGGCCCGTGGTATCCGGATGCAAAACAATGTCTGCTAATTCGCCTTCACGCCTGGCTACTTCTGACTGCAAAACCTCGACACTGCTGAAAATAATATCTACGATATTAAGTTTAAAGATATTCTTTAGCCTGCTAAACCAGCTAAGAGGCTTATTTTGCTTGGTCAAGGCGCCAGGCTCAGGCAAAACGCCCTCTTTAAGTTTTACCAATTGTCTCAAAATATCCTCGCGCGAGGGGGTGACATTTACCGCGATAATCTTCTTGACGCCTATCTGCATTAGAGACTCGGTAGGCAAGGGGTTAGTTACTCCTCCGTCAAAAAGCACCTCTTCTTTAAATTTAAAAGGGGCAAATACCCCCGGCATGGAACAACTGGCCATTATGGCATCGACCAATAAACCTTTGTCCAGGATCCTCGGTTCTTTCCTGCGTACGTCGCTGGCGATGATTTTTAAAGGAAGCCTCACGTCGTAAAAAGTCTTATCCCCTAAGTGCTTCTTTAAGAAACGGCGCAATTTATTGCCTTTGATAAAGCCAAAACGCGGGAAGGTCAGGTCAATCAACCCCCATATATGCTTTGGCTGCCTGAATTTACTTGTAATCTCCAGGATCTCCTGGCTGCTTTTACCAATAGCCCAGAGGCTGGCGATAAGCGAGCCGATGCTGGAACCGGCAATTATATCAATAGGGATTTTTTCCTCTTCAATAACCTTTAATACCCCTATATGGCAAAATCCATATCCTACGCCAACCCCTAAAACTAAACCTACCAGGCAGTCGCCAAGCTGCCGGGCGATCCTCCTGACTGCCTTTGAATATTCGCAATCAGGATCATCAATAATTAAGCGTTCCCCCGCATCAAATTTAATCTTAGGAATCGTCGCAAAAATATCCTGGCCCAGGATCTCAAGCTGGCAGCTATAGTCGATCTTGGCTAATTTATATTCATTAACAATGGTTTTTATCTTCTGAGGATCAAAATTAAAATCGGTTTTTAGCCGGCTGACAAGATTGTTGGTACGCTTTAAATCCACCGGATCCGGGCTACTTAATATATGGATAAGATCCGACTGGTTGAGCATGCTGATAATTGATCGGTCCATAGCCGCCGGAAGATCTAAAAGGATGTAATGGTAATCATTAACCAGCAGGCTTAATATTTCAATTAACCTTTTAAGGCAATTATCATTATCCTGCTGATAATAGAAACAACACAGATTTACGCCAAATTTACTTTCCAGGATATAATCTTTTGGAAGAATATATATTTCCGCGGAAGAAGACAGATCAAATACGGGCGGCTGGGCTAATTCCAGTTTGCCAGGCAGGGTGTGGAGCTTATCTTGGGGCAGTATATCCAATATGATTACCGACTTGGCTGTTTCACGGCTAAGGCTAAGCGCGAGGTTTAAGGCATAAACGGTTTTGCCTGCGTGCGCGTAAGAACTAAAAACGGAAACAACCGTGCTTTCAAATATCTTCTTTTGATGAATATCTTTGCGCTTAAGCCTGCGGCTTAATGTTCGGCTTAAATCAATAGCCAGCCGGGGAATGCTCTTTAGCACAAAATCAAAATCGTCTTTCTTAATTACCAGGATTACACAGTCATTTATCGCAAGGCTGGTTACCGAATGGGGTTCGTTAGTAAGCAAAGAAATAATACCGAAATATTTACCGCGGTGTAAATATTCGAGTGTTAACTGCCGGTCTTCTTTATCTTTAGTATAAATCTGCACCCTGCCTGAAATAATGCAATAAAAAGCGCTGGGGCTTGATTTTTCTTCATAGATAATCTGGCCTTTATGATATTCGACAACTTGGGCCCTTGCCTTGATTATTGCCAGCTCTCCCTTGGTAAGCCCGGAGAAAAATGGCAATTCCTTTATGATAAACTCTCTGTCTTTGGGATTCATCTTAAATCATGCCGTTCCTAGAAACTTCCGCAAGCTTTCTTGCGCTTGATCTGATTGTGCGTTTCTGATCCTGATAGTTTATATGCACCAGGCCAAAACGCGGGGCAAATCCCTTATCCCATTCAAAATTATCAATCAGCGACCAGTAAATATAACCTAAAACCTCAACCCCCTCTTGCATGGACTTACGCAGCTGCCCCAGGTGTTCCCGGATATAATCCCATCTTAAATTATCATCTTCAGTGCATATGCCGTTTTCGGTAATTAAAACAGGCAAATTATATTTTTTAAGTGAGATAAGAAGCTTGTAGAGTCCTTGCGGATAAATATCCCAGCCTAAAGAATTTTTCCTTAGGGGAAAGTGGTTATATTTACAGGTATCCAGCAATAAATGCCTTATCCCCCAGCTCTCCACATCCGCAAGGTTCCTGCCATAATAATTTATCCCGATATAATCCAGGGTTTTATTACGCAAGAGCGTTTCGATAAAATAGAGGTTGTATAATTTATGTCTAAGGTAGACAGCCAGTTTGTTCTTTAGCGTCGGGCTGCAAAATTCAAATGCCTGTAAATTAGCCGCGATACTGACCATCGGCCTGTCTAATTTCTTGTCCTGATAAATTTTATGTATAATCCGGTACGCCTGAATATGCGCCTGCGCCAGATTCAGGGTAACCTTGGCGGTCTTAAATAAAGAACGCTCTTTGGGAGGCCAGACGCCCAATAAATAAGAATGCGAAGAATAAACCAGCGGTTCATTTATAGTTACCCAAAACTTTACTACTCCGGAGAATTCTTTGACTATTCTTTCTACAAAACGCAAGAAATACCTTTGGAGGTTATGGTTAACCCAGCCGCCTCTTTGGCTAAACCATTCGGGATTAGTAAAATGATGCAGAGTAACTACCGGTTCAATCCCCCGGTTTTTTAACTCGGTAATAACCTTACGGTAATGTTCAATCTCAGAATCCTGGAATAGGCCTTCTTGCGGCTCAATACGGCTCCATTCAATTGAAAAACGGTGGCAATTATGGCCCAACTCTTCAGCTATTTCGAAATCTTGCGCATAAAGTTCATAATGCCGGCAGGCTTGATTTGAAGCTTCCTTTAAAGCACCGCTCTGTTCGGCAAACCACCAGTCATTATGTATATTGCCGCCTTCAACCTGATGAGCCGAAGTCGAAGCGCCCCAAAGAAAACTATGCGGGAATTTATCCATATTGGCTTACATTATAGCACCGCAAAAAAAGAATCCCAACAGAAATTGTCGGGATTCTTTTTTTCAGAATGAAAAATTTTATAGTTACCTTTTATTTGAGCTTGACGCAATAGTTAAATATTTAGCTAATGCTTCCCATGTCTTGGCGCCGACTTTCCCGTCAACTTTCAAGCCATTTGCGCTCTGGAAATCCTCAACCGCCTTCTTACTCTTAGGCCCAATCTTACCGTCAATATTGCCGGCGTAAAAACCCGCGTTCTTTAAAGCAGTCTGAATCTCGATACCTGTAGGCTTATAAGGCCCCTGGGGAGGCAAAGGCATTAATTCTTTGGCCGGAGCGGTAACTACCGGGGCAACCGGAAGATTAGCTTCCTGGGTCTTTAAATCTGCCGCACCCTGAGCAGGATTGTTGGCTACATTTAAAGATTCCAAAGTTATAGGCTGCAGGTCCTCTGCTTCTTGCTTTTTAGCGCAACCGGATAACGCCGCCAACATCAAAACTATAAACGTAAAACTTAAAAACCTCTTCATTTCAGCTCTCCTCTCTAAAAAATTTATTGGAATTATTATTATGACGATTCAGGTTTGGATTATAGGGCTAGTTTCACCTCCTTACTAACTTTAATTTTAGCAAAATATCTAAATAAAGCAAATAAAATTTGAGCACCTTATAGTTTTATCCAGCGAAATCCTCAATCTTTCTTACTACAAATCCCTTAATCCCGGTAACAATACATTAATCAACGTAAATAATATAAAACAAACCAGGCCGCATATAAATAACGCCGTTTGAATCCCTATTGCCTGCGCCAGGATTCCGGCGGTTAAACTGCCGAATGGCATGATTCCGGCAAAGGTAATCATAAAAAGGCCCATTACCCTGCCGCGGAATTCATCCGGCACATTGACCTGGAGCAAAGTATTGATTACGGCAGTAGCGGGGAGGCTTATGCTTCCTAATAAAATCAGCGAAACAATTGACCAGATATAGTTTTTGGACAGGGAGAAATTAATCAGTAAGAGAGAAAATAAGAATACCGACCAGATTAACAGTTTACCTTTATATTTAAAATCACCCAGGCGGGCTAAAATCAAGGAACCAATTAAAGCCCCCGCGCCTATGCTTGACATTAGCACCCCCAACCCCCTGACTCCGACATGAAGCACATTACTGGCAAAAACCGGCATAAGCATAATATAAGAAATACCGAAAAGGCTCATCACCGATACCAGGCTTAGCAGCCCCAGTATAGAACGATTGCAGCTGATAAAAACAATCCCCTCTTTAAGGTCTTTGAACGCGGAATTATTATTCCGCGTCATAGTTCCGCCCAGCTTAATCCAAAAGAGCGCGGCAATAACTGCCAGGAAACTTACCCCGTTTAAATAAAAACAGCCGCTCATCCCGATTATTGATATCAATACTCCCGCGATTGCCGGGCCGATAATCCGGGAGGAATTAAAAGCCACTGAGTTTAAGGTAATGGCGTTAAAAAGATGCTTTTTCCCCACTAACTCCGCTACTATTGACTGCCTGGCCGGGGCATCAAATGCCATAATTATCCCGTTGAGTAAGGCGATAAGCATGATCTGCTGCGGCCTGATAAGCCGAAACTGGGTTAAGAGCGCCAGTAAGAAAGCCAGGAGCATAAAAGCTATCTGGGTAAAGAAAAGGATACTCCTCTTGTTCACCCTGTCAGCCAAAACTCCTCCGAACAGAGAAAGCACGAATACGGGTATGGCGCCCAGGAAACCGACTACACCTAAAAGAAACGCGGAGTTAGTCAGCTGGAACACCAGCCACCCCTGTGCCACAAATTGCATGTTGGTGCCAATCAAAGAGACAAACATCCCCAGCCAATAAATACGGAAGTATTTTACTTTTAATGAAGAAAACATTTCAGGGCTTTCTTTTTAGGAAGGATTACCCAGCCTCTGCTTTACCAAATCGCTGACCAACTTGCCGTCGGCTCTGCCGGCAATCTTTAAGGTCAATTCTTTCATCAGCTTGCCCATATCTTTTATACCGCTGGCGCCTGTTAAAACAACTGCCTCTTCAATCATAGCCTTAATCTCTTCGGCCGATAACTCCGCGGGCAAATAAACCTTAAGCAGCTCTAATTCCTTCTTCTCTTTTTCCGCCATCTCCGGCCGGCTGCCTTTAGTGAACTGTTCAATAGAATCCTGGCGCTGCTTGATTTGTTTTTTTATTACGACGATGATCTCCGGGTCATCAAGTTTATCCTTTTTCTTGGCCGTTGCCTGATTTAACATATCCGCGCGCAGAAAACTTAAAGTTGAACTTTTTAAAGTATCCCTGGCTTTCATTGCCTCTTTATAATCATTGAGGATCTTCTCTTCTAACATGGGTTTTCTCCTTTTTCTCTATTGGCGCAACCTTGCCTGTGCCAAAACTAAAATAAGAAACAATCCTTGAATTTATTTAAGCGTTTTTCCAAATCCTGCGGCTTAAGTTTTCTGGTCCTGTTCAACCCGAAATCTTCAATGTTAAAAGATGCGGCCACTGTCCCATAAGCCAGCGCTTTTTTTAAAGTTAACGGGTTGATTTTTCCTGCTTTGGACAAATACCCCATAAACCCTCCGGCAAAAGTGTCTCCTGCTCCCGTAGGGTCAATTACTTTTTCAACCGGGTAAGCCGGCAGCGAGAAAATAAATTTATCGCTATAAAACAAAACCCCGTTTTCGCCTCTTTTAATCAGCGCCATCCTGGCACCATAACCCCTAAGCGCTTTTGCCGCCTTAATTATATTATTTTCTCCGCTTAATGCGCGCGCTTCCTGATCATTGGCCACATAAATATCTATATGCTTAAGTAATTTTATCAGTTCTTTGCGTTTATTGTTAATCCAATAGTTCATGCTATCCAGACCAACTAATTCAGGGTTGTGCATCTTGCGCAAAAGATGCTCCTGGATATCCGGATCAACATTTGCCAGGAATATATTCTTTATCCCTCTCTGCTCTTCAGATACAGTTGGCTTGAATATGGAAAGGACACCTAATTCGGTATTTAAGGTAAGGGCGGTGTTTAAATCCCCTTTATATTCACCCTCCCACCTAAAAGTCCTTCCTTTATCGATGATAAGAGAGCTAAGGTTCAAGCCTTTACTTTTTAAGAAAGATATGTGTTCCCGGGGGAAATCCTTGCCGACTATTGCTACCAGATTAACCTTGGTAAAAAGCCTGGCAGCCATGGAGAAATGCGCGGCTGAACCTCCTAAAAGTTCTTTACGCTGCCCAAAAGGAGTCTTTACGCTATCCAGCGCCACTGTACCTAATACTATAATACTCATGCCTTCCCTCCGTCTATTTTACAATGAACCAGAACCCCAAAGCGATGATTACGCGGTACACCCCGAAAGAAATAAAACTGTGGCGCTTGATAAAGGCGAGTAAGAATTTAATTGTAACAATCGCCACTAAAAACGAAATAACAAAACCCGTCCCAAGAAAAACAAACTGCTCCGGTTTAAATACCTGCGCGCTCTTAAAAAGGTCTAAAGCCGTTGCCGCGAGCATAGTAGGAATCGCCAGGAGAAATGAAAATTCTACAATAGTCTTTCTTTTTAACCCCGCGACCAATCCTCCGATAATCGTAGCGGCGGCCCGGGATACTCCGGGGATCATTGCTACCGATTGAAATAAACCGATAATCAATGCCTGTAGATAAGAAACCCCGGATAATTCCTCCACCGCATCTTCTCTCTGACGGTAGAACAACTCAAATATAATCAAAAACAACCCGCCGATAAACAATGACCAAAGCACTACCTCGTTATTGCCCAAAAGATACCTTTTAATCGTTTTATACAACAAGGCGCCGACTAAAACCGTGGGCATAAAAGCAACCAATAACCGTTTCCATATTTCCCAATTCTTGATACACTCTTTCCAGTACAAAACAACCACCGAAAGTATCGCTCCCAGCTGGATGGCGATTTCGAAACTTTTGATAAATTCTGTCTGGCTGATTTGAAGGAGTTTGGCGGTTAATATTAAATGGCCGGTAGAAGAAATAGGCAAGAACTCCGTAATCCCTTCAACGATACCAAATATCAAAACATGCAGCAACTGCACCGTTATCTCCCATAGATTAGTGATCCTGTAAAAACTTTTGCATATCTTCCGGCAGGCGCGCCTCAACCGTCACAGTATTGCCGCTCTGAGGATGTTTAAACTCTAAGCATTCGGCGTGTAAACAAACACGCTTAAAACGCAAAGCGAAATCTTTACGAAAAACAAATTTATCCTCGCCTACCAAAGGATGCTGGATATCCTTGAAATGGATGCGGATCTGGTTAGTCCTGCCGGTAACCGGGGAAACTTCGACTACGCTATAATTATTTTTTTCCTCAAGTACTTTATATTTTGTAAGGGCATTCTTGCCTTCAATGGCAGAAGTAATTTCCCCCTCTGGATGCGCTAACCTGCCGTGCACAAAAGCGATATACTTCTTTGCCACCCGCCTGTCGCGGAAGGCATCCGTCATTTTCTTCTCAGTGCTTTTACCTTTGGCATAAATCACAAGACCTGATGTATCGCGGTCCAGGCGATGGCAAGGATGCAGGCTGTATTTTAACCCCTTTTCTACCGCATCCTGGTTTAAAATACTTGTTAAAGTGCGCGATTCTTTCTTGGGGGCAGGAACGCTTAATAACCCGGCGGGCTTATTAACAATTAACAACCAATCATCTTCATAGATAATCGGTATATTCATTTAAACAATAGCCAGCATACGCTCTATAGCCAGGCGCGCCTTCTTCCTGATTTCATCAGGGACCCTGACTTCATCCTTGAGCTCTTCTAAAGCCCACAGGACTTTTTCCTGGGTAGTGCGCTTCATATTCGGGCATACCGCGCGTTCACTGGCGGGATAAAATTCTTTATCCGGGTTGTCCTGTTTAAGCCGGTAAACCAGGCCGGCTTCAGTACCCACAATAAATTCTTTGGCCGGGTTTTCCTTGGCGAATTTAGCCATCTGGCTGGTGGAAAGCACGGCATCCGCCAATGCGACTACGCTGGATAGACACTCCGGGTGTACCATAACTTTTGCCTTGGGATGGAACTTCTTCTCTCTTTTTAAATCCTCCGGCAATATTTTAACATGCGTAGGGCAAAACCCATTCCAGATGATAAGCTTCCTCCCGGTTTTCTTAGACACATAATCGGCCAGGTATTTGTCCGGGACAAAAATAATCTCTTTCTTGTCTTTAAGCGCGTTAACTACCGCTATGGCGTTGGTGGAAGTGCAGCAATAATCTAATTCTGCCTTAACTTCAGCTGAAGTATTCACATAGCCCACAGCTACCGCCTGAGGATGTTTTTGCTTAAGCATCCTTAAATCATCAGCGCTCATCATATTGGCCATAGGGCAGCCGGCAGATGTATCCGGCATGATTACTTTCTTATCGGGAGAAAGGATAGAAGCGGTCTCGGCCATAAAATACACCCCGCAAAATACAATTACCTCGGCATCGGTTTTGGCGGCAATGCGCGAAAGCTCCAGGGAATCTCCCCGGAAATCCGCGATATCCTGGACCTCGGGAAGCTGATAATTATGCGCCAGGATTATAGCATTACGCTTCTTTTTTAACTCCTTGATCTTCCTAACCAACTCTTTATCTTCTTTAATCATTTTAACCTAACACTTTCTCGATTATCCCGCCGCCTAAAACAGTATCCCCTTTATAGAAGACGGCTGATTGGCCGGGAGTTATGGCAAACTGCGGCTGCTTAAAACAAACCTTCAATTTGCCTCTAACCGGATAAACTGCGGCAGGCGATTCTTTATGATTATAGCGTATCTTCACATTAATCTCAATCTTCTTTTTAAAAGGCTCGGTTAAGAAACGGACATCTTTAACCAGGAATTCATTTTTGCATGCATCCTGGCGGTTCCCCGCGGTAATTTGATTGTTCTTGGCGTTAATCTTAGTTACATATAGAGGATACCCCTTGGCAATGCCTAATCCCTGGCGCTGGCCTATAGTATAAAAAGGAAAGCCTCTATGCTTACCGATAATACCGCCATTTTCATCCATCAGGTATCCCGGCTTAACGCAATTTAATCCTTTGGCCTTAATTAAATCCCTATACCCCCCGTCAGGCAAAAAACAGATCTCCTGGCTGTCCTTTTTTTCTGCCACATTAAGCTTGAATTCAGAAGCCATAACCCTTACCTCGGGCTTGTTATAATCGCCCAAAGGGAAAATAACCTGTTTAAGCTGCCCCCGGTTTAAACGGTATAAAAAATAAGATTGGTCTTTCTTGATGTCTTTTGCTTTCTTAAGCAAATACCCTTCTCTCGATTTTACAATTCTCGCGTAATGTCCGGTAGCCAGGAACTGCGCCCCTAAGTTAACTGCCCTTTTAAACAAAATGCCGAATTTTATAAACTGGTTGCACCTTACACATGGGTTAGGGGTCCTGCCGGAAAGGTACTCCCGGTAAAAATTATCGATTACCCTGCGGGAAAAATCTTTATTTAAATTTAAAACATAGTGCCGGATTCCCAGCTTCTGGGCTACCCTGCGGGCATCTTCAATCGCGGATAACCCGCAGCAGCCAGGTTTTCTATTTCCTAATTCAAATGGGTCCCCGCCGGAGGCGGGTCCGCCCGCGGAGGAAAAACACATGGTCAGCCCGATTACCTCGTAACCCTGATCTTTCAGCAGGCCAGCCGCTACCGAAGAATCCACCCCGCCGCTCATAGCCACAACCACTCGTTTATTCATCGTACTATTTTATCCCGTCTAATCTTAAATTTTAACAAAAAAGGCCCAGCATTTTGTGCCGGGCCTTTTTTCATTCCTGGTAAGGTTATAACTTCACTACCTTAGTAGCTTGTTCACCTTTAGGACCTTTTTCAATCTCAAACTCAACCTCCTGGCCCTCCTCTAAAGTCTTATAGCCATCACCCTGGATAGCGGTATGATGCACAAACACATCGACACCGTTCTCAGGAGTAATAAATCCATAGCCTTTTTGATTGGAAAACCACTTTACTTTTCCCTTTGCCATTTTCTTTGCTTCCTCCTTTCCACAAAATTATAGCAGGCTTATGAGGAAAAACAAAAAAACCGCAAGGCTTACTTTCTCTCTCCTCACGGCTAAAGATTCCTAACCTTCTCTGCTATAAGTAAATAATATACATTAAAATACCGGTTTGTCAATTATTTATTTTAGGCTATCTATCCCTTTAAGGTTATAGTAACCCAGGACTTTAACTTTAGCCCTGGATTTGCCTACCAACCAATCATGATATTTACCCATAAACTGTTCATGATCTGATTTTTTTGCCCACTGGTATACTGAAGCATACTGATTTCTGAATCCATAACGCTTCATGGTCTGATAGGCCAGAAAACCCCTGGATTTCTTAGTATAAGAGGCCCACATCAGGCTGTCTTTGCGGTATTTAGCTACCTCTTTCGGCTTTACTTCAAACAAAACAACATGAATAAACATATAATCCTCTTTTTTAATTTAGAATTTAAGTTATTATACGCTTAAATGGCTACCATTGCAACCTTAAGCCTGCCTCAATATACCTGCCAGGCTGGGGAATCCCTGCAATATCCTGATACTCCACATTCAGGATATTCTCTGCGCGCAGGAAGACCTTTGCATTACTGTTTAAATTATAGTTAAATCCGGAATTTATCAATAGCCATCCCCTGCGCCCAGGCCTCTTCTTATAATTAAACCCGATCTCCTGCTGGCCGCAAGGAAGATCCAGGTTAAATACCGTATTAATTAAATGCCGGGCGTAGTTCGGGCCATACTTATACAGATACCCCTGGCTGTTTATTGCTTTA